>ENA-OQAB01000157-OQAB01000157.1-human-gut-metagenome-genome-assembly--contig:-NODE-157-length-39012-cov-4.353478_pt1 | contig 39012 bp, 36 predicted proteins | sample MGYA00242490_ERZ504517 | MGnify/ENA primary metagenome ERZ504517 (study PRJEB26092, sample SAMD00036298) | human gut metagenome | host: Homo sapiens | study: EMG produced TPA metagenomics assembly of...
ATAATGGTAAAATAGATAAAAAATAACTTATCCGTTAAAAGACTGAAACAATCTAACGATTCAGGACGACTACCTGTTTAAGAGGATTATATAATGTACCCGAAGATGTGACAGTTGGGTGCTGTTTGGTATGTGGATACCTCTAGTCGGATATAGCCGATTCGAGATATCTGAGTATAAAAATTTTCATTTGAAAGGAGATTCGTTATGAAGAAATTAGCAGCAGCAGTACTTTGCGGCCTTGCCATTACAGCAACAGCCGGTCTCGGTATGGTGGCTGAGGCAGCTCATGGAGACAAGGTAAATATTGCAGAGCCCTTCAAGGCTACGGTCCTTGTCGATGGTCTTGGTTCTCCCTGGGAAGTCCTTTGGGGACCGGACAATTCGCTGTGGGTAACGGAACGGCAGTCGAAATCGATTTCTAAGGTCGACCCCAAAACGGGGAAGCATACGGTACTGTATACCTTCAACAATGCTGTGGCAGCGCCGCCTCATCAAGGGGTTTTGGGCCTGGCCTTGGATCCGCAGTTCCTTAAGGGAAATAACTATGTCTACACGGCCTATACCTATGAAGTCAATGGTGAAAAGCATGCCCGTATTGTCCGCATGACCTATGATCCGAAGACCGAGACGCTCCGCGATGAAACGGCTATCCTCGATAATCTGCCGGCAAGCGTTGACCATAACTCCGGCCGCCTGCGTTTTGGCCCTGACGGCAAGCTTTACTATACCATTGGTGACCAAGGGAATAATCAGGGCTCTCGCGTAGCCAAGGAAATCCAGGCGCAGATGCTGCCGACGGCAGCGCAGGTTGCTGCTAAAGATTACAGTCTCTATCCGGGGAAAATTTTGCGTCTCAATAAAGACGGCTCCATTCCCGCTGACAACCCCGTATTAAATGGTGTCCGCAGCCATGTATATGCCTATGGATTCCGCAATACGCAGGGCCTGGCCTTTGTAGGGGATAAGCTCTTTGCGACAGAGCATGGCCCGTCTACGGATGATGAGCTGAACCTCATTGAAAAAGGCGGCAACTATGGCTGGCCCTATGTTGCAGGCTACAGAGACAACGAATCCTATGTGTATGCCAACTATTCCAAGGCGCCCAAAGAATTACAGGAAAAATTCGATCCAAACAACATTCCGGCAGGCGTTCCGACTCAGAAGGAAACCGACTTTGATGCCCCGAATCTTAAAGATCCGCTCAAATCCTTTAATGTTGTCCGTAACGGCTACAACTTTGCCGATGAAACCTATGCACCCCTTTACTATATCGGCTGGCCGACCATCGCTCCTTCCAGCGTTGCCTACTATCCGGCAAACGGGAAAATTAAAGAGTGGCGGAATTCCCTGCTCATTACGACCCTTAAGAGCGGCGCCATCTATCGCGTGAAACTCGACGGCAAGAGCGAACAGGTCCAGGGCGATGTAGAAAAAATGTTCAAGACCAATAACCGTTACCGCAATGTCCTCGTAAGCCCGGATACGACAAAAATCTACGTGGCTACAGATAATGGCGGCAATGCGATGGGTAAAGACGGCAAGCCCATTACCGAAATGGAAAACAAGGGAGCCATCATCGTCATCGAATATACGGGAGATAAGAAGGACAAATAAAGAGACGAATTCCCGGCAGGAATTGGTGGGCTGTATACAAATGTTCTAATGGACATCGATATAGCGTGCCTGGCTGATAATGTTGCCTGGAAATAGTCGGAATACGTTGATTTGATGGGATAGGAAATTTAAAGATCCATGAAAAGAGCTATGAACTTATGGAAAGCTGTATCCATTGGTTCATAGCTCTTATTTTTATCTGTGAGTGTTATGCTGTTGATCGGGGAATCATCATCTTACGGCTATAACGGTGGCAGGTACATGCCTGTATAACATTTTATGACAAGGGAGACTTTCCGTGAGAATGGGTTATCGCTGTCTGTTGAGTGATTCCTTTTCTGGATGGAGACGACTCAGAACCGGTTACTTCAATGTTTGTGGTACGAGAACTTGGCTTTCTTGGAGGTTGTTTTGATTGTTGACGGAAAGGGCTTCCGGTGCCTTGTTTTTGTGACCCACTGGTCGAGATCATTCAGCAGATCGCGGCTGATGGTAAAGAGGAATCCACTGCCGTGACCATAACCGGGTGCCAGGTAGAAGCGGTACAGGTCGGATGCTGCTTTGTCGCCCATGAAATGATGCAGGTCCTTGATGTAGTCCACCGTTCCTTTTACGGCAACCAGTTGATCCGCCGTCCCGTGAAGGATGATCATCTTTCCGCCGTGTTTGGCAAAGGCACGCAGGTCCGGACTGGTCGCATCCAATAAAGCCGCTGCTTTGGCAATATTGGCGTGATCCCGGTGTTCATCGAGTTGATCCGGATCAAAGTTCCCGTCCTGCATGATCTGGTATTTGATGACGTTGTCGCTGAACTGCATCATCATGCCGTCTCGTTTCCCCGGAGCGCTGCCGAACTGATTCATGTCCTCGTCAATCAGAAGTTGAGACACTGAATAGCCGGGCATGACCGGAACCTGGGGATCGGCCAGCGTTTCCGGCGTAAACTTTTTATCGGCCAAAAATTGATTCCAGACGGCTGCTTGCTGCGGAGTGAGTTTGTCTTTTAAGCGCTGGTTGATTTCCGGCAGTTTAGCGTCCGCTGCGTAGGGATCGGCAATCAGGCCGTCTTTTTGCCGTCTGAGGCATCAGCTGTGTCGGTCACGACCTTTTTTATCACGGCGAAGGTTTCCGGACTGATCCAGCCGCTTCCTTGCTGTGCCAATACCGCTTTTGTATCTTCGTGATCTTTCAGCGCCTTGGGAATCCAATTGAGGACGGGGTAGAGGGACACGATGCCGTCGTAATCGTCCGGATATCGCTGGGCTGCCATCAGGGCTTCTCGGCCGCCGTTGGACCCGCCGATGAAATAGGTCCGCTGGGGCTTTTCGCCGTAATAGGACAGGACGATGGCATAAGCGGTGTCTTTCGTCTTCTTTAGCTGGTCTGAAGCAAAATTATGGAGGGCTTCGTCATTGACGGCCCACGTGGAATCCCATACGTCTCCTTTATGGCCGCCATCGCTTCCGAAGGTCACATACCCCTGATTGAGGGGCGGTACGAGTTCTGCTCCTTGGCCTTCTGTCTGGCCGTCGGCGGTAACCAGGGTGCCATTGAAGCCGCCTCCGCCGAACTGGACCATTTTATGGTTCCAATGACGCGGAAGATTGACTTGGAATTCAATATCTGGCGCCTGTGCATCGACGGGTTTAATGCTGCCGCGGACGGCATAATAGTCTCCGGCTTTCGTCGGGTCTGGATTTTTAGGAATATAGGTTACCGTTTGAATGACGGCGCCTTTCGTAGGCAGGGCCAAGGCCGACGCTTCGATGGTCTGAGGGATACGCTCATTCCGGTGGGGGACGGCAGCACTTGTTTTGGCAGCCATTTGCAGATTTTCCATAACTGGAACGGGCTGTGCTGCCAGAACGCTTGACCCGATACCCAGCGTTAACAGTAGGGCGGATGTGACAGCCGCTGTCTTATAATTTAACTTTTTCATGATTGACTCCTTTTCATTGGCTGATTTTTTTCCCGATTCCATAATAGCCAAAATCATTTCCGACGCCATAGACGATGGGCTTCAAGTGCTCCAGTATCGAGATATCTTTCTGCAGTAAGGCTTCATCCATTTCGACATCCATTACTTGGCCGATGAATTGAGTGTGCGAGCCTATTTCATGGATTTGAATGATTTTGCACGCTAAATTGATCGGGAATTCTTGTATGTACGGGGCATCTACGACGTTGCTCCGTATAGGGGTAAGGCCCAGTTCTTTGAACTTGTCAACGTTTTTGCCGGAAAACCGTCCGCAGTAAGCGGCCTCTTTGGTAAAATCTTCCGTCGCTAAATTCAGAGTAAAGGCTTTTCGTTCCATCAAGGCATGGTAGGTGTGCGTTGCCGGCCTTACGGAGATACAGACGCAAGGGGGGATGCTGTTGCATACACCGCCCCAGCCTACGGTCATGACATTGGCTTTGCCATCCCGGTCATACGTGGCTGCCAGATAAACCGGGGTGGGATAGATGGCTAATTTTGCTCCTATATTACGTTTCATCGGTTTCACTCTTTCCTTTCTTTGCAGCTATATATTCTGCAAACGCCTTTCCGGCACCGGTGAGTGCCGGAAGCATATACTGCTTATTGAATTGAATGACGGGAAGCCGGTCAACGGCGGCTATTTGCATATGGGATAATACGTCTTCCATATGGGAAAGACAGGAAATAGCCCCTAATCCGGTTCCGCCGGCACAGGCGACAAGCATGCATTTTTTCCCGATAAGGAAGTGGTTTTTCCCGGTTTCACAACGGCGCAGTCTATCTAAAAATGCTTTCAGATTTTCTGCCATATCGTGCCAATACACCGGCGTCACCAACACGAATCCCTCGGCTTCTTTCATTTTTTCGTAGAGGTCCATAAAATCATCTCGGATGATGCAAGAGCCCTTTTCCCGACAATCTCCCCAGCCGTTTTTACAGGCCAGACAATGTTTTATTGTCAGTCGGTTCATATGCAGCGTTTCAACGAATACGCCGGTTTGTTCCATTCCTTATCGGATTCGTTCGGTTGCGGCGGCGGTTAGACCGTCTCTATTGGGACTGGCCCATATCATCAATAGTTTCATAACATACCTCGTTTCTATCCTTTCATGCATTGCGCTTCCTCGTTTCGTTCTCCTTGTCCGTGCGTTCCATCGTACCCGTGTCGGCCTTCTTCCGGCTTACACTTTTTGACGCAGTAAGGTTTCTTTCTTTCCCCTTGGTTCTTTTTTTGTGGTATAGTGAAAAAGGAAAGGAGTGTTAACCATGGGCCATATTCTTCCTACTTATTATTTTTCCGGTGAGTATGAAACCCTGTACCCGGAATTACTTACCTTGGAACATACTGAAAAAGTTTTTCACAAAGGTGATTTCTTATGGACTATCGGGGAACCGATTACAACGGTCTACTACTTCCGTTCCGGGATTGCAGAAACGTATGTAGAGCATGAAAAGGGGCATCGAAAAATATTATCCTTTCATGGCGCAGGCACCATCTTTCCGGGGATGCAGAAATCTCATTACAAAATTGAAAATGCGATGGTTATACAAGCCTTGACGGACGTAGCCGTCACTGCTTTTAAACGAGAGGATTTTTATCAATTTTCTCTCCGGAATCCGGCTTTGATGGATAGGCTGATCGAACATCAATCAGCCTATATCAACATGCTCATTTATGACGTGGCCCATCAGCGCTATAATTACACCTTCCTCAAACTCTGTAATTTTCTGTTTCTCATGGCCGAGAATAACCGGGACGGCAGCCATTCTGTCGCGATTACGCAGGAAAACATAGCGAACTTATTAGGGGTGGGGCGTAATCACGTTACAAAGTGCCTGTCCCGCCTGCGGCAGGAAAACATCATCAAGGTACAACGCGGTTGTATCCATATCTTGGATTTCGATAGATTAGCAGCCTACTGTTCACAGGAAACGCAGAAAACGGCTTCCTCTAGGTAGCATAGCATAAAAGCAATTTTCTGGTTCTGTTCCCAGGTAACAAAAGGGAAGAAACAGGAAGTGCGGCTTTATCGGTAAGAATTTAAAATCCCGAGATGGGCTTGTTAGGGCTCTCTTGGGACTTTTTTGCTTGGACGGTTTATTTTTCTGGCAATGGATTTGACAAAGAGAGGAGTCTGCCCTTATACTGGAAATCAGTCAAGGTAATGAGAACGGTTTTTGGAAACACGATATTAGCGTCAAACATGGGTGGGGTTGAAAGTTTTAGAAATAGCCTGTTGCCTGGTTCCCGAGGGGATTAGGGCAGGCTGCTTCGTTATCGTAACGATGTATATTAGACGAGTGATAGAAAGGTGAGACTGATGAAAGATACGAACAGAATTTGTGATATACTCCACATTAAATACCCCATTGTCCAGGCTGCGATGAACTGGATTACCGATGCGAACATGGTCGCCGCCGTATCCAATGCCGGTGGCATGGGCGTGTTAGGTCCGAATGCCGGTGCAAAATTTGAAGGCCATCAACGCATTAGTACGGAAGAGCGATATCGTAATGAATTTCGTAACATTAAGGCGCAGACGTAAAATCCCTTTGCGGTCAATGTATTCCTGCCGGAAGACGGAATGACGGACATGGAGGCCTATTCAGAAAAAATCATTGACGTCGCCTTTGAAGAAGGGGTAAAGATTTTGTAACCGTTGGCCAAGTTAATAAAAAATTGGTTAAGCAAATGAAAAAAGGGAAGGGTATTTGGGTGCATCGCGAGCTGACGCCGACGCCGGAAGCAGCCCGATTGGCAGAGTCGGAAGGCGCGGATATCCTCATTGCCACGGGGTATGATGAAGGCGGATGGATCCCTCAAAATCAAATCGGGACCTTTTCCATTGTGCCGACCATTGTAGATGCGGTTCAGATTCCGGTTATGGCAACGGGCGGTATTAACGACATTCGCGGCGTAAGGGCTGCCTTTGCCCTTGGCGCAGAAGGCGTTTATGTAGGGACCCGCTTCATTCTGTCCGATGAATGCCCAGCGTCGGATGCTTGTAAACAAGATATTATTCAATCAAAAGGGACGGACTTAGTTTTTGTGTCCGGGACGCAGCGCTCCACACCGCATACATTTGCTAAAGAATTAGCCCGTCTGTACGACGCAGGCATGTCTACAGCGGAACTCGATGAAAAGATCAATCAAATCGATGGCCTTCGTCCGGGGATGCTGGAAGGCAGGTTAGATGAGGGCATCGTTTCGGTCAACACGGCGATAGACTTGATTAAGGATGTAAAAAGTTGTGAAGGCATTGTCAAAGAACTGATGGCGGATTTTATCGATTGATGTCTGAGCGGGTAACGTTGAATCTTTTGAACCCTCGGTAAGATTGAGCGGCCTCCTGAAGTTGGATTTAAAATCTAAGTTCGGGAGGCCGCTTTTTTGTATGTCGGGGTTATTCCGGTGGGTCGAAATGATTTGCGAAATCATTGCAGCTCTATCATGAGGTCTGTTTGGATATCCTGAAAAATAGAGTCTGAACCTGTCGATAGGATCATACCTATCGGCATTTTTTGTTATATATTTGGACATATAGTTCTCTTTACCCGGGATTTTCTGTTCTTTATATGGAAAGAATAAGGGCGTAATAAGATGATTTGCTAATCGGATGTAATGCTCTTAGATGGCTTTGTACTGCGATGGACGAGGATTTTGAAATCATCCTTTTCGACGAGGTGTAACGCGTTACAGAAAGAGAAGATAAGAAGAGATAAGAAAAGAAGGGAGATAAGAATAGACAAGATACAAAACAAGAATAAGAAAAGACAAGATGAAGAGATGATGAGAGCGGCATAAGGAAAACATTATATTTTTTTAATTTTATAAATTTTTCCCAGCATGATTTTGAGTCAGGCATGAGGGAAAATCAGGTAAGATATTTCCCTTATTTGATTTGATGAGGTTAGCTTATTTTTTGCCAAAAACGTATATTCGGGATGGACGAATGTATTAGTTTATAAATTTTTGAAAGTTCAGAAAACTTTAGGTATTTCGTGGATATTTATTGATAGCCATGAATAAAGTCGTCATAAAAGAATAATTAATCCTGAAATGTAGTTCTGTTTCGAGAAAAGATAAAATGAAAAACGGAATTTTGGCGAAAATTTGTGCCGCATTTCGATTTATTTTTCTCTTATGTATATAGAGGGGTAATTTCGAAAGACATTCCCCAAGAAGAAAAGAAGAGGTGCTGGCAATGAAAAAGTTACAATGGCTGAAAACGAAAGTAGGACTCTTTTTAGATCCCCGTATTCTTTATTTGATGAATCTTCCCAACGGCGATTCGTACATCGTCCTTTGGTTCTTCTTAAAGGATATGGCCGGCATGGTCAACGACGACGGTAAGATTTACGTGTCGGAGACCGAGGCCCTTACAACGCAGCTCATTGCCAAGAGCCTGCACCGCCGCCAGCCGTTTATTGAAAATGGACTACGGGCACTCGAACAAGTCGACCTTATCGAACGCGACGAAAAGGGCCTGATCCGCATCCTTATCTGGGATGAGCTGCAGAGCTTTCATCGAGACGAGAGGCGACGAGAACAGACCCATGAACGGGTTCGCCGCTATCGGGAGAGGCAGCGCCTGGCTCAAGAGGAAGAAGCTCAACAAGAGAGTTTTCAAGAAGAAAGTCTCATCGCTGAACCTTCCGGTGAGGACCAGACGGATACTCCGGACGAAGAACCGGTTGTCCTGTCCATCGATGAGTTCGTCGAAGAAGCTGTCGTAGCCGAAAAGGCGGGTGACATGCCGCTGGAAGAGCTTCCCGTTTCCGATGAAGGGGAAGAACCTCAAACGGAACTCAAAACGCTTACAGGCGAAGCTGTGACGACGCCAAAGGCCGTGAAGGGCTATGCCTCGGTCCAAACGTATCAGAATCTCTTCGGGCCCATGCAGGGCGATTTTGCTCATCGCTTGATCACCTTGGAAAACATGTGGGGCAGCGAAGCGACTTGTACGGCCATTGAAATGGCTCATGAGAACGAGGTCAATAATATTAACTACATTGCCGCCATTTTAAAGAACAGCAACGGACGGCCTATGCGCGGTAAACGGAAGGAAGATAAGTACAATGGCTATCCCAACTTTGAGGCCTACATTGACGGCGTGTTACGGGGTGAACCAGAATACAAACCCCATCTTCAGCGAGACGGTGAAAGAAAATCGGGACTGCGGCATATCAGCGACACCGGAGAAGGTCTTCTCTAGGAGAATCATGGAAGGCGGTGCTTTTTCGGATCATGACGGACTTTTCGCATCGGACATCATTTTTGAAGGCTGAAAATGGCAGGGATTTCCTATTCCCAGGGCATTTCCCATGACGGATGATGACCTAACTAGGAGAGACCAGCGTCGTCGGAATGAAAATTTTTGGTAATTCCCATATCCTGTAGGACACTGGCGATAACTCAGCCTGAAATTTAGATGTAACCTCCTCGTAAGCAAAGATTTTTCGAGGTGTTCGTTTATTTAGCGTCTGTCCTTGCAATGGGTGCGGAATATCGATTGAACGGAGAAAGAGCCGGCGCTTGTCTAACCGATTTAGAGGACCGTCCGTAAATAATTGGCAAGTAATTTCTGATCTTTGAGCCGGTAATACAGGGAATAAACGACATTAGCTTCTTTATCCTCAATCGGGATTTTGATCCGATTTGGAAATTCACCTTCCCGTTGGATGACAAGGTCGCTGGTAAAGGAGGGCAGGGCCGAGGCTTTTACCAGTTCGTCAAAATCAGCGTCGTTCTGTACTAAAAAGCGGGTATCCGGCATTTTTTCTTCTGCCACATGTTTCCAAAAGCCCAATCGGCTCCGCAAGAGCATGGTGTCCCCATTGAGGTCTTTAAACTGCAGTCGTTGGCTGCCGGACAGGGGATGAGCGGGAGGCAGGGAAAAGAAAAGATGCTCTTCTCCATACTGGTGACACCTCGCCCCGGCTATTTCCATCTGAAATGGCAAGAGGACGAGATGGTAGGTCCCATCCTGCAGCCCTTGGATCAAGGCGTCATTTTCCCGAAGTTCGGAAGCCACCGTCATGTCGGGATACTGATCGGAGAGTGCCGGGAGAAGGTCCCACAAGGGGGCGGGAGCACAAGAGCCGACAAAAATTGTATGCCGTTTCCGGTCATAATCCCGAATTCCATGGATCATCGTACTCATCTGATCGACAATTTTTTCGGCGTATTCTACGGCGAGCTGCCCATTTTCGTTCAACTCGATTTTATTTTTATATCGGATAAACAGGGGGACACCGATGTCATTTTCCAAGCGCTGCATAGAACGGCTGAGCGCAGGCTGAGAAAGGTGAAGCTGTTCTGCCGCACCGGACAAGGTACCGCAGTCGGCCACCCGGAGAAGCTGTTCCAATTGATAGAATTCAACCATATCTGCACCTCGTTTAAGCTGAGATTCCTAAGGGAATCTCGTTTTTTTTAATTATAGCATATTCTCTGTTGCATTTCTGATTTCAGTATGCGTTAAAGTTAGAGCAGTCTGCACGATCGGTACTGTTCTTTTGCGGGTGACCATTCTATAATATAGCCAGCAAGAGAGATGAAGGAGGCGAAATATATGGAATGCTTTGAGCTTGCTAACGGAGTTTCCCTGCCGAAGATTGGCTTTGGCACCTTTCAGCTCACCGATGCCAAAATGTGTGAGCAGTGCGTTGGCTATGCTCTTGAAACAGGGTATCGGCTTGTTGATACAGCCGCTTCCTATCACAACGAAAAAGCGGTAGGCAATGCCATTCGACACGCCGGCATTCCCCGAAGTGAATTGTTCTTGACGACGAAGCTCTGGATACAAGACACCGGCTATGACCGCACCCTTAAAGCCTTTGAGCACTCGCTGAAGGAGCTGGGAGTTGATTATCTGGACCTGTATCTTATCCATCAACCCTTCGGGGATATTTACGATTCCTGGCGCGCCATGGAGCGGCTGTATCGGGAAGGGGCCGTAAAGGCCATCGGCGTAAGCAATTTTTCTTCGGAACGGTTGGTAGACTTGTGCATGAATCAGGACGTCAAGCCCATGGTCAACCAGATTGAAATCCATCCTTTTTTCCAGCAGGGCAATGCTATTAAGGTCATGAAGGAATACCATGTGCTTCCCCAGGCATGGGGGCCGCTGTCGGAGGCGCAGCGGGATATTTTTCATCATAAAATCCTGATGAAAATTGCCTCGAAATACGGAGTCTCCACGGCGCAGGTCATGTTGCGCTGGCATTACCAGCGAGGCGTGGCAACCATTCCTAAAACGGCCCATGGGGAACGAATGAAAGAAAATCTGGATATCTTCGATTTTGCCTTATCGGAAAAGGAAATGAACGCCATTTCTACGATGGATATCGGGCACAGTGAAATCATTGATCATCGAAGTCACTGTACGGCCCGGCAGCTCAATAGTATAAAAATCCATGCGTAGGAAGGTATCGTCGATGATTATGAGGGTCCGAACTCTGGGCATCACGAACCGAACATGTGAACCGAAAATTAAGATAACCATTATTAGAGAGGAGTAACGAACATGAAAAAAGTACTTGCCATCGTCAGCAGTCCCCGCAAGGGCGGCAATTCCGAATTGCTGGTGGATGAATTTGTGAAGGGGGCTGAAGAAAGCGGACATACGGTAGAAAAGGTGTGCCTGCGGGAGAAAAAGATTGCCCCCTGTCTGGCTTGCGAGGCCTGTTTGAAAAACGGCGGCACCTGCGTTCAAAAGGATGATATGACAGAGGTTCTGGCCAAGTTGATGGCTGCCGATGTGATCGTCCTGTCCACGCCGGTGTACTATTACTCCGTCTGTGCCCAATTGAAAGCCATGATCGATCGCACCCTGCCCATCGGGGCGGACGGCGGCAAGATGAAGGACAAAGAATTTTATTTTATCGCTACCGCTGCTGACGGAGTCCATGCGATGAAGAACACCATGAATGACCTTCAGGGGTATGTGGACTGCATTCCCGGAAGTGTGGTAAAAGGAAAGGTTTATGGAGAAGCTTTTGCTGTGGGAGACATTAAAGGGAAGGCTGCCATGGAGGAAGCGTATACATTTGGCAAACATTGTTGATAGGGGGAATTCACATGGTATTTTATTTTACGGCTACAGGAAACAGCTTGTATGTGGCCAAACAATTGGATCAGAACCCGGTCAGTATTCCCCAGGCTGTCCATGCAGAAAACTTACATTTTCAAGATGAAGCCATTGGCATCGTCTGCCCTGTCTTTGGGCATGAAGCACCGCCTATGGTAAAGGAATTTATGCGAAAGGCAGACTTTCAGACGGATTTCTTTTATATGATCCTTACCTATGGAAATCGTCAGGGCGGAGCTGCAGAGCTGGCCGAAACCCTCTGTCACGAGTGTGGTATCCGCCCTTCTTATATCAATACGGTGCTGATGGTAGATAATTTTCTGCCTGCCTTTGATATGAATCAGCAGACGAAGTTGGATAAAAAAGTAGAGGAACAGCTGGCGGCTGTTACAGCCGATATCCGTCGCCGCAGACAATATATTCAACCGGCTTCGGAAACGGACAGAGCCGCTCATGAGGAATTTCTTTCTCGCAGCACGACGCCGCCGGAAGAACGGTGGAAAAATATTTATGACGTGTCGGATAGCTGCATTGGCTGTGGTATTTGTACCAAGGTCTGTCCCGCCGGATGCTGGACAGTGCAGCATGGGCGGCCTGTCTATCGCGAGGCCGGATGTCAGGGCTGTATGGCTTGTATCCATGCCTGCCCGCAGAAGGCAATCGGGATGACGATACCGGAAATAAATCCGGATGCCCGTTATCGGAATGAACATATCAGTCTGAATGAAATCATTCAGGCCAATATCCAAAATCCATAAGGAGGAGTTTTGCAGATGGCAAATAGAGTATGTGACATCTTAGGCATAGAAAAGCCGATCATTCAGGGGCCGGCTCTTTGGCTGACCGATGCCGATTATGTAGCGGCTTGTTGTGAGGCCGGCGTCTTGGGAGTACTGGGTCTCAATGCGGGACAGACAGACTATGTCTATACCGTGGAAGAAACGATGGAACGCACGAGAGAACAGATTCGAAAAATCAAGGCCCTGACGGATAAACCTTTTGCCCTGAATGTAGGGCCGCTGGATCCGGAAAGCGATCTGTTTACGGCGCCGACCCTTGAGTTAATGGCCGAAGAAGGCGTCTCGGCGGCCTTGTATTGGGGCGATGTGATTCCTTACTGGTTCGATAAATTTCACGAAAAAGGGATTAAGGTTATTTTCCGTGCCGCAACTCCTACCATCGAAAATACAAAAGCGGCGGTAGCTGCCGGAGCCGATATCATTGCCGCAACCGGATTTGACGAAGGCGGTACGCTCCCCGTACAGGCCGTGGGCACCTTTTCGATTATTCCGATGCTGGCCGATGCCGCGGAAGGAAAGGTCCCCATCGTGGCTTGTGGCGGCATTGCCGATGAAAGGACGGCCAAAGCCGCCTTTGTGTTGGGCGCAGAAGGCTTGCTGGTAGGAACGGCCTTTCTGCTGTCGGAGGAATCTTTAGTAGCCGATAATATAAACAGGCGGCAGTCCGTCTCCATGCGGACGATATGATGATGTATCGAGTCCTTCCGGCTTTCTACCGCACGATGCCCGGAGAGCTTCCCGACAAGTTGGTAGCAATGAGTAAAAACGGGGCCAGTGAAGCGGACATCTTCGAGGCACAGCACAAACATCTGGGCATCCGAAACGGCATGCTGTTTGGCGACCTTTCAAATGGATTTGCTTCTTTGGGACTGGGGATTTCCCTGATTCATGACATCGAGCCCGTTTCGGTGATTGTGAATCGCTTGATGGATGGAATTCGCGAATATTTATAGAAAATCAGGAGGGAATCAGCATGGATGGAAAACTGAAAGACAAAGTAGCCATCGTTACCGGAGGCGGTTCCGGTATCGGCAGAGCCATTGCGGAGCGCTATGCCGATGAAGGGGCGAAGGTCCTCATTGTCGGGAGACGGGAGGCAAAGCTTCAGGAAGTTGCAGCCGGAAACAGCCATATTTCCTATGTGGCTGGCGATTTGACAAAAACGGAGACCGTTGCCCGGGTCATCGAAGCGGTAAGGGAACGCTATGACGGACAGCTGGATATTCTCGTGAATAATGCCGGCTGGTGCCCGGTTCAATCCATTAAAGACATAACCTTGGCTGATTACGATAGGGCATTTAGTCTGGACGTCCGCTCTCTGGTAGATATGACGATCCAGGCCCTGCCTTTGCTGCTGAAGTCTAAGGGAAATATCATCAACCTGTCTACCATCGGCGTAACTCATCGAAACTACAATCTTTCCATGTATATCGGTGCCAAATCTGCCGTAGAAAACTTTACGCGGTGCTGGGCCCTGGATCTGGCGGCAGACGGCATCCGTGTCAACGCCATTGCGCCGGGTCCTATCCGCACGGAGATTTGGAATGTGACCAATCTTTCCGATGAGGCTGCGAAGGAACATGAGAAACGGATTACCGGCAACAATCCCATGAAGCGTTTCGGCGAGCCGGAGGAAGTTGCCAGTGCGGCCCTGTTCCTGGCTTCTGACGAGTCCAGCTTTATCAGCGGCTCCGTTATGGCTGTAGATGGCGCAGACGGCGCATTTTAAACAAAATATAAGAACCTAGGAGGATTTAGACCATGAACCAGATTGAGACTGTAAAATTGAACAACGGTGTGGACATGCCGTTAGAAGGCTTCGGCGTATTCCAAGTGCCCGATCCGGCTCAGTGCGAGCAGGCGGTCTTGGATGCCATTGCCAGTGGTTATCGCCTCATTGATACGGCTGCCGTTTATATGAATGAAGAAGCCGTAGGCAAGGCGATTGCCAAGAGTGGGGTTGCCCGCGAAGAACTGTTTATCACTACGAAACTGTGGGTACACGATACCAGCTATGAAGGCGCAAAAGCGGCTATGGAGGCCTCTTTGAAAAAGCTAGGTCTCGATTATCTTGACCTGTATCTGATTCATCAGCCCATGGGCGATTATATCGGCGCTTATCGGGCGATGGAAGAAGCCTATCGGGAAGGTAAGCTGAAAGCCATCGGCGTGTGCAACTTCTACCCGGCACGGCTGGTGGATCTGTGCGAAAACGTAGAGATTATTCCGGCCGTAAATCAGGTGGAACTGCATCCTTTCTTCCAGCAGGAAGATGCTTTAGCACTGATGAAAGAATATGGCATTCAACCTGAAGCGTGGGGGCCCTTTGCAGAGGGGAAACATGGCATCTTTACGCATCCCGTGTTGACGGCCATCGGTCAGAAGTATGGAAAGAGCGCGGCCCAGACGGCGCTGCGCTGGAATGTACAGCGCGGTGTGACGGTCATTCCCAAATCCGTCCACAAAGAACGTATGGAGCAGAACCTGGATATTTGGGACTTCCAACTGAGTGAGGAAGATATGGCTGAAATTGCAAAACTGGACCTGGGACACAGTGACATCGTTGATCACAACGATCCTGAATTCGTGAAATTTGTCTATGGTGTGAAACTTCAGGACTAAGCGGCGTCCGTCATACAGATGCATGGCGGCTGTTTCGAAGAATTGCAGAGGACCGAAATATAAAGGCATCTTTATGGAAAAGATGAAAGACATTTCGGTGGCCGATAAAAATTATTAAAAAGGCTTGACAGGTAGTTACTACCGGTTGATATCCTTGGTTCATGAAGAGCGGTAAGTTCTTCTGAACTCTTCTGAATGAGAGGAGATTGTATGAAAATAGGTATAAAGAGAAAGATGTTCATGATCGCTATGATGGGAGGCTTGATGATGATGAGTATGAATGGAAATACGGCAGCCGCCGCTTCGCCGAATGGGAATCCCTTCGGCCTCGTCTACGGCAATGCCATTGAAAAGAATGAACCGGGCAAGGTGAATATCCGCCCTGTTGAATATGAAGTGGATGGCATCAAAGTGTCTGCCAACCTCTATTTGCCGGCCGATTACGACGAAAAGAGCGATAAGAAGTATGCCGCTATCACCGTGGCTCATCCCAACGGCGGCACGAAGGAACAGGTAGCCGGCCTGTACGCCCAGCGTCTGGCTGAACTTGGCTATATTACTATCGCTGCCGATGCTCGCTATCAAGGGGCCAGCGGCGGGACACCGCGCCTTCGCGATTACCCGTCGAACCGAATTGAAGATGTGAGCGGCATGGTCGATTACCTTTCTACGCTGAATAAAGTCGATCGGGCTCGCATGGCCGCCCTCGGCATCTGCGGCGGCGGTGGTTATACGCTGGCAGCAGCCCAGACGGATAAGCGCATCAAGGCTGTGGCAAACCCTGTCCATGTTTAATTCCGGTCGGGTACGCCGCAATGGCTTCCATGATGCCGATATGGCAGGCATTCCGGCTCGCCTTCGAAAAAAGCGGCCGATGCCAGAGGAAAAAGAACTTTCCGGTGAAATCGTCTATGAAGGGTTCCTGCCTCCCAATGCGACCGATGACGATCTTCGGGCTAAGATGGCAGAGCTTCCGGAAAATACCCTCTACCATGACGGTATCGAATACTATGGCCTGACCCATCGTCATCCCAATGCGACGGGAAGCTACACGACGGAATCGCTCATGAAACTCATGGCCTTTGATGTCGAAGATCGGATGGATCTCATCGATCAGCCCCTGTTGATGATGGCCGGCGACAAGGCCGACACCCTCTACATGACGGAAGATGCCTTTGCCAAAGCCAGCGGTACGAACGATAAGGAATTGTTCCTCATCAAGGGGGCCAGCCACATTCGGACCTATTGGGTACCGGAATATGTTGATGAAGCTGTGAACAAACTGGCTGAATTCTACGGAAAGCGTCTGTAAGAGTAAGACCCTGAATTTGAACTATTCCAAATAGGTGTGGAAAGCCCGGCCGGTATCGGCTCAGGGCTTTTCCCTGCCTTCTGTCATGGCGACGGAACGCCTTTGTCCGTCGGCGTTCTGACCGGGATGCCGAACGGGAATGGGTCACCCTGTTTACCCGATGGATGGGGCCGCAGATTATTTGGTAAATGATGGAAGAAGGAGGTGATGGAAAGATGAAGGAAGAAACGTTTTCGTTGGATTCAAAAATCCGCGATGTCATACAGGATGAGGCCTTTGCCGGATTCGGCCGTCTGCTGTTTCCCGTCGATCTGGCGTTATCGCCTCAGATGACGTTGAAGGACTTAGGAAAAACCCTTCTTTGGTACAGCTATGTAAGACCGGAGCGGACGGTGAGCCTCGTCAATGAGCTGAAAGAAAGGGTCCTTGCCGGGGAAACGATTTTTTTATGATATCTACAGTCCGGAAGAAAAGGCTGCCGATCCGAAAAAGAAAGACACGGGTTTATTTTTCTTCCGCGGCAAACCTCAGGGCAAGACGGCCATTCTCAGCGCCGGCGGCGGCTTTGTCTATGTCGGTGCCATGCACGACAGTTTTCCCCATGCTCAGGAGCTCGCCAAGGGCGGGTACAACGCCTTTGCCCTCATCTATCGCGTCGGCGCCCAAACGGCCTGTGAAGATTTGTCCCGGGCCATCGCCTTTATCCATGACCATGCCGGAGAACTAAAAATCGATGTCAGTGATTATTCCCTCTGGGGCGGCTCGGCAGGCGCTCGGATGGCAGCCTGGGTCGGCACCTATGGGACGGGCGCTTTTGGTGAAAGGCCATGCCCTCCGCCGGCGGCGGTCATCATGGAGTATACCGGCTTGTCCGATGTCACCGGGAAGGAACCGCCTACGTATAACTGCGTAGGGACGGCCGACGGCATTGCCTGGTATGGCACCATGAAACGACGGATCGAAGGCATTCGGGCCCATGGAACCGATGCCGACATCGAAATTTTCCCGGGGCTGCCCCATGGCTTTGGCCTCGGCGAAGGGACCGTTGCCGAAGGATGGCTCGATCGAGCCGTCTCTTTTTGGCAGCGGCAGATGAAAGATTAAAAATTATTTTATGATTTGGATGACAGCCTTTGGCTGTCAGAAAGGAAGCATCATGAGTATTTTATTTATCAACGGAAGCCCCAATAAAAATGGAAATACGGCCAAGATGGCTGCGGAACTCCTTAAAAATCAGCCCTATGAAACGCTGAACCTCGTCGATTACCGGATCAATGCCTATGGACAGGACCTGCCCGGCGACCAGCTGGACGCTGTTCTTGAAAAGATTGAAAAGGCCGATGTCCTCGTCATCGGATCGCCGGTGTACTGGCATAATATCTGCGGCTCCGTACGAAATGTACTGGATAGGTTTTATGGGAAGGTTTCCCAAGGAAGCTTATCCGGGAAAAAACTCTTCTTCATCTTCCAGGGAGCGGCACCGGAAACGTGGATGCTGGAGGCCGGAGAGTTCACGATGAAACGCTTTGCCGCACTCTATGGTTTGACCTACATGGGCATGGCCAAGAACGCGAAAGAAGCGGGGAATCTGGCCGCTTCCTTATAAGTTAGAAAGAATCCTGTCGGACAGGTGTGCCTAAGAAGGCGGGAGAAATGTGACTATTTTTTAAAAAAGAGGTGAAGAGAGACGGTAAGATGGATTTTGTTTTTTATGGTGATGCTGTCGTCCCTGTTGCCGGTTATGACCATCGATGCGGCCGAACCGCAAAAGATGCCTTTTCCCGTGGGGAAGGATATTTCTGACCGGTTTGTCGGGACCGTTCATCGGAATGATTTAATCGAGGCTGATGATGTCTATCAGGTTCCTCAGACCAATGTCATTACCTTCGAACCGGGGAGCTACAGCGGCTGGCATGCCCATGGGGCTATGACTGTCATCGGTGTCGCCGGGCAAGGAATTTACCAGGAATGGGGAAAGGATGCCGTTCGTATCAACCCCGGTGACGTCGTCGAGATTCCCGCCGGCGTCAGTCATTTTCACGGTGCTGTTAAAGACTCGGCCTTTCAGCAAATCGTCATTTACGATAAGAACTGGCAGGCTCCGAAGGATGCCGCTGCCGTCCATACGGGACCGCTGAGCCCTGAGGAATATGAAAATATCCGTTTTTCCGATACGGGTAAGACGAAGGCTGCCGAAAAAAGAGATGACGCCTTTCTGTTCCCGTACTCACCGGAACCCTATGCGTCGCCCAATTTCAATCATCCCGTCTATTTGGGGAAGGTACTGACAAGGCCGAACGCTGCGGGTTCTCCGGAATGGACGTATGTCGTCTTTCCCAAAGGAACCTATAATCGTTGGCACAGCCATAAGACCGGACAAATCTTGATCGCCACTGACGGGGTGGGCTACCATCAAATACAAGGCGGCAAAATAGAAGTCCTTCATCCCGGCGACGTCGTTTACTGCCCGCCCGGCGTCGTCCATTGGCATGGCGCTGCCCCAAACAGTACCTTTGCCCATATCGCCATCAGCCCGCATGATAACCATGACGTGACCTGGTACGATTTCCCCACTGGAGAATACGCCTCACTTCCGGCCGCTTCTTCGGGGACGGATGAAGAAAACCGAGTCGCTCCCTAGCATAATTTTCGATAATAAAAAATGAGACATATCGATCTGGCTCTGAGGCTTTGACCAAGGGGCAATCGATATGTCTTTTTTGTATGGAGAAAAGGGCTGTGCAGCTATCCTGTCGTCTTCGTCCCTGTGTATGACCGCATCATGGCCAAGCTTTCAGCAGTGGTGTCAAAAAGTATTTTTGATATTCGACAAAGAACTTCAAAAGTATGATATAATATAAACATATTTCATAGGTTTTATACCATTTCGCCCCGATGTGATGAAATGGCGGCCTTTGAGGATTTTTGAAAGCAAATTTCAGCGAAAATCCAGAAAAAAGCCGAAACATAAAATCCGCCCCGCAAATGGCCTTTTCGATGGCGTAACGAAGCCATCTGTAAGGGGTGCTGTTTAGAACCATAATCCCCGTAAGGGGACGGAAACCTTGGATATTTGGCATATGCTTCCTTGAAATCGTAGTGTGGCTGTTTAGAACCATAATCCCCGTAAGGGGACGGAAACTGCCGGACTGGGCAAGTATTTCCCAGTTGCCGGAGTCAAGTTTAGAACCATAATCCCCGTAAGGGGACGGAAACTAAGCCGCTGTCCTGGTATCAGCGTCATGTTAGGCCCGTTTAGAACCATAATCCCCGTAAGGGGACGGAAACTCCCCATACATTTCGGTGTATGCTAGTTTTGCGTCGTCGTTTAGAACCATAATCCCCGTAAGGGGACGGAAACTGGAGATGTATCTTGCCAATTCCAAGTCTTCTGTCGTTTAGAACCACAATCCCCGGAGTTAAATTGACTCCTTTTTTAGAAAAAAGGAGTTTATCAATAGGGGGACGGAAAGAGGAACGGCTAACCGGTGTAAAACTGAAGATTGTATGAGAAAGGCCGCTGCAGGCATCTGTTATTGATGTCTTGTAGCGGCTTTTTGCTATGTCCGATTCTGTTCTGGCAAGGTGAGGGCGAAATGATGGTATTGCCAGTCCTAAATAGAGGAACTCCGGAGCATACATTGAGATTTTCTTTTTCATGGGGCAAGGCTTTTTTTTATGACAGATAGGAAAGGAATGACCGATTGAACCGAGGATAAAGGAAGGGCTATCAGGCAAGCAACATATTTGACAGGGACAGATTCTGTCATGGCAGTTCTGTATAATAGAGATTACAACCGCAATGGAATTCGTGAGAAATTCGCTAATTGGGAGGAATGGGATATGGTCGTATCGAGATTTTGTTTTTTGGAGCAGGATTTTCCTCAATTGTATGATCTCTGCGTCTGGGCCGAGGAAGCTTCCGAGCCTAAGGAAGCCATGGATGAGATGCGCCGGGCCATGAGATGGATGATTCGTGATTTAGGGGCTGCCTATCTGAACTTGTTTGAGGGCATCAATGAATTAGAAGAAAATCAGCTCGTGGATCAAGGCTTGAGCCGCCAGTTCCAGGATGTCCGCCGTATGGTTGAGTCCTATGGCCGGGAGGATGGGGATATGCAGCTGTGTTTGGATAGGTTATTGATTCTGACCACAGCCTATGGGCTGTATAAGGGAAAATCCTATAGGCCGGAAGACTTTTTGCCCGCTGATGTCCCCGGCATGAGCCGCTATTTGACTCAAGGCGGAAGACTGTCCGGGGACACCGAAAAAGAGGTACAGCAGATGCAGCCCCTTTCCCGCCGGGTCTTTGAAACGCCGAGTGCCTTCCGGCAGCGGATAATGGCCATGGAGCCCGTTTATATTGGCTGTGCTATTCTTGATCCCAGTAAAGGCGACGGATATACGGACAGCTGTTTTTTGAGGTACCATATCGATCGTAATCCGGATATCCGATTTTCGCCTGTCCAAGCTTTTTATGTGGCCGGCGTGACCGATGATACGGTCATCGACGGGGAGTTGGTGGCAAAGTTAAGGATCCATGACGATGAGGTCTGCTGTGATTACAGCCGGGTGTATCTGAAGCATGGCGACGAGTTGATCGCCGTGCAGCCCCTCTGTTGGGAACCCTTTTCGTATGAAACGGGCGAAGCTTATGAAGAAAGAATCCGTCAGATGCCCTTACTGCCCTTTGGTAGGGTGACGGCGGTACTTGCAGACTATGATGCCGAGGCGGAGAGGCTGCCATTTTTTATTCGGCCCTTTTGCTTTTGTGCAAATGATGATTATGCAGAAACAATCTTGAAAAATGTAGGATTGACCAAGACACGGGTTGTCAATTCTCGGGTTTATCTTCCCTGTAACCGTGATATGGTAAAACAGATTTCTCGTTCGCCAAAGCAGCTCACCCTTTTTTTGAAGCTCCATACGGTCGAGGCGGTTGCTGAATTTGTAGTGTGGCGAGACGATGTCGGGGAGGTTTTCCGCAGGGCGTATAAGAATCAGCGGGACTGGGGCGGTGCAATATGGCATCAGAAATGGTATCGGGAAGCCGTTGAACTGGGAGATCCCATGGCACAATACAATTTGGGAGTAGAAGCCTCGTGGGATGGAGATGAGCACCAGGCCTTTTCGTGGTTCCAAAAATCAGCCGAACAAGGATATCTCTCTGCGCAGTATGGGTTAGGAGACTGTTATTATATGGGAAAGGGCGTCGCACAAGATTATCGCAAAGCCGCAGCATGGTACCAAAAAGCGGCGGATAAAGGCCATGTCGATGCACAGTGTGATTTAGGAAGGTGCTATTACTTTGGCAATGGTGTTGAACAAGATTATCGAAAAGCTATAGAATGGTTTCGAAAAGCAGCGAATCGGGAAATTGGCAGTGCCGAAGCCATGTGTTATTTGGGAAACTGTTATCGTTACGGTAACGGCGTTGAACCAAATCGTGAACAAGCCATAAAATGGTATAAAAAAGCGGCCATGGACGGCGAGTTCGATGAGGACTTGCAGGATACTGCACAGCAGGCTTTAGCCGAGATGCAGCCTTCTTAGGGGAAGGGGCCATAAATCTCGGATTATGATGAAGGCGTCTTTTTTGAGAGACGTTGCTGCCTGAAACGTGATATAATTAAAATTAAGTTGAAATGCATTATTCAAAACACGATATAAGGCGGTATAAGGACATGTCTCATGAAGAAAAACGCGTATGGGGTATCCATACAACGGATGATAATTTATTTTTGCAGCGCCATGTCATCGCTATTGGTTGGGAGGATATGGGCGATTTGAGTCAGCTCGAAGCCAATCGCGATGCTTTCAAGGAAAAGTACGCAGCCGTTTATCCCGATGCCCGGAAGGGCCGGATTTCAACCCATGCCGGCATGCTCTATCGATTTGTCCACGAGGTCGGAATCGGCGACTACGTGGTATTCCCATCGAAAATCGATCGCCGGATTAATATCGGCATCATTGAAGGGGAATATGAGTTTCATCCGGGCGATGCATCGTATGGCCAGCAGCGTAAGGTGACATGGTTGAAGCATCTTCCCCGGACTTCCTTCTCTCAAGGTGCGCTGTATGAAATCGGTTCAGCTCTGACCTTCTTTTTGGTGAAAAATTATGCCGACGAGTATCTTTCTGCCCTTGATAAGGGATTCGAGAAACAGACGGAAGCCATCGGGGATGAGGAAGATGAAAGCGTGGGGGCTACGGCAGCGGATATTGTAGAGGCGACGAGAGATTTCATTTTGAAGGAATTGAGCAAGCATCTCAAAGGATATGGTTTAGAGGACTTTGTGGCCGACCTGTTACGGGCCATGGGATATCGTACCATCGTGTCGGCCCATGGCGGAGACAGCGGAATCGACATTACGGCCTATAAAGATGAGCTGCCGCCTCGGATTCTGGTGCAGGTCAAAAGCCAGGACGGCGCCATAAGGGAAGCGGCCATCCAATCCTTGAAGGGCGCCATGAGGGAAGGGGACTACGGCCTTTTTGTAACCTTATCCGACTATACCCGGAATGCTCAAAAGTATCTGGACAGCACGCCCATCATTCGCGGCATTAATGGAAACGAGCTGGTCGATTTGATCTTGAAATACTATCCGGATTTGAGTGAAAAGTATCAACAGATGATTCCTTTAAAGCGAGTGTATATTCCCGTTAGAAAAGAGGATTCGCAGCCCTAAGACATCATTTTTCAATCCTAAAATAAAGAGACATAATCGATCCGCCTTTTGGTTCTCAGCAACAGCGAGGTTGAAAGGCAGGGAAGATATGTCTTTTTTGTGCTGCAAATCCGGTGAGGCAGAGGGGTTTTTATGGCAATGATTCCGCTGCCGATGGTACATCGTGGATACGGGTTCATGCATTGGCCGTCGAGATCATAGATCGAGCATCCTTCTTATATAAAATAGTATAACAAAGTTGCCTTTATTTTGTTATAATGAAAATAGCTATAAAACGAAGGGCTAGTCAGATGAGAGAAACGAATAGAGAATCCATTGCGACCGGAACGGACGCTGAAAGGGGAAAAAACGTCGGCAGTACAGGGCCTTTTGAACATGACTTCTATGAATAGAGACAGTTTGTGTCACGATGGCTTTGTATAATAGGAATTAAAGCAGCGAAATAGAACTTGTTGGGGAGGTTTCCGCCATGATAACGAGTTATAACAAGGTAAAGGATGAAGCACTGGAGTATTATAAGGAATTTTTAGATGCTTTTCATAAAATGGGGATATCAGAAGACGATACTTCTTTACAAGTTTTGAAGCTACAGGCGGAGAGAATTCAGGACGACCGTTTCTGTTTGACGATCGCCGGAGAATCAAAAGGCGATAAATTTACCTTCATCAATGCCTATTTAGGTGCGGAAATTTTGCCCATGAATATCCGTCAGTGTACGGGTGCTGTCGTCGAGGTTGCCTATGGCAAAAAGTTTGTTTTGCATGCCGTCTATGCCAACGGACAGAAGAAAGACGTATCAGGGGAAGAAAAAATTAAAAAGTTTGTAATGGACCATGTCGCCTTAGATGATAAATACAGAGGTATTCCCGCTGCCCTTATTGATCATGAAATTATTGTTAAATACCGGGACAAGAAAGCCGGGCGGGAGGTCATCGAAGCCTTCTTAAAAGACGTGGCGTGTGAAAATATACATGGTCTTTCCAGTGGAAAATACAACGGAAAGATCAAAAACTACATAAAGGAAAAGCAGTACCGGTGGAGAGACGTCGTCATAAAGATGGTTATTGAATACCCTTTTGAAGATGAAGAGATGCGTGGGATTCGCATCATTGATTCGCCCTGCGTAAAGACTGCCGGCAGCATGGCCGATGTTACGGCTGAGTATGTCGAATCTGCCGATGCCATTCTTTTTCTGCAGTCCTTTGAAGATTCAGTGGAGTTCAATCGTTTCAAATCCTTTTTAGAATCGAAGCGTGTTGACAAATATAAAAATGCCCTGTTCTTGATTTTACCCCATGCTGCTGAACGACCGGAGACAGAGACAAAAAAGGCATTCGAGGAATTTGTAAATCTGTTTGCCTGTCAAGAAGATGGCAGCGGGCAAGAGCAGATTATGCTTGTCGATAGTAAGGCTAAATTTTATTATAATGCGTTTCAACACCTGACCGCTGAGAAGATTAAGGATGAAATGAAGGAGCTGGTGCACAAGCATGTTATCGAGCTTTTTCTTAAAGATGCCTGGCTTGGCAGTAAAGGGGAAAAAGATGCGTTCCTCAAGGAATTGAATCGGCTGTCCCACTTTGATACCGTCAATCAGTCGTTAAATTTCTTGAGAAGGAAGATCGATTTCATGGCCCTGAGTGAGCTCTTCGATCAGCTATTGAAGGTTTATGAACAAAAAAGAAGTTACCTTGATGTGATGATTACAAATTATACATCGAATGTCGAAGACCTGAGCCGCCGTGTTGGAGAAATAGAAGGAGAAATTGCGGATATCGAAATTCGAATGAATGAAGAAGCAGCTGAAATAAAGGAAAAATACGCAGGTGAAAATGGGATAATTGCACAACGTGCCGAAGACATACTGGGTGACTATATAATGACGATGAAGATTATAGATAGTTATGATATTTCCTATCGTGATAAGTTGGAACTGTTGAAAATGTTTTCTCTGCGTCGAGTCAAGCATTTTATTGAATTTGAACAAGAAATGCTGGACAATATAGTTGCTGAGTGTAATGACCTTTTAAACGTGCCCCTCAGCAATAAGACTCTCGTTCCATCTGTATTGTCGGAATCGGACTTTTCTCCGGACGTGGTGACGAAAATTAGAGAAGAGATGAAACGCAAAGCCACCAAAACATACAACGACTATTCTGTTTTATTCAAGCCACTCTCTGGATTTGAGAAAAAGTATATATTTTCACGGTCGACGGCTTATAAGGCGGCTAAGTACGGTATCATTGAAAGACTTGATTGTATCAAGAATCTGGCTATTAAGGAACTTCGATTGTTTGTTCAGCAGACCCTTACTGTCTATGCCAATGAATTAATAAGGAAACATACTGAGGCTAAAAAGAGAGAGCTCCATGAGGTTGAGGATAATAAGAAAAAGATAGAACAAAGCTTGGCAGGTCTTACAAATTTAAAGGCCCAGGAAGCGTCTCTTGAACCGAAGATAAAACAGATTACAGCACGGAAGGGCGGCATTGACAGCTACCTGCAATAAAGACGTAGAGCCTGAAATTGCCACTGTGGTAACGGTCGGAAGGGCTAGCTGTTTACTGCCATGAAAATGAATAAATAAGGACATCTTTGAGTTGTCAGCAAATCTTTGAAGGCTATGGAGAAGCCCCTTATTGACTGGATAATGGAAGCCGTGCCTTATTTTTACAATCAAGTTTGCATGATTTATACGGATTAGTTCTCTTGTCAGAAGGGAGCATCACTATGACACATGAGGCTGAATCAAATGTTTTGAATCAGAAAGGAACGCGTTTATCAACGAACGTCACCAGGGAGTTCCAGCAGGATACTCGCGTTGTGGCAGCGCAATCGGCTAAATTTATAGAGGAGATACATCCTGCGCATTTGGTGAATACAAAAGAAGCGATTATGAATCTGTCCTATGATAATTCCGATGAATTATTGGATTCATTTGCTTTTTTCAGAATTGTAAGTTGTACGACCGATGAAGTCGATGATATGTTTGATTTTCTTAACGAAAAGATGGCCAAGTTTTACACGGCCTTATATGCTGTCGGAAAGCCCGTCGTATATGGCCTTGTTTCCTATAGGGGAACGACGAATTTGGTCGTTGGCATACTGGATACAGAGAATGATGCAGCTTTGCTAAAAAGCATCATGGAAGGGCTGCTCGATGGAGTGGAACTCATGCCCTATAAGACTAATTTTGCGGCGAGAACCGACTGTGAGAAAGAAGTGGGATTAATCTCGGCCATACCGTCTGTCAAAATTAAAGAGGAAAAGCAAGTATTCTCTTTAGCCCCGTTAATGAAAAGCTTGAATGGACAAGACTACACCGTTTTGCTTATTTCACGCCCGCTGTCGCAAGACAGTATTTCGCAAAAATGCAGTGAGTTAATACAGATTAGGGATCAGTGCTTTACTCTCAGTAAGCGGAATATATCGAGGCAGCAGGGAACCTCGAGATCGGAAGGAAATACGGAAGGTCGCTCAGATACGATTACGAAGAGTACGTCTGATACAAAAAGTGTAGGTGTTGCTGGACTTTCAACGCCTATTATACCCCATGTATCTGCCAGCAGCACGACGAGTGCTGGTTCTTCTACATCAAAAAATTATAGCCAGACTATCACCGACGCCTTCAATCTAACGGATGGGATTTCTTTAGATATACAAAATGGCTTTGCTCTAGTTTGATTGATTATGCAGATAAAGCTATTGAAAGGTTGCGACAAGGTAGGAGCAACGGCATGTGGGAAACGGTCATTTCTTACTCGGCTGATTCAAAATTGACAGCGGGAATTATACAGGCCTGCATTTCCGGAGAATTTGCTAAGCCCAATCCGGTTATTTTGCCTCCAACTGTTCACTGTTTTCATTTAGATGAAAAGGAGGCTGAGGGGAATTCGCTCTTAGTTCCTGAAATCCTCGATACTGAACCGGAATTGTCGCAGCTGTGTACGGTAATTACTTCTGAAGAATTAGGGTTTATGTGTACCCTGCCTGATGTTCCGGTGCCGAACTTCGAGTTAAAGAAGGGAAAAACATATCCCTTGATTACTGATAATGCTGTCGGTGTCAAGGTGGGGTATGTTTGTGAAGGGCGCCGAATTTTGGAAAACATGCCTTTTTCATTGACCTATAAAGATTTGGCACGCCATACGTTTGTGTGCGGAATTACGGGCAGCGGAAAAACGACAACCGTAAAAGGTATATTGAAAGAGGCCGAAATGCCATTTTTAGTCATTGAGTCGGCGAAAAAAGAATATAGAAACATCGGTCTTACAGATAAAAAAAGACCTCAAATCTATACCCTGGGAAAACCGGAGATAAATTGTTTGCGCTTTAATCCCTTTTATATTCAGTGTGGTGTTTCTCCCCAGCTGCATATCGATTTTTTGAAGGACTTGTTCAATGCATCTTTTTCCTTCTATGGCCCGATGCCGTATATTTTAGAAAAATGCTTGCAGAATGTATATAAGCAAAAGGGATGGAATTTGACCTTGGGCTTCCATCCCTATCTGGTCAATACGGCAAATTCTGCCAAATTTTTTGATGCGGACTATATGCAGAAAAAATATGCCTCAGCGGCTCATAAGTATCTCTTCCCGACGATGCAGGACTTGAAATTGGAAATCGAGCGCTATATTAAAACGGAGATGGACTATGAAGGTGAAGTTGCCGGAAATATAAAAACGGCCATCATGGCTAGGTTGGAAAATTTGTGTTCAGGGTCCAAGGGCTATATGTTTAATACGTATGAATATGCCGATATGGATGCGTTGTTGAACCATAATACGATTTTTGAACTGGAAGGTTTAGCCGATGATTCGGATAAGGCCTTTTGTGTGGGCCTATTGATCATCTTCATCAATGAGTATCGGCAGATCAGTCAGGAAATACTGGACACGAACAGGCCGTTATCGCATATTCTGGTTATTGAAGAAGCACACCGACTTTTGAAAAATGTAAGTACGGAAAAGTTGTCGGAAGATCTGGGCAATCCCAAAGGAAAGGCCGTAGAACACTTTGCGAATATGCTGGCTGAAATGCGCTCCTACGGACAAGGGGTGATCGTGGCGGAACAGATTCCCAGTAAACTGGCGCCAGATGTCATAAAAAATTCATCCAACAAAATCATTCAGCGTTTGGTGTCTGCTGACGATCAGACGGTAATGGCCAATACGATCGGCTTAACCGGTGAAGAAGGTTTGGATTTAGGTAGCCTTAAGACGGGAACGGCCTTATGCCATAAGGAAGGAATGAGCCTCCCCGTTCGTGTTCAGATACCGAAGGTTGATGACATCAAGGTGACGGACGACTTATTGTATGGCCAAGATATAAAGAAACGACTGTATCAAATCAATGTGAGCCTGGCAAAAGAAGTACTGGCGGACTCCCTGCCTCTTATGGCGATGAAGATGCTGAATACTATTTTGGTTCAGGACGGTGATCGTGTCTGCCGTGCCGTTACGGTCTGCCGGCAATCGTTTAGATCGGCTTTGAAGAAAAATGATGTTGCCTTAGTCATGTGTGAAAATGAAAATGCAATCTATGCCGAACTATTGTATGAAGGTGTTCTTCGATATTTATTGAATGGCTGTTATACCCTAAAAGAGATGATACCGGATGAGCTTTGCAGCGATATATATCAGTTGATGCTGTCTCCCGATAATGACAAATTAGTCTCGGTAAAAGAACAACTGCGAGCAGCCTATGAAGAGAATCTTGAGGACCAAGGCTGTCGTATTGTGGCAGAGCTGATATACAAAAACGCCTTTGAGAGCATGGATATTATTCAAACCATAAAGAATTACTTCTTTGAAATCTCTGATGAGGACATTTTGAGGATAAAAGCCGAGTGGAGGGGAAGTGATTGAATGATTGGAGGGCTTTCCGCACTTGCAGGAGCTGCGAAAGAAGGCATGACAAAGATTATCGAGAAAGGGGCTGCCTTAAAGGACAATGTTGAAAAACTGGGGCTGACTGAGTTCAAAGAGCAATCAGAATTTCCCAAAATGGTTGCCCAAGAAGCGGATACGGAAACGGCCATGAATTCTTCTTTGGAATCGGTTGTCGAAGCCAATAAAGAGAAACTGGAAATACAGGAAAATAAAGTAAGAGAAACAAATGAAGGCAAAGAATCCAGAGAGGGCCTGACGGCGGAGGGAAAAAAAGAAATTCAAGAAATAAACGGATGGTCCGATGAAATTCTGGAGAAGATAGGATCCCGGAAAGAAGCTGAAATATATATGAAGGCCCGTTTAAAAGAAGTCGAAATCAATGGTAAGAAGTGTTTGATCAGAGAAGATATCGATTTAGACCAAGCCGATGAAGACGGTATCACCAACAGAGAGCGAATGGAAAGAGGAAGACCGCCCCTTACCAGAGATGGAGAGGAAATTGAACTTCATCATATCGGACAGAAACCGGACAATCCTCTGGCGGAACTGACCCTGAAAGAACATCGGGGCATCGGCAATGACGGCATCCTGCATGACAAAACGAAAGAAACGGAAATTAACCGGATCGAATTTGCAAAAGAACGACGAGATCATTGGAAAGGACGCATTGAGGCGATGGAGGGAGCATAAATGTCTAAGGTCATTGAAATCATAAAGAATCTTAATAATTTGATATCGTTAAAGCCTGCGACGATGGATGAAGTAGAAGACGTAGAAATCGATTTGGCACTACCTTTGGCAGAAGATTATAAAGCGTATTTGCTCACTTTTGGCGCGATTATGGCCGATGATGTGGAGCTCACAGGAATTGCAAAGTCTGAAAATAGAAGTGTGGTCCAAGTTACCAAAAGGGAGTGGGCTATAAATCATCAAGTCAGTCGTAAATTGTACGTCATAGAAAATGCGGGCATTGACGGCATCATCATTTGGCAGGATGGCAGTGGCGCAGTATATGAATCAAGACCCAATCATGGGGCCGCAAAGATTGCTGAAAGTTTATCAGACTACCTTGAATCAAAACAGAAATAAGATTTGATGCAGCGATTTTTAGCGGTCGAGGATATTCAAGGGATGGCTTTCGGTGGTTTCAAAGATGAACCGTTTAGACTATATTAATTTTATTCGTATAAAGGAGTTGATGTAGTGAGAAAGTACGGAAAGATCTTGATAATTTTTGTGCTGATATATCTGATTCTGTTCGGCTGCGCCGGTCCTTCTAAGGCGGCCGACGTTTGGGTCGATCATTGGGCTTCGGAAAATGTGGATTTGTATGTCATGGATGATATCTTAGCTTCCGGAACAGACTCACAGGGACCGTGGTTTGCCGTAGCTGTCAAACGGGTTCAAAATGGCAAGTTGGACAAAGTGGTAACTTGGCGGTTCTTTAAGGCCGATACGGTGTGGCAATATTATACGAGCACCATGGTCGGCAGCCGTCGTACCGGCGTCTTGGTGCCTAACAAAATCTTTGAATATGGGATGAAGCAGTTGGGGTGGTCCTATTCGAGTGACGGCATGCATTATTATTAAGGCACTGCTATGTATGATTGACAGGCTATTCTATTCACAAAGGAGATGAGGTCGTGAAACAGTTGTGGAAGACGTTGTTGATTTGTTGTGTGGGATGTATGTGCTTCTTCGCCGGTACCGGTTCTGCCGGGGCTACCGACGTTTGGGTCAACCATATGGCATCGGAGAATGTAGACGTCTATGTCATGGATGATACCTTAACCTATGGGACGAGTGCGACCGGGAAATGGTTTTCAGTCTCTGTAAAAAGGGTTCAAAATGGGAGATTAGATCAAGTGATGACTTGGCGTTTTTCTCAGTATAAGACGGACATGTGGCGGTATCGGACCAATACCATGTCGGGAAATCATACGACAGTGCTCATGGCTCCCAATAAGATTTTTGAATACGGCATGAATCGGTTAGGCTGGTCCTATAGCCTCAACGGGACGTATTATTATTAAGCAACTATGGTCGGATTTGTTGTCAGAAAAAGAGATTGAAACAATTCTTTTAAATAGGGCATGAAAGCCGCGGGTCGGAGGACTCGCGGCTTTTCTTTTGGGGTGACTGACCTTGCAGGGCGGTTCGCTAACGAAGTCTGAGCCTCGCTGACATTAGACAATCAAGGGTTCTTGCAGAAAACGCGTAATTTCTTCGAGTCTTTCCGGAGCGATGGCCAAGACTTTATCGAAAGGAGGCTCCAGGGTTACGACTTGGAGGACGTCGGGCTTGAGGGATTGGACGGCCTTGTGGAAAATTTCGAGAGAGTCCGCATCGTCACTGTAGCCTTTTACGATGGTGATTTCCAAGTGGAAACGGCCGCTGTAGTTTTTTCGGAATCGGACCATGTTGTTTATGTGCTGATGAAGTGTGTAGCCCGGAAGGGGGCGCTGTGCCTTTTGGAAGGCTGCTTCGTGAGCCATTTTCAGTTCGCCAATGACTTCTTCACAGTGACCGGCCAGTCTGGCGTAGTCAGGATTTCCATAGAGGTATCCGTTGGAGAGGAGGCGTATGGGAATTCCGGCTTCGTGAATGGTATGGATAATCGATTCGAGTTCCGGAAGCAGCAGGGCTTCTCCCAGGGAGTTAATAAAGACTAAGTCGGGACGGATGTCACGGAGCCGTCGCTGTAAGTCGCCTATGGCAGGGGCCATGTCGTCCAAATGGACGGTTTCTTCCGTTTGCACGTGGGTTAACTTTCGGCTGACCGGGCAAAAGATACAGTTAAAGTTGCAGTATTTGTTCGGGAAGAGATTGACCTCTAAGACGGTCTTTCCATTTTCTTCATAAGGTTCCTTGTAAAAGAATGTATCCATCGTGTTTCCTCCTAACATGAAAAAGGCGCCGCGTCCTCATCTGCTAAGACCTGACGATGAGGAACACGGCGCACTCTGACTACTCGGCAGCAGTCAGTACCATTACATATGAAGTTGAACTGATTATAGCAAAACTTTCGGAAAGAATCAATGGGAAATTCTCTTTCGAGGGCTCCTGCCTTATCGGTAGCGAGGAAGTTCCTTCGATGGTATAATTAGGATATGGAAACATGTGTTTGCCAACGAGTTCGCCAGGTCTGCCGCCTCTGTCTTAAGGGCTACCATGGCTCTAAGCCTCTGATTCGATGAGGACCGAGAAGAGAGGGCAGCCTTTCGGGCTAAGAAAGGGGAGAGACAGATGGGATATTGTGAATGGGCCAATACGGATCCGCTCAATACGACGTATCATGACAACGAATGGGGCGTTCCCGTTCACGACGATTGGCAGATGTTCGAGCATTTGACGATGGAAAACCTGCAGTGCGGCCTCAGCTGGCTGATCGTTTTGCGCAAGCGGGACATTTTCCGGCAGTGTTTTGATAACTTTGATTACGATAAGGTGGCTGCTTACGGCGACGCCGATGTGGAACGCATCCTGAATACCGAAGGCATGATCCGCTCGCCTCGGAAGATACAGGCTGTCATCAACAATGCCCGCTGCTGTCAGAAACTGCGCGACGAATTCGGAAGCCTTTGTGACTATTTTTGGAGCTTCACCGGCGGCAAGACCATCCTATACCAGGGCCATGCCAAGGGCGCGATTCCGGTCCGAAACGGCTTGTCGGAACGAATCAGCAAAGACCTGAAGAAGCGCGGTTTTAAGTATGTCGGCGGTGTCACTATTTACTCCCACCTCCAAGCCTGCGGCATCATTAACGACCACGATGCCACTTGCCCGCGCCGCCAAATCATCATCGACAGCCATCCGAACGTGACCAAGCGAAAAGATAACGAAGTCTATTAAAGGATAGGAACGCCGTGAGTTTAGAGGACTGACGGCGTTTTTGCGTATGGCGTTGTTTCCCGAGACGGCCCTCGATACTATTTTATGATTTGAGCCGGGACCCTCTGAGAAATCATAAAGAGTGTATCGACATCAATCGTGCCGTCGACAGGAATCGACTGACTCACACGATTAGAACGTCAGCGTCTTGTGATGCGGGGCCTTCCGAAATAAGGGGGCGTGGCTGTAAGTTGAGCTATCTTTTTATAGGGATACGGCCGGTAGAAGCGTCATTAAATCTTTTTTTGAAATATTTATATATATTGTATTTTAATATAACTGTACTATAATGAGCCTAAAGGATACATGACATGTCGATTTATTCTTATCGAAGGCAACGTCGTGAACCGGGCATTGGCTTTCGTATCATTCATTGAAATTGCTTTAGAGAAAGAGAGAATGTCCGGGGGGAGGATTTTTATCTAATTCAATGTATACACTTTGTGAAGATTATTACATAGTGGTATAATGAGTTTAAAAGATACATATATGTCAAGCCTTTCTTGTCAGGAGTAGCATCGTGAACCGGTCCATGGCTTGCAGCTTACAGTCATGGACGTGCCTGACGGCGTATCGATAGGAGATTATATGGAAAAAATTATTGCCCATTTTCGAAAGGATGAGAACGGTCGGATCGTGGTGCAGCCCCTTCAGGATCACTTGGTGAACGTTGCCGAGAAGATGGAAGCGGCGGCGACACCTTGGGGCCTGGGAGCCTTGGCGAAATTGACCGGCCTCTTGCATGATTTTTCTAAGAGTCGCAGTCAGTGGATTGAAGGTCAGAAGCCTTTTCAGGTATATATTCGAGAGATGATTGCCGATGCTGAAAAGGCAGCTCGTGATCGTGGCAAAGTCGATCACTCTACTGGGGGAGCTCAGTTTTTATGGAAGCGTTATGGCAGTCGAAATGAGGAGACGGCAAGGAAGACAATCAATTTAGCCGGCTTGTCTGTTATGTCTCATCACGGTGGCTTAGCAAATTTTTTGAGCGAACGCGGCGAATCAGATTATGTACGGCGTATTCAAAAAGAAGGCGTTGAGACGGCAGAGGAGGAGGAATATTTCTTTAAATCTATCCTGGCACCGGCGGAATTGGATGATTTGTTCGCGTTAGCCGTTGCCGAAGTCGAAGAAATCAAGAACCGCATTGAGAAGTGCTGTCCGTCTAAAAATAGGGAAAACCGCCAAAAATATTGGTTTTATTGGGGCATGGTCGAAAGGCTGCTTTTTAGCTGGTTAGTCGATGCTGATCGATTGGATTCGGCAGAGTTTGAAGGGAATTCCTCTTTGACGCAGGATTGGGATTACGATAAGCTGTGGAATCTCTTTTCCGGGAAATTGGAAGATCGACTTCACTCCTTTGTTCTGCCGGTAGAGGGTAAGGCCCGGACCATTGCCTTGGAGCGGCAAAAAATCAGTGATGCCTGCCAACACTTTGGAACGGAGAAACCGGGCATCTACACCTTGTCGGTACCGACAGGGAGCGGCAAGAATTTTGCTAGTATGCGCTTTGCGTTAGCTCAGGCCAAAAAGTACCATAAAAAGCGGATCATCGTCGTCATTCCTTATACGTCGATTATCGATCAAAATGCCAAGGAAATCCGTGACGTATTCCAATTTGATGAGGCCGTGTTGGAGCACCATTCCAATGTATTGCCCAAGGAAGATATGAGTGATGAAGAACGGGATTGGCGGAAGTTATTGACCGAACGCTGGGACACGCCGGTTATTTTTACGACCCAAGTTCATTTCCTTGAGACTTTATTTGAAGGAAGCTGCCAATCGACCCGCCGGCTTCAGGCCTTGATCGACAGTATCCTTATCTTTGATGAAATTCAGACCCTGCCGGTGAAATGTACCTATATCTTTAATCTGGCTCTGAATTTCTTAAAGCACTTTGCCGGCGTCACGGCCGTTCTTTGCACGGCGACGCAGCCCCGATTAGATAACATGAAGATGCATTGCATTGAGTCTGATGGGGAAATAATGGATGATCTAAAGGCTGTTTATGAGGCTTTTCAGCGAGTAAAATTCGAGTATTTGAAAGATACCTTGCATACGGCTGAAACGCTGGCCCCTTTGCTGCTGAAAGATGCGGTAGAATCGGGCAGTGTCCTCTGCATCGTCAATTTGACTCGCCAGGCTCGCGACATCTATACGGCTGTAAAGAATCTGGCTGCCAACAGCGAAGACAAAGTCGAGGTGATTCACTTGAGCACCAAAATGTGTCCGGCCCATCGAATGGATAAAATTAAACGCATGAAGGAGGCCTTGGCGGCCTTTCATAGCGGGAAGTCGAAGCGCAGGCTCATCTGTATCTCGACGCAGCTGATTGAAGCCGGTGTCGACGTGTCCTTCACGACGATATACCGTGCTCTGGCCGGCTTTGATTCCATTGCCCAAGCGGCAGGCCGCTGTAACCGTCATGGTGAAATGGAATCAGGCCTAGTTAAGATCTTTCAGATGGAAGGGGAAAATCTCGATAAACTGCCCGACATCCAAATCGGCATCAAAATGGCCAAGGATTTGCTTCATGATATCGATATTCAGGACATTCTAAAACCGGATAATTTGGATGCCTATTTTATGAAGTATTATGACGATCGAGGAGATCTCAAGAAATCTTATGAGTTGCCGCCGAGGAAGCATACCATGTTAGACCTTATTTCAGCGAATGATATCGGATATCAGGCCTGTGGGGAACGAGACAAGATAGAAATAAGCAAGTTCCTTTCCTATCGTCATGCTTTTAGGGATGCCGGCAATGCCTTTTCGGTCATCGACTCGGAAACCATCGGCGTCATCGTTCCTTATGAGAAGGGGAAAGATTTCATTAAGGCCCTAAATGGTTCCGTTGAAAATCCGAAGGAACTCTTGAAACTGTTCAAGAAGGTTCAGCCATATACGGTCAATGTCTTTTCCTATGAAGTGGAACAGCTTCAGCGAATGGGAGCTATTTTCCAGACTCTGCAAGGGCCATTGGCCTTGCGGGAAAAGTATTATGATTCGGCCATCGGTCTCAAATTAGAAGAACAGGCAAATCCATTTTGTAATTATTAAGGAGGGGATATTTTGCGAAATGAAATAACTTTTAAAGTGTACGGACGGATGGCGTTATTTTCCGATCCCATTACCCGTATAGGCGGCGAAAAATCATCTTATTCTGTGCCAACCTACCAGGCTTTGAAAGGAATTGTCGAAAGCGTGTATTGGAAGCCTACGATTTACTGGATCATCGATGAGATGCGGGTCATGAAGGAAATACGAACCCAGTCCCGCGGCGTCAAACCGAAAGGGTATTATGACAAAGTAAATACGTTGTCCATTTATAAGTACTTGAGCGATGTGTGCTATGAAGTGAAGGCCCATTTCGAGTTCAATCTTCATCGGCCGGACCTAGCCTGTGACCGCAACGAAAATAAGCACTATAAGATTGCCAAACGGATGGTCGAACGAGGTGGCCGCCGTGATATTTTCTTAGGCACTCGGGAATGCCAGGGCTATGTAGAGCCCGTTTCTTATGGTGTGGCTCCCGGTGTTTATGATGATACCCCGGCTATTCCTCTAGGTACGATGTTCCATGGCTTTAACTATCCTGATGAAACGGGGCGAGACATGCTTCAGGTCCGCTTTTGGCAGCCGGTCATGGAGCACGGAGTCATCCGCTTTATTCGTCCGGAAGCCTGCACTCTCGTGCGGGACATTCACAAGGTGAAAGCCAAAGTCTTTACACAGGAAGATATCTGCTCTGTGGAACGAGAAGCGGCGGTGCTGGAAGGAGACTTGCCATGAGCTGGATTACGGAACTGGTTAAAACCTACGATGCCCATGAAGACTTGGTGGGTAAAAGGGATATCGAGGGGAGTAAGGCTGTTTTAATGCCAATCTGTCATGCCGTACAGCAGGCCAAAATCGAATTGACCATCGACGGTAAGGGCAACTTTAGTCATGCCAGGGCGCTTCCCAAGGCAGAACAGTCAACCCTCCTTCCGTGTACGCCGGCTTCGGAGATTAGGACGTCGAACTTGGCACCACATCCGCTGCATGATAAATTAATCTATATTGCCCGTGACTGTGACTTATATCGAGAAGAACGGGATAAAAAGGAAGAAGCCCTTACTCACTCTATGTGAAACTGCTCGGCAAATGGGTTCAATCGCCGTATTGTAATCCGAAGGTAGAAGCGGTCTATAAATACGTTACTCAGCATGATATCATCGATGACCTGTGCAGGGCCAATCCGCCCGTCCTCTATCGTGATGATAAGGGCAATATCATGCAGAAATGGCCTTATAAAGACCAGCCTAAACCGGATATCTTTTCGGCGATAAGCGGCGACATGTTAAAAGCCTTAGTCCGGTTTCGAGTCATTAATATCCCCGGTGATAATGAACCGGATTTATGGAAGGATCAGGAATTACAGCGGCAATATATAGCCTTTTTTGAGCATGAATTTTCTAAAGATTTGGAGCTTTGTTATGCAACAGGGAAAATGATGCGTCCTGCTGGTAAACAAGGCAAGGGAATTCGGTTTTCTGGGGATGGGGCTAAGCTCATTTCGTCCAATGATACTAATGGGCTTACCTTTCGCGGTCGTTTTGAAAATGGTCATGAATGTTTGTCCCTCGGCCATGAAACCTTGCAAAAAGCTACAAATGCTTTGGCATGGCTTATTCGTAACCAAGGTCATAATTGTGATGGCCGCGTCTTTTTGGCTTGGAGTAGTTCAACGCCGCTTCCCGATATTTTGTCGGCTACGAACGATGTTATTGGTGATGAATGGAGTACTCCTTTAGAAATTACACAGCCTCAGACGTTAACAAAATGGGTAGAAAGCTTTGATAGCGCCATTAAGGGATATTACCATAATTTTGAAAAAGATCCGAGTGCGAGAGCAAATGTTATCGTCCTCGATGCGATTACCTCAGGACGACTATCTATTTGTTATTACGATGAGTTTTCGGGAAGGGATTTTATTCAACGTATTGAAGATTGGCATAAATCAGGCCGCTGGATTCAGCATAAAGAGGTTCCGGCCAATAAAGAAAAAAGGAACAAAAATAGCCGTAAATCTAAAAAAAGTCCTCAGCTATTTGGGAGTACCTTCGCCACGAACCCTCATTCAGGCTTGCTATGGTGAAAATGTCAGCAAAACTAAAATGAAGATGGAGCTTGAACGCATTTTCAATTGTATCGTACAAGGACGGCCCTTACCCATCGACATGGAACGATGCATTGTGCGGCGCGTCGTCACGATGGCCAATACTGCATCCGGAAATAAGTACTATCCGTGGAGACATGGGATTGTAGAACCGGCTTGTACCGTCATTTGTAATAGATGGAATGGAACGCATTCAAAGGAGGAAGCATATAAAGTGGCACTTGATGAAAAAAACTGCAATCGTGATTATCTCTTTGGAAGACTTTTGGCTGTAGCCGACCATATGGAACGATCTACTTTTGAAGACAATGAATATGGCTCACGGCTTACGAATGCTATGAAGTATATGGAAGCTTTTTCCATGAGACCGTCGAAGACGTGGAGGACCATTCACAACCGCCTGCTTCCATATATGCAGAAACGTGAAAAATATGGCGGCAAGGAACGGCTGCTTTTGGGCGAAATCACATCCCTCTTTACAAAAGAAGACTTTGACTCCGACAAACCCTTGGGCAGTCTATTTTTATTAGGGTTCTACAATCAGCAATTTGCCATTCAGCAGCTCATTGAAAAGCAAAAGAGAGACAAAGCGAAGAGAAACAGCAAGGGCACAAATAAGAATACAACGAGTCAGTCAGATGCAACGAAATAGGGAGGAATTATCATGACGACATTAGCAAACAAAATTGACTTTATCGGCTTTATTACCGTAGACCACGCCAATCCCAACGGAGATCCTTTGAACGGCAACCAGCCGCGCAGCGATTACGACGGCTACGGCGAAATTTCTGATGTCTGCATTAAGCGCAAGATTCGTAACCGCCTGCAGGACATGGGAGAACAGATTTTGGTCCAATCTAATGACCGTTGTGATGATGGCTGTGATAGTATTCTGACGAGGGTTGAGAGCGTACCTGGAATGAAACAGGCGTTAGCGGCTGTAAAGGGAAATGACTTT
>ENA-OQAB01000158-OQAB01000158.1-human-gut-metagenome-genome-assembly--contig:-NODE-158-length-38958-cov-3.122840_pt1 | contig 38958 bp, 44 predicted proteins | sample MGYA00242490_ERZ504517 | MGnify/ENA primary metagenome ERZ504517 (study PRJEB26092, sample SAMD00036298) | human gut metagenome | host: Homo sapiens | study: EMG produced TPA metagenomics assembly of...
TACAGGCTCCAGCATCGGAAGCGCTACTGCCGTTGCCAGCGCCAATGCCATAGCTCCTGCCTCCGCCTGTTTTGCTGTATCCGTCTGCAGATATACAAAATTCAGCCCCATCCGGATCAAAAGCATCTTGTTCAGCACCGCCTCCAGATTTTCCTGATCAGATGTCTTTCCCTCCAGAAGATATTCCACTTCATAGGCAAGCGATCGTTTTTCTTTTCTTCTTCCACAGCATTTCCAAATTTTTTAAGAATGTACTCATGAAATAACAGCTTTTTTGTAACTTCATCCACATCACTTCTGACCGAAAATGTCCCCCTCCCTACCCGCAGCGCACGGGAGGAAGCCTGTTCTTCCCCTCGAATCTGCTTTTGGGAAACCTGCTTTTCTTTCGGAAATACCAGGCTGATCAGACTCGACTTTTTCAACTGTTCAATGTGGGGAAGCGGATTATTTTCCATCGGAAGAGAGCTCTGATTCTGATTCAACATATCATCCAGTTCTTCCAGACTCTGATTGCTCTCATCCTTTGTCTGTTCCCCGGTAATTTCCTGCTGTTCCCACTTTTCTGCCAGAGCCCCCAATCCTTGAATAATCGAAATCCCATACAGATCTTCCATATATTTGACAGCGCCTTCCCGAAATGCCTGTCCGTTTTGATCTGTGAGAAATTGAATCCCTTCTACTTCCGGCCAGATTCCTGACGCTCCATAATAGTGCATTCTGTCGATCAGCTGTTTCTCTGAGAAATTACCGGTTTCATAACTTCCCTCCACCGCAAAGATTCCATACTCTTCCAATAATTCCCGCATTTTCTCTCCTTACTGCAGAGCTATCTTACTGCTTCCATTGTGATTCTTGGCATCCTCCACCAGCTCTTCGGCCACCTGCCGAACTCCACTTTCAGGAAGTAAGCGAAGATACATATCATCTCGTAACGGTAGCCTGCGTCCCAAAAACACCCTTCCGACTGCAGCGGCACTGTTTTTAAAACAAGCTGCCCTCTCAGTTTTCCACAGTTTCGAAGGTTTCCCTGCAGTTTTCCACACTTTCAGGCATCTGATTCACATACTGCAGATTCACACAATCCCGATACATTCCCTCTACATTTTGCGCATTTACGGGAATCGTACCAGCGGTCAGGCTCCTGCATCCAGCAAACGTTCGGGAGAGGCTTTTCACCGTAGCCGGCAACCTGGGTACTGTCTTTAAGGATACAGCTTGTTCAAACCAACCGTCCATGGCTGTAATCTTCATAGTTTCTTCGATCTGACACGCTGTAATCTGTCCCATATAAGCGTTCCATGGAATTTCGTCTGAATCAAATTCTTTGCATATGCCTTCTCCCTCTAATGAAAGAAGCGTGCCTCCATCCCTGGTCCTATACAGCCTGGCATAGCACTCATTGGCAGTCATGCCGATATCCCATTCTTCCAAAAGCTCTGATCCCTGGGGAACCTTATCATTTGGCGTTATCTGTATCGCCACACTTGCCTCTGCAGAAACTCCCAGCTCTCCTTCTACGCTGACGCCTCTGGCATGAGCGTATTTTACGACCTCTCTGGTCAGCTCCACATTTTCATCAAAGGGAAGGAAGGAGCCGTCGATCATGACAGAGGTATAGCCTCCCTCTATGGCTGCCACGCAGGAGTCAAAGTCTCTGCCGTGATCCAGATGGAGCACCACAGGAATGGCTGCTGTCTGAGCATATTTTTTTACTGCGCCGGCAATATTTCTGGCTCCGATCTTCTTATCCTCCAGAGTAGCGTGGATAAAATCCGTATTTCCTCCCATAAAGCCATTTGCCAGATCCGCCCCCTGCAGGATAGCTGCAGAGCGGAACATTTCATGAACCTCTATGGCTGCCTTTGCCTGAGCAACCGCATTTACGTTAAATGCTCCCTGGCCGAAGCCGTATTTCATGGAAGCCTCCAAAAGAGGCCGCAGGGGAATTAAAGACATGGATCTCCCTCCTTCATCATCAGATGGACTGCTCCCAGCTTAAAGGTCTTTGGCAGAGCCAATATATTTGGGTTTGGTCCTACAAATTTTTTCTTTGCGTCCTCCAGAGCCTCCTCAATGGTGGCTCTGGTCTTAAGACCCATTCCTCTGGCATAGCCGGGTTCCTGGGCACCGCATACATAAATTACCGACGTATTCATTTCTGCAATATGGGCCGAACTCATCATGGAAAAGCCGTGGAACGGATGGAAGGCATTGCAGTAGCGGTACTTGCGGATATATTCCTCATTGGTGGCAAAATATTCGCCGTAGCGGTTTAAATCCGGCAGGATATTCATGTAATCCTTCTGGACCATATCGTAAAGCTCTCTCATATAGGGCCATCTCTCATCATGGAAATAGCCGTTGCAGATGGAAGCGCAGATAATCACGCAGTGATCGCTCATGACCCGTTTATGGCGCACTACCTGTGCGGAAATGGCCTGCATCATCATAACAGGATTGGTTCCCATGCCGTCGCCGTAATGGAACTTCTGTGGAAGGCCGAAAATCATTACATCATACTTCTTTTCAGCCCAGGGGATATAGGTTCGCTTGTCGGCCGTAATCCAGGAGTGTGGCTGCATCACCTTTGCATAGCCGCTGTTGATCTCAATCTGTCTGGAATACGTATCCAAAACCGCGTCGCAGCAGAAAAACTTCTTTCCCATGCATTTTTCCATGTGCTGGCCGATCTCATCAAACTTGGTCCGCATAAGGGAGTGGCCGTTTACCGGGGTAAAATCCTTCCGGTGCATAACCTGAGGCACATGATGGGATGCAATGGAACGCCAGTGGGTAATTCCTGTAGAACAGTGCTTATATCCTCCAGAATAGCCGCCGTAAGGATTTCCCTGGGTATGGCCGATAAGGATCGCCACATCACTATCATACACATACTTATTCATAAGAACAGGGTCTCCCCGGTCTGTCATTCCCAGATCAACCATGTGCTCATAATCCTCGCTGTCATGGCTGATGATCTGGTGGGTATACCAGAATTCGTGGAACAACTCCTCCCCCAGGATATCGCGGATCTCCTTTTCCGTACTTCTGGGATGAAGGCCGTTGGAGCAGATCAGCAGGATATCCTTTTTTTCTACCCCCACAGAGTACAGTTCTTGAAGGATCAGCTTAATGGAAATCTTCCGGTGAGCCGTGGGCTGAAGCCCTCCCTTTACAATATCCGGGAAAATAATGACCACCTTGGAACCCTTGTGGGCTAACTCTGTTAAAGGCGGCATTCCCATAGGGTTGCGGATGGATTTTAAGGTTTCCTCTTCTAATTTATCTTCCGGAATACAGGGCGGATCCGGCACCGTCTCCCCTGGGATAAAAATGTCTGTAGAATCCGGCAGAACGGCATCTACCATGCCCTGCCCGTATTCAAATGATACTTTCATATAAAAACTCTCCTTCCCAAATGCTTTAAGCTTTTTCTGCTGTCAGGTACAGCTTTACGATTTCCAGATATTCCTCCGGATAAAATCCGATCTCACCTGAAAAACGGGTCAGCGCAATCAGTCCGCCATCCATATCCGGAACAGAGGCAAGCATAGCGGCATTGTCCTGCTTTAATCCGCCTCCGTAAACCACATCCATGTCCCCGGTAATCTCTTTTACAAATGCTCCGATCTTTTGGATATACTCCTTATCCGGCGGGATTTTTCCCGGCCCGATAGCCCATACGGGTTCATATGCAATGGTTACGCAGCTCTTGTCCACATCCTTTAATCCCTCCTCCAGCTGCGTCCTTAAAACCTCCTGCCACCTGGTCTGCTCCTCTGAAGTTTCTCCGATGCAGTAAAGCACCTTCAGACCAGCCCGTACAGCCTCTCTGATTTCCTGATTTAATATTCCGTTTACAGCTGCCGGGTCTCCTCCTCCCGCTGCAAGGATCCCTGCCTTATCCTTTCGTTCCTCACAGTGGCCGATGAGCACATAACTGCATCCCAAAGCTCTGGCTGCATTAGCTGTGCGGCTGGTAGTAAAGGCTCCGAAGTTCCCCCCACTGCCGTATCCTGGCGGAATACTCCCTGGCAGCCTACCTTTACCGGACTGCCTTCGCAGAGAGTCCCTGCCGCTGTGAGTATGTGGGCTTCGGGGAAAAACATGGCAAATTCCACATCCTCTGTTCCATACTCCATAAGCCCCTTCTGAGTCTGCTCCACAATATAGGAACCCCAGTCCTTCATGGCAGCAATAGCGTTTACGCCGCCATACTCCTTTGGAATATCAAAACGCTTCAGATTTAAAAAGATATGCTTCATTCTCTGTCCTCTCTTCTTTCCCTGTATATCTCCTGAAAATCAATATAGTCCGGTATTTCCTCTCCGGTAAGAGGGCGGCACCAGCTTACAAAGGCATCCGTCACATCATTTCCCCTGTTATTGATATAGGAAGCCGGAACAGTCCGTTCTGTAAGCATCACCTGTTCCACCGGAATACGGATGGGGCAGACCTCATATTTCTCCTGCTCCCTGCGCGCAAAGCCGATCATAATGCCTGTACAGCCCTCCATTGCAGCCTTTAAGGCTTCTCTTCCTGCAAGCACCGCCTCCTCACGGTCCACCGGGGACTGAAGGGAGATGGATGCTCTGCCGCAAAGCCCCGGCTTTTCGCTTCTGGCCTTAATTCCCAGCTTTTTGATCACCAGCTCTGCCAGATAAGCTCCCACGTCTCCGTAGTAGACGGAACGGCCTGTCTGGAAAATAGGAGGCACGACAGGCTTTCCGCTTTCATCCTTTAAGCCCTCGCTGGCGACCACAACCACACCGCCCAGCCTGTCATACAGCTCCTTCACATCTGCCAGAAATTCCTCTTCCCTGAAAGGACGCTCCGGAAGATAGATCAGGTGCGGCGCATCCCCGTGTTTTTTCCTCGCCAGAGCTGAGGCCGCTGTAATCCAGCCTGCATTGCGCCCCATGGCCTCTAAAATACACACATGAATGGGAAGAAATTTCACATCCGCCCCTATCTCAGCCGTTGTTCTGGCTATATACCGGGCCGCGCTGCCGTAGCCCGGAGTATGATCTGTAATGCCGATATCATTATCAATGGTCTTTGGGATTCCTGCCACCCGGATATCTGAGTCTGGATCTAAAACCCTCACCAGCTTTCCGCAGGCGTCCATCGTGCCGTTTCCCCCGTTAAAAAGCACATATCGGATATGGTGCTTACGGAAAATGGCCTCCATTGCCTTATAATCTTCCTCCTCCAGCGCATATCGGGAAGAGCCAATGGCAGTTCCCGGCGTGGCAAGGAGCTTTTTCAGCTCTTCTTCAGGAAACCGGGACAGATTTAAAAACCGTTCCTTTAAAATTCCCTCGCTTCCGCCGATGGCTCCGTAAACTGCGCCCACTGCGCCGCTTTCCCTTGCTTCAAGAAGTACGCCGTACAGCGATGCATTCAGCACTGCCGTAGGCCCTCCTCCATGAACAACCAGTACATTGTCCCTCATAAACCAACCTGCCTTTCTTCTCAGTCAGACAGAGCTGCCACATAATCCGTAAAGGTAAGGGTAAGATCCGGGTGGCTCTGGAGCAGGCTTACGGGAAAATCAGAGGACGGTTCACCGTATGCGGCCCTCCGCACCACTGCCCGATGCCAGTTTCTAAAGCAGCCCAGACGAATTTTTCTCGCATGAGCGATCTCATAAATACCAATGGTTACGCAGTAATGAGGCATATCCTCAAGAGCTCCGTTAAAATCTCCGATGGCATTGGCCGTCCGTGTTTCAGGGGTAATTGCAAGCACACGGGTCTTCTGAGCCAGAAATCCCTCATTGGTCAGCGACGCATCTGCTTCATTAAAAGCCACATGGCCGTTAATGCCGATTCCTCCAAAGGCAATATCCACGCCTCCCAGCTCTTCAATCAGTTTTGGGACCCGTTCCGTATCAAAAGGATCCGGAAATACCCGCTGTTCTTTGGGCATCACAAGCTCTGGGCGTATTCTGTCATATACGGTACGGTTCATAAAGCCCCGAAAGCTCAGAGGATGATCCTCCGGCACCCAGCACTTCTCATCATCCAGATATTCGTCCATATTGATAAACCATACATTTTTAAGACTGATATTCTGCTCATTTACCAGATCCACAAAATACGGATACTGTCCCACCGGCCCTACCGGACAGATAAAGACGGTGTGCCCTCCCTCTGCATTATGAGCTTTGATCTCTTCTGCCATCTGCTCTGCCATCTGTTTAAATACAGCAGCATTATCCTCCAAGCAAAACAGCTTCATTTTTGGATTTTCCAAAAGCTGCTCTTTTGTATAGCTGTAATAGTCGTGTTTCATAACTGCTCCTTTCCCTGTCACGCCGGCCCTTCTGCCATTTTTCCGCCATAAAGAGAGCGTCCGGCGCCCCAACCGGCCCCCAGGACGCTCCCTGCAATGATTTTTACTTACCTGCTTCGATCATATTGTCAAGCATTACATAATCTGCTACAGGAACTTCCTTTTCCACCTGTCCTCCGGCAATGAAATTCTCCTGCTGGATCTTGTAGTAATTCTCTACGGTTCCGTCTGCTGCACCTTCTGATACTTCCTTTCCGGTCAGCCAGTCTGCATCGCCTCTCTGGTCAAATACGCTTGCTTCATCTGTCTTTGTAATATCGGCAACTGCCTTTGCAGTCTCCTCATAGTGATCGTCTGCCGCATAATCCATTCCTTTAAAGAGCGCTTTTGTAAAGCGAAGGATGGTATCCTGATTCTCCTCTGCATACTTTGGAGTTACGATCCAGCTTGCCAGAGAAACGGTAGTATCCTTAAAGGTCATATTATCAGCCAGCTTGGTTGCCTCCGGAATCTCTTCCATGATCTTTAAGCTGTTTGGAGACCAGGTAGCACAGGCATCTACGCCGCCTGAAATCATTGCCGTAACAATACCGGATGCGTCCATATCAACGGCCTGGATATCGCTCATGGTCATACCGGCCTTTGTAAGTGTATTATTTAAAATATCCTCACTGGATGTACCGGAGGAATAAGCCACCTTCTTACCCTTTAAATCTTCCATGGTCTTCACACTTGGTCCGCCGATCACAGCGTCGCCGTTGGAAATATGGGACAATGCAAAAATCTTGGCCTGGCCGTTGACACAAAGCTTGTGTGCGCCCTGTCCGATATAGCCGATATCAATACTGCCGGACTCCATCGCCGCAATGATGGTAGGGCCATCTGCAAAGGATACCAGATTCAGCTTAATTCCTTCTTCTTCCATGAATCCCTGAGCCTGTGCTGCCGCCACAGACCAAAGGCTTCCATAGTTTGGCATATATGCAATATTTAATGTAATGGGCTCTGCCTCTGCCGCTGCCTCTGTCTTTTCCTCTTCTGCCTTTGTCTCCTTTTCAGTTTCAGCCTTGGACGTTTCCTCTGCCTTGGATGCTTCCGCAGACTCCGGAGCCTTTGTCTCAGGAGCAGAACTTCCGCCGGAGCAGGCTGTCACGGACAATGCCATTACTGCTGCCATTGCTGCTGCTAAAAAACGTTTTTTCATAGATTTGTATCCTCCTTAAAATAAATGATATAGTTTTGAAACACTTACCATTTTGCTCCTATTACTTTCTTACTTCCAGATACTCCTTATATACTTCACCCCAGATATACGTCTTAAGATCCAGGAACGGAAGCTCCATCTTCATTTCCTGTGTTCTCGGATACGGAAGGTTGATATCTACGATCTTTTTGATACGGCCCGGCCTTGCACTCATAATAATAACCTTGGTTGCAAGGATAACAGCCTCCTCTACATCATGTGTAATAAAGAAACAGGTCTTTTTCTCCTCCTGCCACGTTTTGATCAGCTCTGACTGAAGCTGCGTCCTTGTCTGGGCGTCTAAAGGGCTCCGAAGGGGTTCATCCATCAAAAGCACCTCCGGCTGTACCGCATAGGCTCTGGCAATAGCTACCCTCTGCTTCATGCCGCCGGAAAGTTCCTTTGGATAAGCATCCACAAAATCCTCCAGCTGTACCATCTTTATGTACTTCATGGCAACCTCTCTTGCCTCGTCATCCTTCATCCCCTTTAATTTAAGGCCGAACATGACATTTTTAAGAACGGTCAGCCATGGAAATAATGCATACTGCTGAAATACCACGCCCCGCTCGGTTCCGGTTCCCTCTACCTTCTTTCCGTCTACATATACTGCTCCGGAGGTAGGCTCCAAGAGGCCTGCAATGATATTTAACAGCGTGGACTTTCCGCAGCCGGACGGGCCTACCACACAGATAAATTCATTTTCCATAATATCAAGATCCACGCCGTTTAAAGCAACCATACGACCCTTGCGACCATCGTAGATCTTTTCCACATGGTCAATCTTGACCTTTACACGTTTCTCGTCTCCTGCCATCCGGTGAACCTCCTTTCCAGATATTTAATGATCTTTTCACTGGTGATCCCGATAATGCCGATCATGATAATATAAAGCAGCATAGGCTCCACTTCAAAGGTGTTATTTAAAGAACGGATCCTCATTCCCATACCTGCGATCGCGCCTGTAGACTCAGCGGCGATCAGGGTTGTAAGAGCTACGGATACGCCCAGGCGGACTGCGGTAATGATAAATGGAGTCGTGGCCGGGAAAATAACCTTTACAAACAGATCGCTGTCCTTTGCGCCCAGCACCTTTGCAGCTTTGATCAAGGTCTCGTCTACGTTGCGCACACCCTGATAAATCGTCACGGTCATAATAAGGAAGGTTGCCAGCCAGATCACGATGACCTGAGGCCGTCTTCCTACTCCGGCAGAAATAACCACCAGCGGAACATAGGCCAGAGGCGGGATGTTACGGATGAACTGGATCCACGGCTCTACAATGTAGCGCACCGGCCGGTACCAGGCCATGAGAAAGGCTACCGGAACCGATGTAACAAAGCCAAGGACAAAGCCCATCACCACGGAAATCATACTGCTGCTGAAATCCTGCCACAGTACGCCTCGCTCGATCATGGTACCCAGGGACGCCAGCACCTCCGGCGCAAAGGGAAAGCTGCGGGCCGTAGTCGGATTCACAGACAGCCATTTCCACAGAAGCATCGCTGTAAGAAAGGAAATAAGCAGCCAGCCCCAGTTGGGGATACGGCTGATGATATCCCGCTGCGCATGATCTTTCTTCCTGTTTTCATCAGAAGCCATAATTTTTCCTCCTGTTTTTTATTTTTGGCTCTTATTTTTGTCGTCTTTGCCAAATCATTTCTGTTTCTTATGGGTTCAGTATATCATGTTGTACAAAAAAGCCACTGCCTATTTTACCCAAACGTTTGCCTTGTTTTCCCTCCCTTTTTCTTTCATTTTTGCGTTTTGGCTCTGTTTTTTTGTGTTTTTTATCATGTATACTTACATCATAGCATCAGTGGGTAAGGAGGAAATCGCATGACACTGAAGGAAATCGCTGCCGAGGCAGGCGTATCCATTTCCACCGTATCGCGGGTAATCAATAAAAGCAGCAAATCTCCGGCCAGAAAAGAGGTTCAGGACAAAATCTGGGAAATCGTCCGGCGCACCGGCTATACCCCAAATCATACAGCCAGGGAACTAAAAAAAGGCTCTTCCACTGAGAAAGAACCCTTATCCCGCTCGCTTGCCTGCCTGTTTGCCAGAGTAGAGGATGGAGCCGCTGACAGCTTCTTTACTCCTCTTGCAAGGAGCATCGAAAAAGAGGCGTTCCGCCACGGCTATATATTAAAATATACCTTTTCCGCCTTTGATATCCATCATCCCAGCACCTTCCGCCTCATTGAAGACAATCAGGCAGACGGCGTAGCGGTCCTGGGACGGTGCGATAAAGAGCTGTTAAAGTTTTTAAAACAGTATTTTAAGTATGTTGTGTATGCCGGACTCAACAGCCTGGACGCCAAATATGACCAGATCATCTGCGACGGCGGTCAGGCCGCTTATGCTGCAGTCAGCCGTCTCATTGAACTTGGACATAAAAAAATCGCCTATATCGGCGAAACAGATAAAGAAGAGCGCTATAACGGATACTGCCGGGCTCTCGAACATGCAGGAATCCCTATTTTAAAGGGATATATCAGCAATGTAAAGCTCTCCTCCGAAGGAGGATACCAGGGAGCCAATATCCTGTTCGACAGAGACTGCGATGCCACAGCCTGGTTCTGCTCTAACGATATGACCGCGATTGGGGCCATGCGTGCCGTAAAGGAGCACGGACTTCAGATACCGGAGGATATCTCCATTATCAGTATCGATGATATTGATACGGCCCAGTATCTGACCCCCATGCTCACCACGGTCCACATCCCCATCGAAGAGATGGGAAAAATGGCCGCAAAAACACTCATCGACCGAATCGAAGGCGGCCATACCCTGCCGATGAAAATCAGCTTTCCGTTTTATATTGCAGGAAGGGAAAGCTGCAGGGAGTATCGGGGGTAAAGAGCACTATGCCCTCTCTCCCCCCAATCTCCTTCCCCATCCATATATGAGGGCATTCTTCATCAAAATCGATTTCTCCCCGGCGGACATACCCTTGCTTTTCATACCCGCTGCCCTGCACTGCGCATGAAGAAGAATCCGTCCGCCTCCTGGGGCAGTGTGCTGTGAATCCGTGTTTTCATAGTTTCCTCACTTTTTTGCAAAACGGTTCATAAAAAAGTCTGTAAACGCAGCCAGTTCATCGGCCTGCGATACATAAACATACAGTTTTTCATCTTCCAGCCAGTCATAGGCATTGATGCCGATATAGCCCTTTTTGTCCGGGTAAATGATAAAGGCATCGGTGGGATACTTATTCCTGTATGCTTTTAAAATCTCAGAACGGCGGTAGTATGTCGGATCGCCGCAGCCAGAAAGATCGGGAACCGTCGGAACGACCACGATTGTCTGGTTTGCCTCATTCCAGCCCACAATTAAATTTCCGATCTTTGTTTTGCTCCCGTGAACGAATCCATAATTAAAGCGGCTTACATCTTCGGTATATCCAAAAATCAACCTGTAACCGCTTCCTCCCTCTACGGCCTGGTCAAACAGCAGACGCATTTTCTTTGCATTTGCATTGCTCTTTTCCATGTCAACCTCAGGGCCTTTAAACAGTTTTCCAAAAAATCCCATAATCTTTTTCCTCCTGAATCTTTTATATGTTCGTTTCCTCTTTTAATTTTTCCAGGGCATCCACAATGGCATTCAGCTGAAAATCAACCGTTTCATCCGCAGCTTCCGGAACAAAGAAAGGAAGTGTATCGGGAATGGCTCTGCGTATAACCATCACGGTCAAGCTCAGATTTGTAAACAGATGGATCCTTTCTACATTCGCCTTTATCCCAAAGTTTTCCAATATTTCTCCAAAAAGGCGGAACTGCTTTTTTCGGAACGTCTGATAGCTTTCCTTTGATAAATGCCTGAAAATAAGCTGCTGTTCCTCAATCGTTAAAACAGCGATCCCGTTTTTCTCTCCATAACAGCAGGTGTAAAGAAAGTGCTTGACCCCATCACGCCAGCTCAAAGCAGGATCAGCCATTAACTGTTTCACATATGCAATGATCTTCGGCTGCTGCAGATATAATGTCTCAACGATCAAATCCTCTTTTGCAGCAAAAAAGGAATAGAAAAACGTACGCGAGATACCAACTTTTTTATAGATTTGTTCTACGGTTGTATGCTGGATTCCCTGCTCTGCCATCAGTTCAAGTCCAACTGCGATCAGTTTCGCCCGAATGCGTTCTCTGTCTTCCTCAGAATAGGCCACCTTTGGCATACCGCATCTCCCTTCAAAATCAAAAACAATTCTTATAATTTGATTTTTACTTTTTATCACTGCCTGCCGGAAAACACAAGAGCAAAATAACTCTAACGCATCCATTTTTAGCAAAAACACACACAGCCGCCCCCGCGCCCCCGAATTAAATCGGAACACGCAGGAACGGCTGCTTCATTTTATCATTTCTTTATTTAATTATTTCAAACTGCAGTGATGGCTCGATCAGTCTGCAATCTCCAGTCCGCCTTCTCCCATGGCCTTTCTGCCCATATTGTGAACCAGTCTGTAATAGGTAGGAAGAAGAACCAGGGTCAGGATTGTAGCTGCAATCAGACCGCCTACGTTTACAAGGGCAAGACCCTGCATCATGGCACCGGATTTACCGTAAGCAAACGCATTGGGGAGCATGGAAATAACGGTCGTTCCGGTTGTCATCAGAATCGGACGCATACGGATGGCTCCCGCCTCTACCAGAGCCTTATCCAGAGGCATTTCCAGAAGAAGCTGGTTAACCGTATCTACATACAGAATACCGTTATTTACAACCGTACCGACTAACATCAGAAAGCCCAGCATGGATACCATACTGATGGGGCTGTCTGCAATAAACAGCAGTCCAAAGGAACCAATCAGAGCAAACGGAATGGTAGTCATAATCATCATTGAGAATTTCGGCGACTCAAACTGGATTGCCATTACTACGAATACCAGGAAAATACCGGTGATCAGCGCGCTTCCTAAAGCGGTCATCTCTTCAATCATACTTTCATCCGCTGCATTGGCCGCCATTTCTACGCCTTCCGGCATTGGCCAGTTCCGCACAAACTCATTTACAGCCGCTTTTGCCTCATCTTTAAGGCCGGACTGAGGCTGCATGGTGATGGATACCTGATACTGCTTTGATTTACGTGAAATCTGCTGCGGGCTGTCCTCATAAACAATATCTGCCAGATCTTCCAGAGGAAGAACCGTTCCCGTGGCAGTAGGGATCATCATACCCTGAACCTTTTCAATGGAATCATACCGATCCGGAGCAAACTCTACGATTACGTCAATATCCTCGCCGTTGACTCTCATCGTAGCCGCTTCCACACCGCTTAAATTGCTGTAAAGCATAGAGCCGATGGACGCAGGCGTCAGACCCTCTGCCTGAGCGGCAACCGGATCGACCCTTACCTTAATGATAGGAGCCGCATTTTCAATGGATGAATGAACCTGCATAACATCATCGCGTTTTCTGAGCTCCGTTACCAGATCATTTGACGCCATCTTTAATGCGTCATAATCCGTACTCTGTAAGTCTACCTCAATTTCATTTGTACTGCTGCTGGAAGAACCGCTGGTGCTTCCCTGCTCCAGAGTAACCGATACGTTCGTGTAATTTTCGATCTCTCTGGTCCATTTATCAATTACTTCGTCGGTAGAAAGCTTGCGGTCATCCTTTAAATATGCGCTCAGGGCAACGCCGCTTCCTCCCATACTCAGGCCGCTGGCTCCGTAAGTCAGAAGATAATGGTCTACCTCTTCATCCTGCGCTACCAGCTGCTCTACCTCAGCTACCGCTTCATTTACCGCTGCAATTGAAAGGCCCGGTTTTGTCTTGATCTCCAAATCTACGATACCTTCATCTACCGCTACCATCAGCTCCATTCTGAGCTGGGAAGCCAGGCCAAAGGAGGCTACCAAAAAGCAAAAGGCTTCCGCCAATGATCAGGCCGTTTTTAGGAATAATGGAAGGCATATGCGCACGGTACCACTCCTGGCAGCTGCGGATAAAGCCCGCTACAGGAGCCTTTTCTTTCTCTACCGGATGCCACTGATAATAACACAGAGGCACAATGGTAACTGCCGAGAACAGAGATGCGATCAAACTGAACACAATGGTAAATCCGAGCTGTTTAAAAAGCTGGCCGGACATACCGCTTAACATGGACAGAGGGATAAATACAACACAGGTGGTCGCTGTACCGCCAATGATAGAATTGATCATAACACGGCTTCCCTCAATGGCCGCATCGTAGAAATTCATCTTTTCCTTTGCACGGAAACATCCGTCCAGTACGTTGATCGAGTTATCTACCATCATACCTACGCCCAGAACCAGAGAAGTCAATGAAATAACGTTCAGCGAGAATCCCATAAAGCTCATGGCGATCAGGGTCAGCATAATGGAAATAGGAATGGAAGTACCAACGATAACGGAAGCACGCAGATCTCCGTAGAACAGCCACAGGATAAACATGGACAGGATAATCGCCATGAACATGGTCTGGTATACGTTGACGATGGATTCGTTGATCATATCGCTGGAATCATTTACAACCGTAAATTCCAGTCCCGGATTGGCTGCCTTCAGCTTTTCAATCTGCTTTGTTACCTGTCTTGATACATCAATTGCCGTTGAGCTCTGCTGCTTTTTAATGGCAATCGAAACAACATCCTTTCCGTTATAACGGCCGATGGAATTTTCTTCTTCCAGTGTCTGGGAAATCGGTCGCAATATCTGACAGATGGATTACATTGCCGTCTGCCAGAGGGATAGCAACATTATTCAGGCTTTCCACATCGTCATAATCGTTGCCCGCGCTGACGTTCAATTCCTGCTTTCCTACGTTTACATCACCGGCAGGAATAGCGAAATCCGCTGCGCCTACCAGCTGTCCTATCGTAGAAAGGCTTAAGTTATACTGGGCCATCTTTTCAGGGTCCAGACAAACGCTTACATATTCCTTCTGTCCGCCGGCAAGGGAAACTTCACCTACGGAGCTTAATTTTTCCAGTTCCGGCTGAACATTGTTTTCTACATATGTATAAAGGTTTCCGTCTACCTGTCCGCCGACTGCAAGCGTCATAACAGGAGAAGCATTCATATCCATCTCAAGGATATTGGGATCTTCCACATCTTCCGGCATATCCCGCTTGGTTCCGTCAATGGCTTTTTTCAGGTTGATGTATGCCGTATCAATATTGGTTCCGAACTCATACTCCACCATGATGATGGAAACATTTTCCTGGGAAAAGCTGTATACATTTTTAACGCCGTCCAGTGAGGTAATGGCATCTTCCTGTTTCGTTGTTACAAGGTCGTTGATATCCTCAGGGGTAGCGCCCGCATATACGGTACTGATCAGCAGAACAGGAAGTTCCATTTCCGGCGTCAGCTCTACCTTCGTCCCCATCAGAGCCTGAATACCGAAATATGCAATGGTAATCAGGCACATGATGATGGTTACAGGCTTGCGTACCGCAAATTTAGTAATATTAACCATTCCTTATTCACCTGCTTTCTCTGACTCTGCGGCAGATGTTTCCTGATCCGCATTTCCTTCGCTGCTTTCTTCCTTCTGTCCGTCATCCAAAAGCACCTGCTGTCCGTCTACCAGCTCATTGCTCCAGGTTACGATCACCTGGCTGTCTGCTTCCAGTCCGGAAATAATTTCCATATTCTGTGAATCATAAATACCGGCTTCTACCATGGTTTTTTTAGCAGTGCCGTCTTCATAGCAGTATACAAAAGCGTTTACCGTTGTCATAATTGACCGCGTCTACAGGAACCGTCATTGCACCCTCTGCGCGATCCATTACAACGGTCAGCTTTACCTTTGCTCCGTTTGTAAGACTGGCTCCCTGGCTGACAGCTGCCTTTGCATCGTATAAGCCGGATGCATTTACCATGGCTCCTATTTCCGTCAGATTGCCTTCATAGGTGCTTCCGTTCTTTTCTACCGTCAAAGCGTCGCCTACGTTCATATTTTTCATTACCTTCTCTGTTACCCCGAAATTCACCTGAAGCTGGTCTCCTCCGGAAATTACGCAGATAGGGGCAGAAGGGCTTACATGGTCATGAAGCTCAATCCCTCTGCTCTCGATCACGCCGCCGATCGGAGCGGTCACTGTGGTATATTCCATCTGAAGGTCATACTGGGTTTTTGCCGTTTCATAAGCCAGACGGGCGCTGGTGGCCGCATCCTGAGCCTGCTGGAACTGCTGCTGGGAAACAAATCCGCCGTCAAACAAAGGCTGAAGACGCGCCAGCTCTCTGGCTGCCGTATCTGCGGCTACGGATGCGGACTGCATCTGAAGTTCCATGGTCCTTAACGCATCTGAATCAATTTTACACAGCACCTGACCGGCCTGTACCGTATCGCCTGCCTGGAAATTTACCTCTAAGATTTCGCCGCTGATCTTTGGCATTACAGACGCTCTGGATACAGGCTCTACGGTTCCTGTAAGTTCGGTATAGAGTGTAATGTCTCCTGTTACCGGTGTCTGTACGGCTACCGTAGGACGTGTTTCATACTGCGGGGCCTCCTCTTTGCCTGACACCAGTTTAAATACAAACCCTGCCGCCACTAAAAGGACTACCGCTCCTGCGATCAGTCTTTTGCTGCTTTTTTTCATTTTTTTCTGCCTTCCTTTCTTTTATACACGATTTTAACTCCGGATTCCTCTGTCAAGTATGGCAAACTGCCTGGCTGCCATCTCCTTCAGCCTTTTTGGATCTGCCGCATGGTCCAGATACAGCATGGATATCCTGAGGATTACCAGCATCCCCATGCCGATGGCATACCGCAGCTTTTCCTTATCAAGCCCTGGATATCCGGAATGATCCATGGCCTCATAACAGTTTTTTTTCTGTCTTTTCCCGCAGGTCTTCTTTGTCATATTCCCGCTCTGCGCAGGCTGCCACCTCTCTGCAGGTCCCATCCTCCATCACCCGCTTGCAGAACTCCCAGCAGTCTCTGTAGATCTCATCATCCATAATCCGGTTTACCAGCCGGCTCATGGACGCATCAAATGAACTTTTCTGTTCCTGGAAGGCTTCTACCAGCCCCTGCACCAGCCGCTCTCTCAGTTGATGCATCATACAGGTAAACAAATCTTCTTTGCTCTGGAAATACAGATAAAAACTGGCTCTGGATATGCCTGCCCGCTTGATCAGGCTGCTGATTCGGATCTCCGAGTAAGGCGTAGTCATGAATTCTGCGCGCATTGCATCCAGGATTGCCTGTTTCTTGTAATCACCCAGATTCATGAATTTCTCTGTGGGCATTTTTTTCATCTCCTTTACCATTAATCATTATATGGACTTTTGTCTAATTGACAATAGGCAAAATAAAATCAAATGCACAAAATTTGTGCATTTGACCCATATGTGTACTATTTTTTACTTTTATTTCACAATTTACAGCAGACTTGCTTTACAACATTTTGCTTTCTGGCAGAAGCCCCTGTTCTCTGGACGCGCTCCGCATCAACGCTTCTCTTATGGCCCCTTTAAACAAATAGTCCAGGCGGACCAAAACCTGCTCCAGTGTTTCCCCGTTCAGCATTCCGTCCTCTTCCATCCAGCTGGTCATGATCCCCCGAACCGTATACTGGCACACCGCACTGAGTATCTTTTTATCCTCTGCCTGTACCTCCATTCCCTGAGATACGCTTTCAATGAGGCGGTCAAAAATAATCTGGCTGGCAGACTGCAGGCAGTTTCTGACCTCCTCGTTGGCAGCAGAGCGATACAGATTGCATAAAAGCTCTCTGTTGGCTTCCAGATACCGGATTTCCTTTAAGCCTGCCTTACCATCCTCCCCCTCATCCTCTACCATCAGCTCGATCACATGCTCAGCCGAATACTGGACATAGGCTTTGAGCACCTGGTAAATATCCTGATAATGGTAATAAAACGTATTTCTGGAAATACCGCATTGATCTGTAATATCCTTTACCGTAATTTTATCTACCGGTCTGGAAGCTGCCAGATCCCCGAACACTTTCAAGATTGCAAATTTCGTAAATGATGCCATGGGCAGACATGTCCTCCTTTAATTAAATAGGAGTCCATTATACCGTAAAATGGTCCAAACTGCAAATTCACTTCTTTTCCCCATGTTTTTTCGCATATTTTCGGCCTATAAAGTAAAAGATAAAAAGAATCGCCGCCGCAGGAACCCAAAACGGAACCGATATTATGATCCCTACAAAAAGAGAAGAAAACAAACCTGCTGCCCTGTGGGCATTTTCCACAAATCCAGTGCGGATCCTTTGCCATATGGTCTGAGGCTCTGTGGGACTGTAATTTGTTACTTCTGACAGATCCAAACGCAGAATACTGTATTCCACCTGATTATCATACAAGCGCAGCTGGGATTCCATGGATTCCAGATCATAGCGGATCTCAGACAGCCGTTTTTCCAAGGCGATCACTGCATCCAGAGTATCAGCTTTTTCCAAAAGAGCCCAGATCCTGTCCTGCTCCATTTCCAACGTCTTTTTCCTGCTCTCAATATCACTGTACTGAAGGGTAACGTCCTCTGTGTTTTCCGAACGATTCACTATACTTCCTTTTCCTTCCAGGTCTGTAATGAATTCATCCAGACGGCCCGTCGGGATCCTGACTGTAAGGCTGGCAGTACGCAAAATGGGATTTCCTTCGGAATCTGCCTGTTTTCCCATCACATCTGACCGCTCCGTATATCCCCCAAAAGTCTCTGTCTTTTCCCCGACCGCCTGAAGAAACGCGTCAAATTCTCCTGTCTCCATCTGAAGTTCTACCGTGCGGATCAGCTTTCGTGTCTGAGACCGGGATGTTAACGTTTCTCCCGTTTCCCGTTCTGTTTCTTCCAAAGCAGGAGCTTCCGGCATATGTCCTCCTGCAGCTGCCGGAGGACTGACAGCCATCGTTTCAGCTATCTCCATTTTATCCGCAGCTGCACCGGAAGCAGCGCCTCCGCAGGCTGTAAACCCAAACAGGACAAGCACCACCGCCAATAATCCCACAAATCTTTTTTTTCATGCTCTTCTCCTCCTTTCCTTTCTGATCCCAACATATCATATTTTTTTCCTTTCCTCTCAATGTCCCTGAGAAAATCGTAAGAGGAACGACAGCTTTTGTTATATTTTTTTAATATTCCTCTTGTAACATACCCCACCAGGGTATATAATATCACTATACCCCACCAGGGTATATTCTCATCCCAATCCCGTATCAGACAGGAGGACTTATATGGAAGCAAAAATCCAGCAGCATGCAGCTGCCATAAGACAAAAGAGCGTTCCGAAAAAGAATATAAAGATCTTATACATCGCTTAAACCGGATCGAAGGACAGGTGCGCGGCATCAAAAGCATGGTTGAAAAAAATGCCTACTGCCCGGATATACTGATACAGACAGCCGCCGTTACCGCTGCTCTCAACAGCTTCAGCCGCACCCTTCTTTCCAGCCATATCCACACCTGCGTTGTAAATGATATCAGGGAAGGAAACGATCAGGTAATCGACGAACTGATGAACACCCTGCAGAAACTGATGAAATAAAGGAGGCATTGATGCTTATGAAACAATATTCCGTAACCGGCATGAGCTGCGCGGCCTGCAGCGCCCGGGTGGAAAAAGCCGTGAATCACGTCCCCGGCGTTACTTCCTGTTCCGTGAGCCTTTTGACAAATTCCATGGGCGTAGAAGGAAACGCAGATCCAAAGGCTGTCATAGCCGCGGTAGAGCAGGCAGGATACGGCGCATCTGAAAAGGGCATATCGGATCATGCTTCTGCCCGGACATCTGAAAACGAAGATATGCTGGCTGACCATGAAACTCCCATACTGAAAAAAAGGCTGCTCTGTTCCGCAGGCTTTCTCATTGTCCTCATGTATTTTTCCATGGGCCATATGATGTGGGGCTGGCCGGTGCCCCCATTTTTTGCAGATAATCACGTTGCAGTAGGGATTTTGCAGCTTCTTCTTACAGGAATTGTAATGGTAATCAACCAGAAATTTTTTATCAACGGCTTTAAAAGCCTGTTTCACGGCTCTCCCAACATGGATACCCTGGTAGCCTTAGGCTCCACAGCCGCTTTTGTTTACAGCACCTATGCCCTTTTTGCCATGACCGGAGCACAGCTTCAGGGCGATATGGACGGCATCATGACCTATATGCATGAATTTTATTTTGAGTCCGCCGCTATGATCGTCACTCTGATCACCGTAGGCAAAATGCTGGAGGCGCGCTCCAAGGGGCGCACCACCGATGCCCTAAAAGGCCTTATGAAACTAGCTCCCAAGACGGCCACGCTTATAAAAAACGGAGCTGAGACAGAAGTCTCCATCGACCAGGTACAAATCGGGGATATTTTCGTTGTACGTCCCGGAGAAAATATACCCGTAGATGGTATTGTATTAGAAGGAAACAGCGCAGTAAACGAATCTGCTCTTACAGGAGAAAGCATCCCTGTTGACAAATCACAGGGTGACCGGGTATCTGCCGCTACCTCCAACCAGTCTGGCTTTTTACGCTGCCAGGCCACACGGGTAGGAGAAGATACCACCCTCTCCCAGATCATACAGATGGTAAGCGATGCTGCTGCCACCAAAGCTCCCATTGCCAAGGCAGCAGATCGGGTATCCGGCATTTTGTTCCGGCAGTTATCACTGTTTCCATTATTACCACGATCGTATGGCTCCTTGCAGGCCAAGGTCTGGGTTTTGCACTGGCAAGAGGAATCTCTGTACTTGTCATCAGCTGCCCCTGTGCACTGGGACTTGCAAACCCCCCGTAGCCATTATGGTCGGAAACGGAATGGGCGCCAAAAACGGAATTCTCTTTAAAACGGCTGTTTCTCTGGAAGAAACAGGAAAGATGCAGATCATTGCCCTGGATAAGACAGGCACCATCACAGAGGGACAGCCAAAGGTAACGGATATCGTTCCCGCAGACGGCTATACAGACGGCTCTCTTCTTTCCCTGGCTCACGCCCTGGAGGCCAAAAGCGAACATCCTCTGGCAAAAGCCGTGTTAAAGCGGGCCGAAGAAAACCAGATGGAGCCTGAGGCTGTAACAGACTTTAAGGCACTTCCCGGAAACGGGCTTTCTGCTGTCCGCACCAGAGATCACCATGTACTTACCGGAGGAAGCCTTTCCTTTATCAGCAGCCGTACGCCCATTTCACAAAATATGAAAAAGCAGGCCGAAGCGCTGGCTGAGGAGGGCAAAACACCGCTTCTCTTTACGGAAAATGATCGTCCTGCAGGTATCATTGCCGTGGCAGACACCATCAAGGAGGACAGCCCACAGGCAATCAAGGAGCTTAAAAACATGGGAATCCATGTGGTAATGCTCACAGGAGACAATGAGCGGACAGCCAGAGCCATTGGCCGCCAGGCCGGAGTGGACGAGGTAATCGCAGGCGTTCTCCCCGAAGGGAAGGAAAGTGTGATCCGCACCTTAAAGAAAAAGGGCAAAACCTGCATGGTAGGCGACGGGATCAACGATGCTCCCGCTCTTACAAGGGCTGATATGGGAATTGCCATAGGAGCCGGAACCGATATAGCCATCGACGCGGCTGATGTAGTTCTGATGAAAAGCCGCCTCTTAGACGTTCCTGCGGCCATCCGCCTCAGCCGGGCGACCCTTAAAAATATCCATGAAAATCTGTTCTGGGCCTTTTTCTACAATGTGATCGGGATCCCCCTGGCAGCCGGCGCACTGTACCCGCTCTTTCATTTAAAGCTGAATCCTATGTTCGGAGCCGCTGCCATGAGCCTTTCCAGCTTCTGCGTGGTTTCCAACGCCTTAAGGCTCAATCTTTTTCCGGTAAGAAGCGCCAGAAAGGATAAACCGCTAAAGCATCCTGTAACCGCAGATGCGGTTGCTGCTGATACAACTATTAACAACGAAAAGGAGAATACTTCTATGACAAAGACAATGAAAATCGAAGGAATGATGTGCGGCCACTGTGAGGCAGCTGTAAAGAAGGCATTGGAGGCTCTTCCTCAGGTAGCCGAGGCGGCTGTCAGCCACGAAAACGGAACTGCCGTCGTGACCTTAAACGAGGCTGTTACAGATGAGGTGCTTAAAAAGGCCGTAGAGGATAAGGACTATACGGTAGTGGAAATACAGTAAACAAACACGCCGCACAACATGCTGATACTAAAAAGGAGCCGCCCACCCATCCGGTGGAACGGCTCCTTTTACGTCTGAAAAAAAATTACATCTCGCCCAGACCGCTCTCGATTGCCTGGCTTAAGGTATCCATAGCTGCCTGCTCGTCCTCTCCGTCACAGACCAGAGTAATCTCTGTACCGCACTTAATGCCTGCTGCCATTACGTTTAATACGCTCTTTGCAACGATCTTCTTCTCACCGCACTCGATGGTGATATCGCTCTTAAACTTCATAGCAGTCTGAGACAGAACGCCTGCTGGTCTTAAGTGTAAGCCGGATGGATTTACTACGGTTAAAGTCTTGCTGATCATAATTATACTCTCCTTATGGTGTATTCTGCATTCGGAAGGGAACCGTCGCTCCCTTGTCCTCTATATGAATTTTATTACATCTGCCTATCTATGTCAAGTTTGAGTTTCCCAAGTTTTATTTTCCTTTTCCTGAGAAAATACACAGCCACAGTAGTTCTGGCGGTAAAGGCCGTACTGGGCAGAAAGCTCGGTAGAACGCTTATAGCCGTTCTTCTTTTTAAAGTCCGACTGCAGGTAGGGAACGCCATATTCCTCTCCCAGGCGGATCCCGATTTCATTAAGCTTTTGGGCGTTCTTTAAAGGGCTGATAGAGAGTGTGGTGGTAAAATAGTCAAAACCGCCCTGTTTTGCCACAGCTGCTCCTTCCCGGAGACGCAGCTCATAGCAGCGAAAGCAGCGTTCTCCTCCCTCCAGGTCCTTTTCATGTCCCCTTGCCATGGCATAAAAAACGGATGGATCGTATGTTCCTTCCAAAAAATGAATAGGATTTTCTGTCTTCATCTCACAGATCAGCCGTTCCTGCTCCCTGGCCCGTTCCCTGTATTCTGTTTCCGGGTAAATATTGGGATTGTAATAAAAAACAGTGATCTCAAAATACTGTGACAGATACTCCAATACATAGCTGCTGCAGGGAGCGCAGCAGCTGTGGAGTAAAAGAGTCGGAACGGCTCCGTTTTTTCCAATTTCTTCCAATGTGTGTTCTAAAATTCTCTGATAATTCTGCTTCTGCTGCTGTGCAGCCATAACAATTTCCTCCTTTACAGCAGGGACAAACGCATCAATATCCCGCCACGCACAAAAGGGCTGCTTTTGTGAGCAGCCCTTTTTATTTTATTTCATTTACAGGAAATCCCTGATGCGCTTGCTTCTTACCGGATTGCGCAGCTTGCGCAGAGCCTTGGCCTCGATCTGTCGGATACGCTCTCTGGTAACATTAAACTCTTTTCCCACTTCCTCAAGGGTTCTGGGATGGCCGTCTTCCAGACCAAAACGCAGGACAATGACCTGGCGTTCTCTCTCTTTTAAATCGCCTAAGAGGGCATCGATATGTTCTCTTAACATCACAGACTCTACATTTCCCTCAGGGGTCACTACGTTGCTGTCCGCTACGAAATCGCCCAGATTGGAGTCATCCTCTTCGCCGATGGGCGTCTCTAAGGAAGCCGGTTCGCGGGCGATCTGCATGATCTCCATCACCTTGTCCTCAGACATATCGAGAGCTTCTGCCAGCTCGGTGACAGAAGGCTCATAGCCCAGCTCCAAAGTCAGCTTACGCTGCATCTTTGACATCTTATTGATCGTCTCAACCATATGCACCGGCACACGGATGGTTCTCGCCTGATCAGCCAGAGCTCTTGTCACTGACTGACGGATCCACCAGGTCGCATATGTACTTAACTTATAACCCTTTGTATAATCAAATTTCTCAACGCCTTTGATCAGCCCCAGATTGCCTTCCTGCACCAGATCAAGGAAGCTCATGCCTCTTCCCGTGTAGCGCTTTGCAATGCTGACCACAAGACGCAGGTTTGCCTCGATCAGTCTCTCCTTTGCAGATTCATCTCCGTCTGCCTTGCGCTGTGCAAGCTCCAGCTCTTCATCTGCCGTAAGAAGGGGTACGGTACCAATCTCCTTTAAGTACATACGAACCGGGTCTTCGGTTCCGATGCCCTCCAGAAGATCCACTGCATCCAGGTCGATTTCTTCTTCCTCTGCATCCTTCATGAATGCTGTCATCGTCCAGATCAGATCCAGGCCAATGTCATCACGAGCGGGATCTGCATTTCAAACATCGCTTCGTCCAGTACGGGAACTACGTCAATATTACGGTTCTCCAGGTAACTGTAAATCTGATCCATCTGCTCGGGAGACAGGTTGTCCCCCTGTGAAAAAACGTCATTGATCTCGCCTGCATCCAGCGTATTGTGCTTGGATTTGGCATGCTCCACCAGCTTTCCAGTTTTTTTTCAAAAAATCGTCCTTTTCCAATGATAAACGTCCTTTCATTTAAAGGTAAATGTGGAAACTCTCACAACTTATCATTATATACCATTTGTTTCGGGATTTCAACATCTATCGACAAGAATCCTTATTTTCTCCCTTAAACAGCCGATCTGAGCCTGGGTTCTGGCTCCGCCATACTCTCCGTCCAGAAACCCAGTCCACCGGAGCTGCCGACTGAAAACAGATGGAAGCTGTCTTAAAACGGTATACATATTCATTCGGTTCTTCCTTTAAAAACAGATGGGAAATGATATTGCTCAGATCTCCGGGAGTTTTTGGCATACGAATCAAAAGCACCTCAAAGGCACCATCATTTAAGGCAACAGTCTGGTTTACCAGATTTTTAAAGCCGCCCACGCTCCTTGTATTCGTCACCATGCCGAACACGAAATCCTCCTCTAATTCCCCCTCTTCCCACTGCACTAACATATGGTATGGCTTAATAGAAGAAATACTTTTTAAGGCCTCCAGCATATAGGCCGGATGGCCCAGCAGATTCTTTCGATCCTGGGAGGTAGCATAGGCCACCTCTGTAAAAGCGCCGAAACCGGCAATATATACAAAATTCCGATCCCCGCAGAAGCTTCCCACATCCACTGCAAAAGGCGCCCCGTTTACAACATTAAGAGCAGCCCGCTCCATATCCTTCGGGATCTGAAGGCTGACTGCAAAATCATTGGTAGAACCCGCAGGAATATACCCCAATGGCGGCTGATCCTTAAGAGCCAGCATCCCGCAGATGGTTTCATTTAAGGTTCCGTCTCCTCCGCTGCACAGGATAAGGTCCATGCCCTCTCCCAGCTCTTTTACGATACGGGAGGCATCTCCCTGGCTCTGGGTTACATGAACATGGATATCATACCCATCCTTTGTAAAAAATATCCAGGATCCGCAAAAGGCTTCCCCGGATCTGTTCCCTTCCGGAGCGCCGATTAAATACAAAGAGCATTTGCTTCACTGTCCATCCTCCTTTTTAAAACAGGATCTCTCTGTAAGCGGAAAATGCATTGGGAAGGGGATACTGTTTTTCTATCTCCTCTCTGGATGCCATAAAAACACCGTCCGGCAGTTCCCTCCAGGGTTCTTTAAGGACAGCATGGTATCCGCTCATACGCCACTCAATATGAGAAAACACATGACGGGCATCTGGAAGAGGTTTCAAACATACCAGATCATCCTCAGACACTGCCAGATACGCCTCCGCCTCTTTTGGCGACAGCTTTCCCTCTGCGTTGGGAAGCTCATAAAGAGAGGCCAAAAGCCCCTTTGGAGGCCTTTTGCGGATGGCGGCCTTCTCCTGATATTCAATAATAAATACCGTCCTTTCTTCCACCTTCCGCTCCTTGGGCGGGGACTTCCACGGGATTTTCTTCCAAAGGCCATTTTGGGCCGTAAGGCATACGGATTCCATTGGGCATTCCCTGCATTTGGGTTCTCCGCCGGGGATGCACACCAGCGCTCCGGTCTCAATCAATGCCTGATTATAGCTTCCCGCGCAGTCCTTCGGCATCACTTCCTTTAAAAGAGCCTCCATGGATGTTTTTACAGAGGCTTTTCGGATGTCCGAGGAATCTGCCAGAATACGGGAAACGACCCGAAGCACATTTCCATCCACAGCCGGAACGGGGATACCGTAGGCAATCGAAGCAATGGCTCCCGCCGTATAACTGCCGATTCCGGGAAGGCTCAAAAGCGCTTCATAGGAAGCAGGAAGCGCTCCGTTAAAGCGCTCCATCACCTGAATGGCAGCTGCTTTTAGATTTCTGGCCCGGCTGTAATAGCCCAGCCCTTCCCACAGTTTCATCAGGCGGTCATCCTCTGCCTGCGCCAGATCACGAATTTCGGGAAACGCCTCCATAAACCGCTCGAAATACGGCTTTACCGCCTCTACCCGGGTCTGCTGCAGCATAATTTCCGATATCCATACCCTGTAGGGCTTTGGATCTTCTCTCCAGGGCAGCTTTCTGGCTCTGGAGGCGTACCAGGCAAGGAGCGGCTTTTCTACCGCCCGAAGCCGCTCCCTCTGCTCAAGAGACCGATCCTTCTCTTCCAGAATCTGGAGCCTGTCATAAAAATGCAGCCTTCCGTCACACATAGCCGTATATCCCCCGCACAGATACCTCTCCTGAAATAACTGCTGATACAGAATCATCTTCTCTCTTCACCAAAAGACAGCCTTCTTTATCTATTCCAAGAGCCATACCCTCATAGGAACCGTGAGGGTCTAACACGCGAACCTGTCGTTTCCGGTTTGCAAGCATTTCATTGTACTCATCCATAAGCCCTGTCATATCACCATATTCCATAAAACGGCTGTAATACTGCTCAAAGCTCTTAAGCACCGCTCCGATCAAAGGCGCCCGTTTAAGCTCATGGCCCAGAGACAGCTTTAAAGAGGTAGCAGTGTCTGAAATTTCAGGTGGAAAGCTTTCTGTATTTACATTGATACCGATCCCCACTACTACATAGCGGATGGAATCCTCCTCTGTGCTCATCTCCGTTAAGATGCCGCAAATCTTTTTCCCATCGATCACAGCATCATTTGGCCACTTGATCTGAGGGGACAGACCCGAAATCTGCCGGATCCCGGCCACCACTGCCATCCCGGCCACCAGCGTCAGCATAGAGGCTTTTGACGGAGACAACTCAGGGCGAAGTATAAAACTCATCCAGACTCCCACACCGCGAGGAGAGGCCCAGGCCCGTCCTCTTCTTCCTTTTCCTGCGCTCTGGCTGTCCGCAGCAACAAGAGTTCCATGGGGTGCACCCTCCTCCGCCAGTTTTCTGGCCTGACGGTTGGTGGAATCTGTCTCATAAAAGCAGTTCACCTGAGACCCCAGCCACACGGTGGAAAGAACTGTTTTAAGTTCCGGGCTGTGATCACATCCGGAGAAGCCACGAGACGGTATCCTCTCGTTTCTCACCGCCTCAATGGCATAGCCCTCCTCCTCCAGCTGGCGTATCGCTTTCCATACAGCTGTTCTGGAAACCCCCAGGCCCTCGCACAGCTGCTGGCCCGACCAGAAAATCTGGTGTTCCTTCAGCATTTTTAAAATTTCTGTTTTCATTCTTCTCTCCCATCATCTATCCGTGAAACCATAGACTTACGGCGCTTAACACGCCAAGAAGCCCAAGACCTGCTCCAAGAAGCAGCTGGAAGATTCCCAGCCTGAACCGCTTCTTATCTCTGGCACAGGTCTTAAGCTCAAATATGCCTTTGATCCCATTTAACAGCGCCGCCAGCAAAAATACCAGGGGAAACAGCATCCTGTTCCCTTCGGGGCTTATAAAGGACAGCACGGCGAATATGACAATGGCGATCCCAAGGATCAAGTGCGCCATGTCGAGAAATACCCCGGCACGGCGCTCATTTCTTCCTCTCTGGCCCTGCATATCTGCATTCTCCATTTCTCCGGATGCAGACCTTACAGAACCCAGAGCCTACTCCCCAAGGGTTGCAAGCATTACGGCCTTAATGGTGTGCATCCGGTTCTCAGCCTCGTCAAATACAACTGACTGGCTGGACTCAAATACTTCATCTGTTACTTCCAGCTCTGACACATGGAAGCGCTCGCCCATCTCCTTTCCAATCTTTGTCTTAAGATCGTGGAAGGAAGGCAGGCAGTGAAGGAAAATGGCCTGGGAACCTGCCCCGTCCATCACTTCCTTTGTTACCTTATAGGGGCTTAATTCCCGGATTCTCTCTTCCCATACCTCGTCTGGTTCTCCCATGGATACCCAAACGTCTGTATCGATCACATCTGCGCCCTTTACAGCCTCTGCCACATCCTCTGTCAGGGTGATCGTACCGCCGCTTTCTGCCGCAAAGGCCTCACATTCTTTTACCAGTGCCGGATCCGGGAAATACTTTTCGGTGCACAGGCAGTAAAATGCATTCCCATTTTGGCACAGGCGATCATAAGGGAATTACCCATATTATAGCGCGCATCGCCCATATACACAAGCTTAACTCCCTTAAGCCGGCCCAGATGTTCTCTGATAGTGAGCAGATCCGCCAGCATCTGGGTAGGGTGATCCTCATTTGTAAGTCCGTTCCATACAGGAACTCCTGCATAATGAGCCAGCTCCTCTACAATCTCCTGTCCAAAGCCTCTGTACTCAATACCGTCGTACATCCGGCCCAGAACTCTGGCTGTATCTGCAATACTCTCCTTTTTTCCGATCTGAGAGCCGGATGGATCCAGATAAGTGGAACCCATTCCCAGATCATGGGCTGCCACCTCAAAGGCACAGCGGGTTCTGGTACTGGTCTTTTCAAAGATCAGCGCCACACTTTTTTCCCTTTAAGGTATCTCCTAGTAAGATCCATTTTTTCTTCTTGTCCTTTAATTCTGCCGCCAGATCCAGCAGATACAGGATTTCCTCCTGTGTATAATCTTTCAATGTCAAAAAATTTCTTCCCTTTAAATTCATAGCATCCTCCGTGATCTTTTCCAGACTTATTTGGCCAGAAATTTATATTTATGCATCTTTTATGCATAATATACCACCATGAGAATGCGATGTCAAGAATTTTTATCTCCAGCTGCGCCTTCTTAAAACCGTTAAAAGCTGATCCGGCGTATAGATCCGAAACCGGCTGACCCGATATTTCTTTGCAGCTTCTTCCAGAAGGGAAAAATAAAGCTGCCTGTAATCCCATTTTTCCTTTAATCCCAGCTTTGCGGCAAGACGCGGAAACAGCTCCTCCATATAAATCCGCAGGGAACCGCCCTCTTTATTTTCTGTATGTTCCGCCCCCATCCCGCACCAGTCCATAAGCTCCAAAACTTCAGCCATCAGACGGTTAAAATAATACTCCTCGCTTTCAGGAGCATCCAGATAATAGATCCTTCCCTCCAGCCCATAGAGCATACGCATGGCATCAAAATATCCAAGGAGCATATTCCTTCTGGCCTTTTTCCGGTCAAATTCCAGAATGCCTCCCAGTTCCTGCCTTGGCGCTACATGATAAAGGCGAACGCCGTCAGGCACCTGAAGACGGCGTTCCGTATCTACCCCATAGCCGTAGATCCGAAGGACGATAATATCCTCATACCCCCGGTCGATCAGCACATCTACAGGCACATTATTGACCCTGGCACCGTCCATGTAATACTTTCCGCCCAGCTTTTCCGGTTTAAAGCCGATCAGATACGCACTTGCCATAAGCATGTCGCAGATCTGTCCCGGAGGTACTTCCTTTATATCAACCACAAGAGGCTGATGTTCCGTCAGGGAATAGGTAACTGTATATAAATCCCTGTCAGAGGTGCGTATTTTCTCCTCATCAATCGCCCCGCGGATCAGCTCCCGCAAAGGTGTGATATCAAAGCCGCCTTCTTTTAACAGGCGTTTTACTCCGTTTAGAAGATCCGAAAGTCTTACGGCTGTACCGTTTTTTAAGTTCCACTCCCTCAAAGCTTCCATTCTTTTGTCATCTACATCCATAACCTGGGAATAGCGGATATTTTCCCAGATTTTCTCCGCCGTTTCGAAGTCATCCATACAGATCAGGGCGCCGTTTAAAGCTCCCACAGAGGTTCCTGCTGCCCCCTGTATCTGTATGCCCGCTTCTTTTAAAGCCTTCCAGGCTCCGATCTGATACGCTCCTCTGGCTCCTCCGCCCTCCAGTACAATACCGTACCTGCGGCCTTTATCCAACTGCAGCTTCACCTTCTCCTCCTTGCGGCCGCTCCGATGATCCACAGTGAAAAAACAGACACAAGAAGAAACACAAAAAGCTGCTCCTCTGCCGTCCGCCCCATAAGAGCCCCTATCCAGGCTCCTAAAGCCCCTGCACAAAACCAGAGCGAAATAAGGCTGCGGAAAAAGAGCTCCACAGCCATAAAGAATAAATATGCAAAAAAACCAGCCTGCAATCCCTGTCATGGATTTTCTCCTTTCAGGGGCCTCCCACGCTCAGGCCACGCCGCAGACTGTCTCTGTCAGATATTTCTGCGCTGTCTGGCTGCCTCAAACATCAGCACAGAGGCTGCTACCGCCGCATTTAAGGACTCAACCTTTCCTGCCATGGGAATCTGGATACAGCAGTCTGCCGCCTCTGCCGCTGCCTCTGTAAGACCGTTTGCCTCATTTCCAATGAGAAAGCCCACATTTCCAGTATAATCCTGGCGGTCATAATTATTCATTCCCTTCAAATGTGCCGCAAAAAGACGCACGCCCTCTCTGCCAAGCCTTTTGCAGACAGCTGTAAAATCCTCCGTATAAAGGAAGGGCATTCGCAGCACGGAACCCATGGTAGAGCGGATCACCTTGGGGCTGTAGATATCTACGGTGTCACGGCTCATGATCACACCGGTTACTCCTGCCCCCTCTCCGGCCCGAAGGATCGTCCCCAGATTGCCGGGATCCTGAATATTCTCAAGGAGCATGAGAAGAAGGGGAGTTCCGGAAGATGCTGGCTTTAAAAGCTCCTCCAGGGTGTATTTCTTCTGCCTTGCCACCGCCAGCACACCCTGAGGCGTCTTTGTATCCGCCATGGCCTTCATAACTTCTTCGGTGACAATTTCGTAGGAATAGGAGTGAAGCCACTCCCTGTTTTCCTTCTGGCTCTCAAAGGACGGCGTAACATAAAGAGCCTCTACGTCTTTTGGTGTAAATTCCCGGCACATCCGCAGTCCTTCTGCCACATAGACGCCCTCTTCCCGCCTGGCTTTTGCCTTTGCCTGAAGATTTACAACCCGCTTTACCTGCTTATTTGAAGTGCTGTTGATCATTTTGCTCTGGCTCCTTTCCCGTTTCCGGTCCCGGACAGTTCCAACTCCTTAAGTTCATCCAGCCACAGACGGCTTACGGCATCGCTTGGCATACGCAGATCTCCTCTGGGAGATACGGCCACAGAGCCCACCTTCGGTCCATCCGGCAGACAGGAGCGCTTAAACTGCTGGCTGAAAAATCTTCGGTAAAAGGTGGTAAGCCATTTTAAAATAGTCTCCCTATCATACTGTCCTTCAAACGCGCAAAGAGCCAGACGGTAAATTTTACCCGGACGAAAGCCGAAACGCAGTACATAGTACATATAAAAATCGTGAAGCTCATAAGGGCCTACCAGGTCCTCGGTCTTTTGGGATATTTTCCCATCCTCAGGCGGAAGAAGCTCCGGGCTCACAGGCGTATCAAGTACATCCAGGAGCACATCTGAAAGCTCTTTTTCCCCGCAGGTATCTGCATAATAGCGGACCAGATGGCGGACCAGTGTCTTGGGAACAGAAGCATTGACCCCGTACATGGACATGTGGTCTCCGTTATAAGTGGCCCAGCCCAAAGCAAGCTCGGACATATCTCCGGTTCCGATCACAAGCCCTCCTACCTGATTGGAAATATCCATCAGGATCTGGGTACGCTCTCTGGCCTGTCCGTTTTCGTAGGTTACATCATGGCAGTTTACGTCCTGTCCAATATCCTCAAAATGGCTTGTAACGGACTTGCGGATATTGATTTCCTTAAGGGATGCCCCTACCTTCTTTGCCATCACGCAGGCGTTGGTATAGGTACGGTCCGTAGTGCCGAAGCAGGGCATGGTAATGCAGTGGATCTGTTCTCTGGGAAGATTTAAAAGGTCAAAGGCCCGAACCGTCACCAAAAGAGCCAGCGTGGAATCCAGACCGCCGGAAAGGCCGATGACCGCATTTTACAGCCCGTATGCTCCAGACGCTTCTTTAAGCCCATAGCCTGAATGGACAGAATCTCCTCACAGCGGCGTTCTCTCTGGACAGGATCCGCAGGCACAAAGGGAGCCGCATCCACATAGCGCAGAATGGAGCCCTCCGCTTCTTTCGCTCCCCGCTCCAGCTCAAACGGCACAGTCACATAGCCGCCTTTTTCCTGATACGGATCTGCTGCCGGGAAGGTTGTCATCCTGCGGCGCTCCGCTGTGATCCGTTCCAGATCCATATCCGCACAGATACATTCATTGGAAAAGCGCCGCGATTCCATCAGGCAGGTTCCATTTTCCGCCAGGATATTCTGTCCGCCGAATACCAGATCCTGAGTGGATTCCCCTTCTCCTGCATTGGCATAGATATATCCGCAGACCAGACGGGCCGACTGGCCCACAGATCAGGCTCCTGCGGTAAGCATCCTTTCCTGTGGTTTCATCGCTGGCAGAGCAGTTTGCGATCACCGTGGCTCCTGCCATAGCATGAGAAATGCTCGGAGGGCAGGGAACCCACACGTCCTCGCAGATTTCCGCTGCCAGCACAAGTCCCGGAATATCCTCACAGGAAAACAGAAGGTTCATGCCAAAAGGAACCCTTTCCCCGTCAATCTTTATCCAGCGTACCGTTTCCTGTCCGGGACAGAAATGACGCAGCTCATAAAATTCCGAATAGTTGGGCAGATTCTTTTTGGGAACCAGTCCCAGGATCCTTCCTCCGCTTATGGCAGCTGCCGCATTGTAAAGCTTTCCCTCATGCTCCCAGGGAAGACCCACAAACGCGATCATATGCAGCTTCTTTGATGCTTCTACGATATGTTTCAGTTCCCTTTTACTGATTCCAAAAGGGAAGCCTGCAAAAAAAAGATCCGAACAGGTGTAGCCTGTAAAGACACAGTTCCGGAAATACCATCACCTTTACTCCCCGGCTCTCTCCCTGTTCCATCAGCTCTATGATCTGTTTTGCATTATACTGCGGATCTGCCACCCTGATTTTAGGAGTAGCAGCTGCAGTCCTTAAAAATCCGTCTTTCATCTTGACCTCCAGCTCTTATGCATAGAAATTTTCTGACCGTAGTATAGCATAGATCCGCATAAAATCCCAGAGTGAATTTTCTCTGTTCTTCCCTTGACTATTCATAAAATCTGCTGTATACTTAGGCTGTTCAGAACGCCTGTTCTGTATGTTTTATAAAGCCCTGCACCACTACTACCACACTTGCCAGGGCTTTATTTTTTTACCAAAAGGAGGTTTTCCATGATCACTGAATTTTCACGCACGGAAATGCTGATCGGCCCCAAGGCCCTGAATGCCTTAAAAGGATCCTGTGTGGTTGTTTTCGGAGCAGGAGGCGTAGGCTCTCATGCCATTGAAGCCCTGGCCAGGTCTGGTATCGGCCATCTGATCCTTATAGACAGCGATACGGTTTCCCTGACAAATATAAACCGCCAAAGCATTGCTTATCACAGCACTGTGGGCCAGTATAAAACCAGAGTAATGGCAGACCGGATACGGGATATCTGCCCTGATACAAGGACAGATACCTTTGAAGAATTTGTGCTCCCTGATACAATGGAGACGCTTTTTTGCCGGATCAATGCCCTTTTAGAAGAAGAACATATTAAAAAAAGCCAGATTTCTTCCTCCGGCTCTTCTTCCATTACCTATATTTTAGATGCCATTGACACCGTTTCCGCCAAGATTGCACTTGCTGCTTATGCAGACGAGCACTCCATCCCACTGATCTCATCCATGGGGACAGGGAACAAGCTTCACCCCGAACTGTTTCGTATCTCTGATTTAAAAGACACTTCGGTCTGCCCCCTGTGCCGTGTGATGCGCAAGGAGCTGAAGACAAGAGGCATTCAAAGCCTGAAAGTCTGCTGGTCCCCGGAAAAGCCTCTGACGCCCGCGCCTGCTGAGGAAGATACAGGCAGCCGCCGCTCCACCCCCGGAAGCATATCCTTTGTGCCTCCCGCAGCAGGCCTTATGATCGCCGGAGAAATCGTAAGAAATATCTGCGGCCTCTAACAAAACCTACTTTGCAGCCTCCTGCCACCGGGCCAGATCCTCAATGGTATACTGGTCTACCACACCCCGGATTGCATCATCCAGCTCCTGCCACAGCCGCAGGGTGACGCAGTCATCCCTTCGCTGGCAGGGGTTGTCCTCACCGGCCAGACAGTCTACCGGAGCCAGATTTCCTTCTGTGATCCGCAGGATCATCCCTACGGTATACTCGCTGGCCGGCCGGGTTAAAATAATAGCCTCCCTGATTTCCACGGACACTTCTCACACAGCCGGCCCGGGACAGGATCGATATGATCTGCTCCAGATACTTTCCTGAAATATCCTGACGCCTTGCAATATCTTTTATTTTCACCGGCTCCCCACTCCCATGAAGAGCCAGATCGATCATCGTTCTTAACGCATACCGCCCTTTTGTGGATACAAGCATATAAAAACAGTCCTTTTCTTTTTATTTGGGTTTGGGCATCTGGCAGTATGCCCAAACCCATATTTGATTCATGCCCTTATCATACTATTCCTGTAGGAAAAATGTCAATAGTATTTTCCGGAAATACAAGAAGAGCTGCCCTTCCCCCACAGAAGGCAGCTCTCAGTCACGATCAAAAACCGTCACACTATAAGTTGTGTTGGCATCCCCATACCAAACAAAAACCCGTAAGGCACATCTCTGTACTTCTTACGAGGGATACTATACCACCTGTGTCAATTTCTGTCAACTATTTTTGTGCAATTTAACATATGCTTTTCCATAATACGGAAATTATATATCTATTTCAACAATTTTATTTTTCTGTTCCCCAAAACAGTATTGACATATTTTTCAGAAATCAGGTCATACTATTGCCTGTCTTACTGCTATATGCAAAGACAGAAAGGATCCTTATTATGAAATTTTCTCAGGATTTACAGGAAACAATGAAATATCTGAACAACGAGCTTCATACTGATCGAAACTTTGATGTGGTGTACCGCGTCCTCACTATCGGAGGAAAAAATGCCTGTCTACTATTTTATCGACGGCTTTACAAAGGATGATACGCTTTTAAAGCTCCTCCAGGCGCTTTCCTCCATCCAGGCAGACCGGATGCCAAAGGATGCACACAGCTTTTCCAAGCAGTACCTTCCCTATGGAGAGATAGGCCTGATCCATGAAAGCAGCGAAATGGTCCTCCAGCTTCTCTCTGGCGTATCCTGTCTCTTTATCGACGGCTATGACGCCTGTCTTACCATCGACTGCCGCACCTATCCGGCAAGAGGGGTCAGTGAACCGGAAAAGGATAAGGTAATGCGGGGTTCCAGAGACGGATTTGTGGAAACCCTTGTATTTAATACGGCGCTGATCCGCCGAAGGATCCGCGATCCAAAGCTTTCCATTGAAATCATGACAGCCGGTGAAAGCTCCCATACGGATATCGCCATCTGCTATATGGAAAACCGGGTGGATCAAAAGCTGCTTTCCACCATAAAAAAAAGATCCGGGATCTGGAGGTCGATGCTCTGACCATGAACCAGGAAAGTCTGGCAGAATGCCTCTTTCCCTATAAGTGGTTCAATCCATTTCCCAAATTCAAATTTTCCGAGCGGCCCGATTCCTCTGCAGCCTCTCTTTTAGAGGGGAATATCGTAATCCTGGTGGATACCTCTCCCTCCGCCATGATTCTTCCATCCTCTGTCTTTGATATCATCGAGGAGGCGGACGACTACTATTTTCCTCCCATTACCGGAACGTACCTCAGGCTTACCCGGATGACCATTTCCGCGTTATCTCTTTTTCTTACGCCTACCTGGCTGATGTTTATGCAGAATACGGAGCTGATTCCCGACTGGCTGGCCTTTATCCGTCTGTCCGATCCCTACAACGTGCCTTTAATCTGGCAGCTTCTGATCCTGGAATTTGCCATTGACGGCCTGCGGCTGGCAGCTGTCAATACCCCCAGCATGCTGACCACCCCGCTCAGTGTGATCGCCGGTATCGTGCTGGGCGAATACGCCGTAAAATCGGGGTGGTTTAACAGTGAAACCATGCTGTATATGGCCTTTGTAACCGTTGCCAATTATTCCCAGGCCAGCTTTGAATTAGGATACGCCATGAAGTTCATGCGTGTGATCATCCTGATCCTCACAGCCCTGTTTAACCTCTGGGGATATGCGGCAGGCATTGTATTTACCATCTGCGCCATCGTATTTAACAGAACCATCGCGGGAAAGAGCTATATTTATCCTCTGATCCCCTTCCACTGGAGTGAGCTGCGCAAACGTTTCTTCCGCGGACGCTGCCCCACAGGGAAAAATAAACGTTTTTATACGAAATCTTCCCGCATGGGATTAAAGATATCTAAAAGGATGCCTCTCTCTTTGCAGACACAGCCGTGCTCCACGCCGTTTAACTTTAACATGGTATCTCCGGCTTTTACCGTCTTTATCTCGCCGTCAATATTAAACTCAAACACACCGCTTACAACATAGGTGATCTGAGTATGGGGGTGGTGGTGAAGTTTTCCCTCTGCCTCATGACCTTGCTAAAAAATGGGGCGGCGGCAGATAAAAACAGCGCCCGCGTATCCATCATGATGGGACGCGTGTTTATGGCGAAAGGAGAATACGCCAAAGCCGTCGAAAGTTTGCAACGCGTGATATCCCAGGACAGAGAACTGGTCAGCGAAACGCTGGAAATGTTGCAAACCTGCTATCAGCAGTTGGGTAAAACTGCCGAATGGGCAGAATTCCTGCAACGCGCGGTGGAAGAGAACACCGGTGCCGATGCTGAATTGATGCTTGCTGATATCATCGAAGCGCGCGACGGTAGTGAGGCCGCACAGGTCTATATTACGCGCCAGCTTCAGCGTCATCCGACCATGCGTGTGTTCCATAAGTTAATGGATTACCACTTAAATGAAGCGGAAGAAGGGCGTGCCAAAGAGAGCCTGATGGTGCTGCGTGACATGGTTGGCGAAAAGGTACGTAGTAAGCCTCGTTATCGCTGCCAGAAATGTGGTTTTACCGCATACACCCTCTACTGGCATTGTCCGTCTTGTCGGGGCCTGGTCAACCATTAAACCGATTCGCGGTCTTGATGGCCTGTAATTTTTAAAAAAATTCCTACTTTAGTTACAACATACTAGTATTGATGTTCCATTGTGCTCCGGCAACGACGGCGCAGAAAAAGCCTGCCAGGGGAAAATCGCAACTGTTAATTTTTATTTCCACGGTAGAATGCTCGCCGTTTACCTGTTTCGCGCCACTTCCGGTGCCCATCATCAAGAAGGTCTGGTCATGACGTTAACTGCTTCATCTTCTTCCCGCGCTGTTACGAATTCTCCTGTGGTTGTTGCCCTTGATTATCATAATCGTGATGACGCGCTGTCCTTTGTCGACAAGATCGACCCACGCGATTGTCGTCTGAAGGTCGGCAAAGAGATGTTTACATTGTTTGGGGCCACAGTTTGTGCGCGAACTTCAACAGCGTGGTTTTGATATCTTTCTTGACCTGAAATTCCACGATATTCCTAACACTGCTGCGCACGCTGTCGCTGCTGCAGCTGACTTAGGCGTGTGGATGGTGAATGTTCATGCCTCTGGTGGGGCGCGTATGATGACCGCAGCGCGTGAGGCACTGGTTCCGTTTGGCAAAGATGCACCGCTTTTGATTGCTGTGACAGTGTTGACCAGCATGGAAGCCAGCGACCTGGTCGATCTTGGCATGACACTGTCACCTGCAGATTATGCAGAACGTCTGGCGGCACTGACGCAAAAATGTGGCCTTGATGGTGTGGTGTGTTCTGCTCAGGAAGCTGTGCGCTTTAAACAGGTATTCGGTCAGGAGTTCAAACTGGTTACGCCGGGCATTCGTCCGCAGGGGAGTGAAGCTGGTGACCAGCGCCGCATTATGACGCCAGAACAGGCGTTGTCGGCTGGTGTTGATTATATGGTGATTGGTCGCCCGGTAACGCAATCGGTAGATCCAGCGCAGACGCTGAAAGCGATCAACGCCTCTTTACAGCGGAGTGCATGATGAGTGATTCCAACAGCCGTCTGGTCTACTCAACGGAAACCGGCGTATTGATGAGCCCAAAGCGGCCCCTGTACGCCCTAAAGGCGACGGTGTGGTGCGTATTCAGTTTCAGACCAGTGGACGTAAAGGTAAGGGCGTTTGCCTGATTACCGGTGTCGATCTCGATGATGCCGAACTGACAAAACTTGCAGCGGAACTGAAGAAAAAATGCGGCTGCGGCGGAGCAGTTAAAGATGGAGTTATTGAAATCCAGGGCGATAAGCGTGATTTATTAAAATCACTACTTGAAGCGAAAGGGATGAAGGTAAAACTCGCAGGTGGTTAACATAAAAAGCCACGGATATATCCGTGGCTTTCGAATATTTTACTGTGTGTATTATTCAGTTATTTCGTACTGAACAGAATCAAGCGTATTATAATTGCGAGTCGATAATCGACATTTATTTACGATTATTTACCGACCTGGTGACCAATAACACCACCGACAGCTGCACCACCTAATGTACCCAACGTACTGCCATCGGTCAGTACTGCACCGCCTAATGCCCCTGCACCGCGCCGATTTGCCGGTGTTGCGGTCCCGTTTAGACCAGTTTAGAACAGGCACTCAGAGACATTGCCATGGGTAATTGCCAGAACAGCCGCGGTCATTTTTTTGCTCGTTACAAACATAATACTCTCTCCTGAATTTATGATTCACGGAAGTAAGCTCTCTATAACTATAATAGCTAAGAATAAGCCTGGTGAAATTATTCCGTGAAATCTGCTCGCGCGCAGGGTTATATCACGCAGGTGATAATGACTTCCTGTTATATCGCTGATAATAATTTTATATCTTGAGAGTGTTAATAACAGGTAAATAGTCTTAATTATCAACCAGGAATCATCTTAGAGCGGATGATTTGCCAAACTGCAAATCATCCGTAGAGAAGGGAAATGGTTAAATGTCAACGACGTGAACGGTGAGTTTACTGTGCTCAAGATGCATCAGATCGCTGGCGCGTATTTTCGAATCGGTAATCACGCGATTGAATCGCTCAACGGGACCGATGGAGTATGAATGTACAGCACCAAATTTCGAGCTGTCAGTCAGGACTATCGCTTCGCACTCTTTTTCCAGCACGGCATTGACCACATCGGTACGCATCATATCGCGACCGGTGAATCCAGTTTCAGGTTGCCAGCCATCAATACCAATAAATGCTTTGCTGAAATGTACCTGCTGGATGCACTGGCGTGTCAAAGGGCCAACCATACTTT
>ENA-OQAB01000160-OQAB01000160.1-human-gut-metagenome-genome-assembly--contig:-NODE-160-length-38812-cov-3.980302_pt1 | contig 38812 bp, 33 predicted proteins | sample MGYA00242490_ERZ504517 | MGnify/ENA primary metagenome ERZ504517 (study PRJEB26092, sample SAMD00036298) | human gut metagenome | host: Homo sapiens | study: EMG produced TPA metagenomics assembly of...
AGTAGGAATACATGGGGAGGTACGGCATATGATGGAATATTTTTTTATGGGCGGATTTGAGATCATGTTTTTGATGGTATTTGTGCTTATTTTCGGGATGATCCTTGTGATGATCGTGCGTGGAATCGGAGAGTGGGGGAAGAATAACCGGTCTCCCAGGCTGGACGTATCTGCAACGGTTGTTTCCAAACGTACACATACCATGAGAAATCAAAACCATACAAGCTCTTCCAGCTACTATGTTACCTTTCAGGTGGAAAGCGGAGACCGGATGGAACTCAGGCTGGGCGGAAGAGAGTATGGGCTTTTGGCAGAGGGAGATAAGGGAAAGCTTCATTTTCAGGGAACGAGATATCTGGGGTTTGACCGGAACTGGTAGAGCGGGGAAATGGATATGGATGAGGAAAATGACCCATCTTAAGGGAAATTTTATACTTCTGCTCCTTGATTTATGGATGGACTGCCACTATAATAGAAAAGAATGGGTTTTGGCACGTTTTATGCGTGTGAAGGCAGCCTGTTCAGAGGGAGAAATAGCACAGTATGGATAATAACAAGAAGCAAAACCAGAATATGAACAGTAACTGGCAGACCATTGCCATGCTGGTGGTGGCTGCTCTGCTGACGATCATGATCGTGAGCTGGATGAATTCCGCAGTGGAATCCAGACAGCGCAAGGAACTGTCATACAATGAATTTGTACAGATGGTGGAAGACGGCAAAGTGGAATCCATCCGGGTAAAGGATGCTGTTATTGAAGTAATGCCAAAGGCAGAGGCAACGGAATATTCCCAGCAGATGAAATACTATGTAGTCCGTATAGAAGGGGATTACCAGTTTTTAAATCGTGTGCTGGAGAACAATGTTATAACCAATCGGGAAAATGGCAGTACCAACGCACTTCTTATCGCTCTGCTTAACTATGCAGTACCGTTCCTGATCCTTTTGTTCCTTATGAACTTCACCATGAAGCGCATGGGCGGAGGCGGCATCATGGGCGTTGGAAAGAGCAATGCCAAGATGTATGTCCAGAAGGAAACCGGCATTACCTTTAAGGATGTGGCCGGAGAGGACGAGGCGAAGGAGTCCCTGACAGAAATTGTAGATTTCCTTCACAATCCCGGAAAGTACACAAAGATCGGTGCAAAGCTTCCAAAGGGAGCACTGCTGGTGGGGCCTCCAGGAACGGGTAAAACCCTTCTGGCAAAGGCGGTGGCAGGAGAAGCACATGTGCCCTTTTACTCCCTGTCCGGTTCCGATTTTGTGGAAATGTTTGTGGGCGTGGGTGCGTCCCGTGTCCGTGACCTGTTTAAAAATGCGACAGAAAATGCGCCGTGTATCATCTTTATCGACGAGATTGACGCTATCGGCCGCAGCCGCGACAGCCGCATGGGCGGAAATGATGAGAGAGAGCAGACCTTAAACCAGCTTCTTTCTGAGATGGACGGCTTTGATTCTACAAAGGGACTTCTTGTTTTAGGAGCTACCAACCGGCCTGAGATCCTGGATCCCGCGCTCCTTCGTCCCGGACGTTTTGACCGCCGGGTAGTAGTAGATAAGCCGGATCTGAACGGAAGAATCAATATTTTAAAGGTACATTCCAAGGAAGTGCTTTTGGATGAAACCGTTGATTTCAAGGAGATTGCTCTGGCTACTTCTGGCGCTGTGGGCGCTGATCTTGCAAACATGATGAATGAAGCTGCTATCAATGCAGTTAAAAACGGCAGAAGTGCTGTTTCACAGAAGGATCTCTTTGAGGCTGTGGAAGTGGTTCTGGTTGGTAAGGAAAAGAAAGACCGGATCATGAGCAAGGAGGAGCGGCGGATCGTATCGTATCACGAGGTAGGACACGCTCTGGTAAGCGCCCTGCAGAAGCATTCGGAGCCTGTACAGAAGATCACCATTGTTCCAAGAACCATGGGTGCATTGGGATATGTAATGAATGTTCCGGAAGAAGAGAAGTTCTTAAATACCAAGAAGGAGCTGGAGGCCCGTCTGGTAGAGCTCATGGGCGGCCGCGCGGCAGAGGAGATTGTATTTGAGACTGTTACTACCGGGGCTTCCAATGATATCCAGCAGGCCACCAATCTGGCAAGAGCCATGGTAACCCAGTATGGTATGTCTGAGAAATTCGGCCTCATGGCCTTAGAAAGCCAGGAGAACCAGTATCTGACCGGCCGTGCCATATTAAACTGCGGTGACGCCACAGCGGCTGAGATTGACAAGGAAGTGATGAAGGTCTTAAAGGACGCTTATGAAGCGGCAAAGAGCCTGCTCAATGAGAACCGTGACGCCATGGATCAGATCGCAGACTTCCTGATTGAAAAGGAAACCATCACCGGAAAAGAGTTTATGAAGATATTCCGCAAGGTAAAGGGAATCCCGGAGCCTGAGGAAACGCCGGAGGAGGAGAATGGACTGCCAGATACGGAGCATCTGAAGGCTGAGGATGATGCGGCTGGAGCAGTAAGGGAAAGTGAGCCTGAAGCCAGACCGGAACATTCGTCTGAATCAGAGGCAATGGATGTTACAGAGCCTGCAGAGGAAAAACAGGCAGAGGATACCCCATCTCAGGAATAAAACATAATATGCGACAGGATGAAGATTCTGTGCAAAAGGAAAAAAGCTGCTTTTAAGCCGTAATCCCCTTATGAGGGGAATGGCTTTGGAGCAGCTTTTCAATTTTCAGCGCCTTGACCAGTAATATCATGTGACTGAGCAGCTCATCCTCCATTCTGGGAAACTCCATCATTTATCCTTTCGGCTGCGAGCCATAGCTGCATATTAAAAAACAATCGTTATCCTACCGAAAATCCTTCGGAAGCTGCCCATACCGCCGCTTGTAAGCCCGCAGAAAGGTAGAATAATTTTGAAATCCGCACTGATAACAGGCGGTGGTGGCATTTACGCCCAGAGCCAGAAGTTCTCTTGCTCGGGCCAGTCTCTTTTCTGTGATATAGCTCCCAATCGTAAAGCCGGTTTCCTCCTTAAAAACACGCATCATGTGGTAGGGGCTTAAGCTGCACACAGAGGCCAGGGCAGGGATGGAGAGGTCTTCTTCCAGATGGTTGTTGATATGGGCCATAAGTCCGGAAACCCGGTAGTCCAGAGAACTGGTGGTGACATAGGGGCCGGAGGAGGAGAGGCAGGACCGGTTGAGTAAAATAAGAAATTCCAGGCACAGAAGCCGGGAAAAAAGGGGAGATGCAAAGTCTCCTTTTTGGCTGTTTGTTTCATTTTCAAGCTGTTTTAAAAGGACAGCCATAGGGCGGAGCTCTTCTTTTGCAAACCGCAGAACCTGAGAGTGGCGGTAGCTGGCTGTGCTGAAGCATAGGGCCAGATCGCTGTCTGCGTGTTTATGAGCTTCTGAAAAAGGCAGGCGAGAGATATAGGATCAGCGTTCATAGGACAGGAAGGATCCGGTTCAGGACGGTGGATCTGGCCCCGGTCCACCGAACACCATATCCCAGGGCATGAGGCGATATGGAGCGGCCTTCGATGGAGTATGAAACGTTTCCGTTTATCAGGATCAGTATTTTCAGAAAATCGTGGTGGTGGTATTCATAAGGTCCTTTTCCCAGATCCTTAAGGTGGAAAAAGCGGAATTCTTCCTTTAAATATCCCTGGGGGCGGGAAGTCTGGGATGACGGCTGAGTTTGAGAAGTCACGGTTGGTATCCTCCTTTTTGACGGATGGAATTCTTTCTTTTAATATAGCATTATTTGCAATATAAAACAGCATAAAATTAATATTATTATAAAATAATGCCTGATAAAATAGAATTATAACATGAATACGGCAAAACCGCAGAAAAGTATCTGTGGGGAAAGAGAGCAAGCTATGAGACTGACCATTGAAAAATATCACGGACTTGGAAATGACTATCTGGTATATGATCCCAATAAAAATAAACTGGCCCTGACCCCTTCGCGGGTTCAGCTTTTATGTAACCGAAATTTCGGCGTGGGCGCGGACGGAATTTTGGAGGGGCCTGTGATGGAGAATGACAGGATTTCCATGGTGATCTGGAATTCGGATGGAAGCCGGACGGAGAACAGCGGAAACGGCGTGCGTATTTTTGCAAAATATTTAAAGGATGCAGGCTATGTGCAGAAAAAGGATTTTACCATCCATTCAGAAGGCGGAGAAATCGACATCCACTATCTGAATGAAGAAGGAACAAGGTTAAAGGCCTCTATGGGAAAGGCGTCTTTCTGGAGCGATGAGGTTCCGGTAACAGGGCCAAGGAGGGAGATTATCAATGAAACCATGGTCTTTGGACGGATTCCCTATCCTGTTACCTGCTTATCGGTAGGAAATCCCCATCTGGTAATCCTTATGGATGAGATTTCAAAGGAGCTGGTGTGCCGGATCGGAAAGTATTCGGAGAATGCCAGACAGTTCCCGGAAAAGATCAACACACAGATTATGAAGGTATTAGACCGAACCCATATTCAGACTGAGGTGTATGAGAGGGGCGCAGGCTATACGCTGGCTTCGGGAAGCGGCTGCTGTGCGGCTGCTGCGGCTGCCTACCGTCTGGGCCTTACGGATCCGAAAATGATCGTCCAGATGCCGGGAGGAACTCTGGAGCTGGAAATCCGGGAGGACGGAAATGTGCTGATGACCGGAGATGTGGGATATGTGGGAAGCATAAAGCTGGGAAATCATTTTACAGAGCAGCTTCGGGCGCTTGACAAATAAAAAAACTGCGTTTATAGTTTTTTACAGATACAGGCAAAAGGGCGGGGTATCGCATCAGATCCCCGCCCTGATACATTTTACAGGGATTGGAAAGGGTTTTTGCCATCCCTGGGAGAGGGTGGTTAAACCATGAACAAATACAGCAGAGAGGATATCCTCAGGATCGTCCGGGAGGAGGATGTGGAGTTTATCTGCCTGCAGTTTACGGATCTGTTTGGAATAATGAAGTCTGTGACCATTACAGCCGGACAGGTGGAAAATGCCCTGGACAACCGATGTATGTTTGACGGTTCTGCTACTCAGGGCTATGTGAGGCTTCAGGAATCGGATATGTATCTTTATCCGGATACGGATACCTTTGAGATATTTCCCTGGCGTTCCAGACAGGGGCGGGCAGCAAGGCTGATCTGTGATGTGTGCCATCCCGACGGAACGCCCTTTCAGGGAGATCCGCGCTTTGTGCTTAAAAAGGCCGTTAAGCGGGCGGCAGATATGGGATATGTGATGGAGGTAAAGCCGGAGTGTGAGTTTTTCCTTTTTCATTCAGACGAGGAGGGACGGCCCACGATCCAGACTCATGAGCGGGCAGGATATTTTGATACGTTCCCTATGGATCTGGGAGAGAATGTATGCAGGGATATTGTGACAAATCTGGAGGAAATGGATTTTCAGGTGGAGTCCAGTCATCATGAGATCGCTCCGGGACAGCATGAGATCGATCTGGGGCCCATGGATGCCTTGAGGGCTGCAGATCAGCTTCTCACCTTCAAGATGACAGCCAAAACGATTGCAAAGAGCCACGGGCTTCACGCAACCTTTATGCCAAAGCCCAAAGAGGGAGTTAATGGTTCAGGGATGCATCTTGTTTTGTCGCTGAAAGACTCAAAGGGAAAGAACCTGTTTGCAGACCCGGCAGATCCTTTGGGACTAAGTCTTACGGCCCGTCATTTTATGGCAGGAATTTTAAACCATATGAAAGAAATGACGCTTCTTACCAATCCGACGGTTAATTCCTATAAGCGGCTGGTTCCTGGATATGATGCCCCGGTTTATATTGCCTGGTCGCCTTCAAACAGCAAAAGCTTCCTGATCCGCATTCCGTCTCCGGGAGGAGAGGGGATTGAACTGCGCTGTCCGGATGGGGCCATGAATCCATACCTGGCACTTGCAGCCTGCCTTCAGGCGGGACTGGAGGGGATTGAAAAGGAGCTGGAGCTGCCTCTCTGTGCAAAAGAACCGATATCGTTGGCTGATCAGGAGGAACTTAATAACTGCGGGATTGACCGGATCCCAAACACTCTTGGAGCTGCCATTGAGGCATATGCAGGCAGTCTTTTTGTGAAAATGATTCTCGGAGAACCGATTTATATTAAATATCTGGAGGCCAAAGAGAAGGAATGGGGAGAGTTCGGCATTCAGGTGACGGACTGGGAGATCGCCCAATATCTGTATCAATATTAGTGTGCAGCCTGGCAGGAGGAGGTGGGAAGGATGGCAAGTATAATCGCAGCATTTTCAAAGCCACAGGATGCCGGAAATATCCGGGCCATACTCAGGAAGAATGGCTATGAACCAGTTTTTGCGTGCACCTCCGGGGCTCAGGTTCTGGCAGCGGCAGAGAGTTTAAACGGCGGGATCGTAGTCTGCGGCTTCCGCTTTGAAGATATGGTCTGCGAGGAGCTGCGCCGCCTGCTCCCATCCTCCTTTGATATGCTTCTCATTGCTTCCCCGGCAAAATGGAGCAAACGGGATACGGAGGGAATGATCTGCCTTTCCATGCCCTTAAAGGTACATGAGCTTTTAAGCACCATAGAAATGATGCTTGAGGCCAGAAAACGGCGAAAACGCAGAAAGAGGACCCGTCCTCAGGAGAGAAGCGCCGAGGAAAAGGAACTGATTTTAAAGGCAAAAGCTCTCCTGATGGATCGAAATACGATGACCGAGCCGGAAGCCTACCGATATATACAAAAATGCAGTATGGATAATGGCACCAGCCTGACCGAAACTGCTCAGATGATCATCAGCTTAATACACATGTGAGGTAGAACCATGAATTTTGTAAAAATGCAGGGAATTGGAAATGACTATGTATATGTAGACTGTTTTAAGGAGAACGTAAAAAATCCAAGTGCAGCAGCCCGATTTATCAGCGACCGGAGGTTTGGCATCGGTTCAGACGGCCTGATCCTGATCTGCCCTTCTGATGTGGCAGACTGCCGTATGGAAATGTACAATACAGACGGTTCACAGGGGAAAATGTGCGGAAACGGCATCCGCTGTGTGGGAAAGTATGCCTATGACCATGGGATTATTTCCCCGGATCGGAGAAGCCTGACCGTAGAGACTCCGGCTGGGATTAAGGAGTTAAAACTGGAGGTCGAAAACGGCAGGGCAGTGATGCTCACCGTTGACATGGGAGAGGCAGTTCTCACTTCCCAGCTTCCGGAAACGATTTTGGTAGATGGAAAACAATGGGAGTTTACGGGAATTGATGTAGGAAATCCCCATGCAGTGTATTTTATGGATGAAATAGACAGCCTGGATCTGGAGAAGATGGGACCGTCTTTTGAGTTCCATGAGCGTTTTATGCCGGATCGTGTAAATTCAGAGTTTATCCGCGTGATTGACCGTACACATATCCAGATGCGGGTATGGGAGAGGGGCAGCGGAGAAACCTGGGCCTGCGGCACAGGAGCTACGGCCAGCGCCATGGCAGCTATTTTGCTGGGATTAACAGAGGATGAGGTGCTTGTAAGCCTTAAGGGCGGCGATTTAAGGATCCGTCTGGACCGGGAAAGCGGCCATCTGTTTATGACAGGGCCTGCAGTGGAGGTGTTTAACGGAGCCATAGAGCCTTTTTGGGAGGACGGGGAAGAAGGCAGCCGTTAAGAGTACGATGGAACTGGACGGCTTTATCGGACAGCTTTAGAAGTTTGGAAAGACCAGTACCCAGATTGTATTTTCCACTCATGTTGGGCCAAGTGGTGTGGATGTGGATCACGCATATCAGATATAGACGGTATCCTGGCCGTTTATCCGCCGGCGCCAAGGAAACATCCGTCTCATTTTTACATATGGTATAAGGAAATGAAATATGTAAAAGGAGCTGCTTATGGAACAGCAAAAAAGTGTGATCATAGACGCCGGACACGGCGGGGCAGAGCCGGGAGCCATGTTTGAGGGGCGCAAGGAGAAGGATGATACGCTCCGTCTGGCATTGGCTGTAGGCGAGATACTGGAAAATAATGGGATTCGTGTGATGTATACCCGTACCACGGACGTATATGACACGCCTCTGGAAAAAGCCATGATTGCGAATGGATCGGGAGCTGATTTTTTCGTATCCATTCACCGGAATGCCATGCCTGTTCCGGGAACCGGAAAGGGAGCATTGAACCTGGTATACGAAAATACCGGTCCGGGAGCATTGATGGCAGAAAATATCCAGAAAAATCTTGTGAAAGCCGGATTTGACGATCTGGGAGTTCAGGAACGTCCCGGAATCATTGTGCTCAGGCGGACTAAGATGCCGGCTGTGCTGGTGGAGGCGGGATTTTTAGATCACCCGGAGGACAACAGGATTTTTGATGAACAATTTGATCAGATCGCCCAGGGGATTGCAGACGGGATATTGACCACCTTTTCCCAGCTGAAGAAAGAGACGGAAGAGAAGCGGTACTATCAGGTTCAGGTGGGAGCATACAGGGAACGGCCGCGGGCAGAGTTTCTGGTAAGGGAGCTTGCAGCCAGGGGATTTCCGGCTTTTCTTGTATATGATGACGGGCTTTATAAGGTGCGGGTCGGCGCTTTTTTGCAGATGGACAATGGAGTCCGGATGGAGCAGAGAGTAAGACAGGCCGGATATCCTACCATGCTGGTGAGGGAAGAGGAAGTGTAAAAGATTGCAGATTATTTGAGATAAAGTATATGTAATGTGAGAAATTCTTCCTGTATAATGATGCTATAAGAGCAAACACCTTTTTGTGCCTTTTGGTGGCAGTGGGATTTGCGTATGGCGGTATAGAGGAAGGAGAAGAGTGATATGTTATATCCGAAGATGAACAGAGCAAGGACCGTGATGGATCTTTCCGGCCTGTGGGAATTTAAGCTTGGAGATTATGAGACGCCGGGGGATAACTGTGAGCGTCTTGCAGGAGGGGAACGGATTGCTGTCCCTGCATCCTATAATGATCAGAAGGACGATCCGGCTTATAAGAATCACTATGGATGGGCCTGGTATGAAAGAGAGGTCACGGTTCCCGCCTTTTTTTAAGGGGCAGAGGCTGTTTCTGCGTTTTGATGCCGTGACACACAGGGCAAGGATCTATATAAACGGAACCTTTGTAATGGAACATAAGGGAGGATTTCTTCCTTTTGAGCTGGAGCTTACGGAGCTTGTGGTTCCGGGAGAAACGCTGCTGCTTACCGTTGCGGCGGACAACCGGATCAGCCACAGCACGCTTCCAGTGGGAAATGAAGGCGGAACCGCTTTTTTTGGCTCCGATAATCCAGGTGTGCCTTCGGTTGAAGCAGCCAAGGTATGGCGAAAACAGGGCAATCTTCCCAATTTTGACTTTTTTAACTATGCAGGAATCAACCGTCCGGTACGGCTGTATACAACACCTGTTTCCCGCATCTGCGGTCTGACCCTGATACCGGACATAGACGACACCGATGGGATTCTTCAATATGAGGCTGAGACAGAGGGAGAAGGCGCCGTTCATGTGGAAATTTTTGATGTGGAGGGGAATAAGGTAGCAGAGGCAGAGGGAGCTTCTGGAACCATTACCATACCTGATGCCAGATTGTGGTGGCCCTGGCCGGGAACGCCTTATCTGTACCGGGCTGTATTTACCTTTGGAGAAGATATCTATGAGGAAACCTTTGGCATCCGTACAGTGAAGGTAGAAGGAACCCAGTTCCTGATTAATGGAAAGCCATTTTATTTTAAAGGCTTTGGAAAGCATGAGGATTCTCCCTTTCATGGAAGAGGACTGGATCTATGTCTGGATGTAAAGGATGTGAACCTGATCCACTGGCTTCATGCTAATTCCTTCCGCACCAGCCATTATCCCTATGCGGAGGAGATGTATCAGCTCTGTGACAGAGAGGGAATTGTGATCATTGATGAAACGCCGGCTGTAGGAATCGGAGCTGGCGAGCACTGCGATCCTTATCAGATATTTCCCATTCGGGAGCACCACGAGGCTGTGCTCCGGGATATGATCGAGAGGGATAAAAATCATCCCTGCGTGGTAATGTGGTCCATGGGAAATGAGCCAGATACAGAGCATTTTCCGGAATCAGCCTATGAATACTGGCACAGCCTGTATGAGTATACGCACACCCTGGATCCGCAGAACCGTCCTGTGACCTTTGTGTGCTGCCAGAATAATTATGAAAAGGATCTTGTGACCCGGACGATGGATGTAGTATGCATCAACCGGTATTACGGATGGTATAACTTGTCGGGCGATCTGGACGCAGCCTGCTATGCTCTGAACATGGAGCTGGACTTCTGGGAAAAAATAGGAAAACCTGTGATGATTACAGAGTATGGGGCAGACGCTGTGGCGGGCATCCATCAGTGTGTACCGGAAATGTTCAGTGAAGAATATCAGATGGAATATTACAGGCGGCAGAATGAGGAATTTGATAAAAGGTCTTTCTTTATGGGAGAGCAGGTCTGGAATTTTGCGGACTTTGCGGCATTTCAGGGTTGCATGAGAGTGGACGGCAATAAGAAGGGCCTGTTTACAAGAGAAAGACGGCCAAAGCTGGCAGCACACTATTTCAGAAAGCGTTGGGAGAACATTCCCAATTTTGAGTATAAAGCAGGAGGAAATACGGATGAAAAGTAGAAATCCAAGGATTTCCTGGCTGGATAATCCGGAGGTTTTTGAGGTGAACCGGAACAATGCTCATTCAGATCATGTATATCCTTTTTTTCAGGAGGCAGGATCAGAGGGAATCGGTTTTATGCTTCTGGATGGTGTCTGGGATTTCTGCTGGGAGGAGCAGCCACCGGAATATGCGCTCAGAGGAACGGAGGATTCAGACGGAGTTGTTTTTTATAAAGCTGCTTTTGAGGAAAAGGACTGGGGAACGATCCAGGTTCCCGGCCATGTCCAGCTTCAGGGGTATGACAACTGCCATTATGTCAATACCATGTATCCATGGGATGGAAGGTCAGAGATCCGTCCTCCGGCCATTGACTGGGAGAATGCTCCGGCCGGGAGCTATGTAAGGGAATTTATTATCACAGATCAGGAGAAAGATTTTCTGGAAAAACGGGTGTTTGTGTCGTTCCAGGGAGTGGAAACAGCCTTTTATGTGTGGTGTAACGGTCAGTTTTCAGGGTATGGCGAGGACGGCTTTACACCGTCGGAGTATGAGCTTACGGGAGTTCTTCATCCTGGCGTAAACCGGCTGGAGGTGCGCGTTTACAAGCGCAGCAGTGCCAGCTGGATTGAGGATCAGGATTTCTTCCGTTTTACAGGGATTTTCCGGTCGGTATATCTTTACTGTATACCGGAAATCCATGTGGAGGATCTGTTTATAAAGGCGTATTTGACGGATGATTACAGAGATGGCTTTCTGGATGTAGAATTTACCATGGAAAATCCAAACGGATACAGCTATGAGATAAGGCTTGCGCTGGAGGATGCAGGCCGGATCATAAAAACAGGGGCTTTAAAAGGAAGGATGGAAAAAAGCTGCGCCGTATCACTGGGAAAAATCCCCAATGTACATCCATGGAGCGCAGAAGATCCCTTCCGATATCTGCTTCATATAGAACTGTGGGGAGAAGATGGCTGTAAGGAGTCTTTTTTGCAGCCAGTTGGATTCCGAAGCTTTGAGCTGAAGAACGGGCAGATGTGCTTAAACGGATGCCCCATTGTTTTTCACGGCATAAACCGCCATGAATTTGACTGGCACAGGGGAAGGGCTGTCACAGCCGATGATATGCTTTATGATATTCGTTTTTTAAAGCAGCATAATATCAACGCCGTCCGTACCTGCCACTACCCCAATCAGTCCCTGTGGTATGAGCTCTGCGACCGTTATGGTATTTATGTTATGGATGAGGCAAATCTGGAAAGTCATGGTTCATGGCAGAAAATGGGAGCCTGTGAGCCGTCATGGAATGTACCGGGAAGCCTGCCACAGTGGAAAGCCTGTGTAACAGACCGTGGAAAGTCTATGGCGGAACGGGATAAGAATCATCCGTCTGTGCTGATCTGGTCCTGCGGAAATGAGTCCTATGCCGGAGAGGATATCCGTGCGATGAGCCGCTGGTTTAAGGAGAGAGATCCGGGGCGTCTAATCCATTATGAGGGCGTTTTCTGGAACCGGGAATTTGAGGATATCAGTGACATGGAAAGCCAGATGTATACGCCTCCGGAACGTGTAAGGGAATTTCTGGAAAATAACACGAAAAAGCCTTTTATTATGTGTGAATATATGCATGCCATGGGAAATTCCCTGGGAGGCATGGATCGGTATATGGCGTTGGAATATGAATATCCTGCCTATCAGGGAGGCTTTATCTGGGATATGATCGATCAGGCGGTTGCCAGACAGGGAAAAGACGGGAAGGAATATCCGGCATACGGCGGTGATTTTGGAGACCGTCCCACAGACTGGCAGTTCTGCGGAAACGGAATTTTGTATCCGGATCGTTCCATATCTCCAAAGGCTGCTGAGGTAAAGGCTCAGTATGCTGCGGTGCGTTTGAAGATTTCTCCGGAGAGACGGCAGATACAGATTGAGAACCGGCAACTTTTTTCAGACCTTTCGGATCTTGCGTTTGTGCTGACGGTGTTAAGAAATGGAAAAAAATGGAAAACATTTCCGTTTAAGGCACAGGCTGCTCCGGGAACGTGCGCCGTATATTCCTTTGATGAGACAGGCTTTACAAACGATACCGCGTTGGAAGATGGAAAGGAATATATCCTAAGAGTAAGCGTCCATTTGGAAAAGGATACGCTGTGGGCAGAAAAAGGATATGAACTTGCTTTTTCGGAAGCAGTTCTTCCAGGAAACTGGAAAATGGAAAGAAAACGGTTCATTCCGGCCCGAATGATTGACGGCGATGTAAACCTGGGCGTTATTCTGGGAGAGATGCAGCTTATGTTTTCCTATCAAGACGGCGGTCTGGTATCTTTAAAGAGAAAGGATGGCATACAGTGGATGATCCGTCCTCCTGTGCCTGTATACTGGAGGGCGTCTACAGACAATGACCGGGGAAACGGTTTTGCAAAGGAAAGCAGGCTGTGGCTGGCAAAGACATTATTTCCGGAAATTTGCAAAGGAAAGGCAGAGATCAGAGAAACAGACAAGGAAGCAGAGCTTACATTTACATGGGAGGATACTACTGTTACATACAGGATGCGAAAGGACGGTATGCTTGGGGTGAGAGCGCACTTCCATGGAAAGAAGGGATATCCGTCCCTGCCTGTATTTGGACTGGCCTTTGAGCTTCCAGAGCAGGTCAGCCGTTTTTCCTGGTATGGAAGAGGGCCGTGGGAGAATTATCCTGACCGCAGGGCCGGAGCAGGGCTGGGAGTTTACGAAAGCACAAAAAAAGAGCAGCTTGCTCGGTATTTAAAGCCTCAGGAATGCGGGATGCATATGGATACCCGGAGGTTGGTTCTGGAAACAAAAGACGGAGAGAAACTTTTGTTTGAGGCGGAGAAAAAAGCCGTTTCACTTCAGCCTGCTTCCATACAGTCCCATAGAGCTCGAAACGGCTCTCCACAGGGAAGAGCTGCCCGCACAGAGCCATACCTGGGCAGTGATCGCAGGAGCCATAAGAGGCGTGGGAGGAAATGACAGCTGGGGAGCTCCTGTATATCCGGAATATGAGATACCGGGAGACAGGGATATTATATTTGAGTTTTCTATGGGTTTTATCAGTAATCATGAGGAATAAAAAAAGAGCTGGCGCTCAGGATCATATGATCCGAAGCGCCAGTTCTTTTTTGGGGTTAAATGTGATGCGGGTTCTCCATAGGTCATTTTTCCAGCTCAGTTTCAGCCGCGGATCTGTAATGGGGAGACATTCCACAGAAACATCCGTCAAAGCTCCTGTTATCTTGCAGACGGCCAGAGTTCCCAGGATCAGACAGCTTTCTTTATACAGAGGTTTTTCTGCGGTTATAAGGTTCAGGACAGGAGTAAGCCCCGGACAGCAGACCTGATCGGTAATAAGGATTTCCTGGCTGCGTTTAAACACAACGCTGCGTTTAAAGGAGGTGATACAACCCTTGGGGTATGCGTTTTTCAGCTCCATTGAAATATGGGCTTCCTGTGCTTCAAAGCCCCAGTCTACATGTTCCGCTTTAAAATCCGGACCGTTGTGTTCCATTTGTTCATGGCCGTCTGCGGTGATAAAGGAGGGGAGGTTATGGTAAGCAGACTGCATGGTCCAGATTTCATATCGCTGTGGTGAGAAAGTTTTGGCCTGATAGGTTTCCACTCCGATATCAGCAAAGAGCGGCTTTCCGTCTTTATAAATGGTGAAGCTTCCCGTATCATTGTGATTGTGGCTGTCATCATTATCCCCGGCTTTTACAGCCAGACAGAAACGGCTGTCTCTTGCAATAAAAAGGCCGGTACTGGGATAGAAAATATCTTTTTTTTCTGTATTACAGCCCTGAGGGATAGAAAGGATTTCAGGCAGTGCAAAAAGATTTTGAATCCGGTAAAAAAGATTATGCTCCTGCGTTAAAAGGGGATCCTGTGTTATGCGGCAGTCGCCAGCAGCCAGTTCCATCAGTTCCTTCTGTTCGGTGCGCTTTCCGAAGAGGTATTCTCTGGCACTGCACAGGCCTGCGACAGCGGCACAGTCTGAAAAATTGATGTAGTAGGGTCCGCAGGCATGGACGTTGGAGAGGTAGGCGGCTATATTGCAGATTTTGGGTTCGCGGTAAAGGGAGGAAAAGGAATGATCCGTCATACCGTTCATGATTTCTATGGTGTTAAAGAGGCAGAGGCCTGCATGACGGTAATATTGAGGCCCTTCATCACAGCAGCCGTCGTCTCCGTATTCGGCAAGGAAAAAATCAGCGCTTTTGGCCGCTTTTTGAAGAATGGCCCGACTGATTTCTTCATCCTCTTCCCACAGAGCTGCTGTCATAAGCACATTCTGGGTACACCAGATAGTCCAGTTGTTCATAGGGCTTACCCCATCGCCCATCCACCAGAAATGCTCCTTTAAATAAGGCTCAAGGATGCGTTCCTTCAGACAGCGTACCACTTGTTTTTCAATCAGGGGACTTACGGCGCGAAGTTCATCCCTCAAAAGCCATACAGCTACAGCCAGCACGGCCCCTGTTTCAGCAGCAAAAAGATCGATGACAGGACGTGAGGGATCAGGCAGAGGAAGGGAAGGCGTATCACGGATGTAGGAATTATGGGGGGGAAGCTGCCATGCAGTTTCTTCGCAGATAAGATAAATTCCGTTTATGATATCATCCAGAAAAGTTCCCTTATAGTCACATGCTTCTGCCAGAACCAGGGTTCCGAGGGCAGTCCGGCGGGCAAACTGCTTATCCTCAAACCGGATCCTGTTTCCAGAACGGGTGTATTCTAAAAAGTCACAGGCCAGGATTTGAGGCCATACTACCGGACAGAGGGCCTTTGCGTCTTCCACGGCCCTGTTTTTAAGGGAAGAAGGAAGAGCCTCCCAAAATTCCCGGCAGCGTGCAGGGGAAAAGGGGATAAAGGGGGTAAGTGGCAGCTTGGGTGAAGCGGCAATTGCATAAAACATAGTGTTATTCCTCCAAAATGGTGTGGGTGTTTGGTTCGTTCATATGAGCCTGGACAAACTCTCTGGGAGAGATTCCTTCTACCTTTTTAAATACCTTGCTAAAGTAAAAGGCGCTTTCAAAGCCGAGGCGGTCAGCCACCTCATAGATCTTTAAATCCTGTTCTAAAAGCAGGGGTTTGGCCCGGGAGATCTTGCGCTGGGTGATATATTCGGAAAAAACCCATGGAGCAGGTCTTTTTTGAAAAAGAGTGCTCAGGTAATTAGGACTCAGCCCAAAGACCGCGGCGATTTCATTAAGAGAAAGATGCTCCTCAATGTGGTTTAAAATATATTTCTGCACATTTAAGATCACATGGTCTTTATAGGTCTTTCGGCGGGTTTTTAACGCTTCGCAGAGTCCATCTCTGAGCTGCTCTAACCACCGGACAATCTGGAACACATCCTTCATCCGGTAAATAGAGCGGTAGCCGTCAGGACTGGCAGAAAAGATGCCGCTTAGTATTTCCTCACCTTCCGGAAGAAGAGAGAGAGCCAGATATAAAATGCTGCAGGCTCCGTCCATAGTCTGGAGCAGCTTTTGAGGATTCGCTGCAAAGAGCTGAGAGATCACGGTCAGGGTGTCATACAGGGCGTCTGTATCAAACTCTTCAAAGGCCCTGGTCAGATCTTCTTTAAAAACAGCCAGATTAAAGGAATCTCTTATGGAAGAAGAGGCAGTCTGGGTAAAAGGTACAAATGGGGCGTCAGGAGAGCAGAGATTAAAGGCCTGTCTGGCCTCCTGATAAGAAATGCTGATCTTTAAGGGATCATCCACCGGTTCTCCGATCCCGGCGCTTAGTTCAACATTAAAATAATTACGGATCATGGAACGGCCGTTATTGAGCGCTTCCAGCACGGTTTCCATTTCCGGCTGTTCATCGGGGAAATGAAAGATCAGGGCAAAACGTGTTTTATCCAGGGCGATCGCATAACAGCCCGCATATTTTGTAAGGATTTCCCGCATCATCTGCAGGCTGCTGGAATAAAGGTTTATCTGGCCTTCCGGATCCAGAGACTCGGAAACACAGCTTAGCAGCTCGCCGTGACAGGCCAGATACTGTCTGGCAGAAAAATCCAGTCCCAGATCCCTGGACTGAATGGAAAACTGATCCCTGTTTTCAAAAAGGTTATGAAGAAGACGCATGAAAAATTTATCATGGTAGCTTAAAAGAGTAGGGCGCCCCTGATTTTGACGGAAGGATTCCTTGGCTTTGAGCTCCTCCAGACGTTCGGATGCCTTTTCAATGGACGATTTAAGCGATCCGGGATCCAGCTCCAGCTTGATCAGATAGTCGACTGCCTGATAGCTCATAGCTTCTTTGATCAAAGAAAATTCTTCAAAGCTTGTAAGGATGATGAATAGAGGGATGGGGCCAAACTCATCTCTGCATATTTTGACCAGCTCCAGTCCGTTCATAACAGGCATTTTGATATCGGTAATCACGATATCAGGCCGGTACTGCCGGATCATTTCCAGAGCGGCTTTTCCGTTCATGGCAGTGCCGCAGACCTCTATGCCAAGCTCATCCCAGCGGAGCATGGATTTTATTCCGATCTGAACCAGAGGTTCATCGTCAACAATCAGTAATTTTATCATAATATCTCTCCCTGTGCCGTTTCGTATGGCAGCGTAATATGCATACATGTGTATTCTCCCGGTACGCTTTCAATGGAAATACCGTATTCCGGGCCGCAGTCGTAGCGGATCCGCTGGTTTACATTGTTGATTCCCACCTGCCGGAAAAAGTCCGCAGTGGGCTTTTGGGTGCCGGAAAGAACTCGTTTTATGGTTTCCGCATCCATGCCGATCCCGTTATCCCATACCGATATGATCAGACGGGGCTGTCTGGCAGCTTCTCTGTCCAGATTAGCGCTGATGCGGATTTTTCCTGCACAGCCCTTTGGTTCAATTCCGTGGAAAAGAGCATTTTCTATGAGAGGCTGCAAGGTAAAACGGTGGATCAGGCAGTCATAGAGGGCTTCTTCCGAAATTTCACATTCCAGAGAGATACTGCCGCCGTAACGGTACTGCTGGATCAGAAAATAGTCCTTCACCAGATTCAGCTCTTCCCTCAAGGTAATCCTATTATGGGAACCCTTGGAAATGCTTTTTAATAGCCGGGCCAGAGCCGTAGTCATCTCGCTGATACCGGATGCGCCCTGGATGGTAGCCATCCATTTGATGGAGTTTAATGTATTGTAAAGAAAATGGGGGTTAATCTGGCTTTGAAGAATCCGGTATTCCAGATCCTTGCGTTCCTTTTCGTCCTGTATCCGCTTCTGGATCAGAGCAGCCAGATCCTGTGACATACGGTTGATACCGGTACCAATGGCTCCAAATTCATCCTCCCGCTGTATGGAGGGATCCAGAGAAAAATCGCCTCCAGCAATGGCCTGGATCCGATGCTGCAGTTTTTTTACAGGACGTCCGATGGAACGGTTTAACAGTACAAAAAGCAAGAGACCGATGAAAAGGATGAAGACAGCAATACCGGAAAGAATGACCGCATAAAGGGTGCTCTGAGCCTTCATAGCGCTCTGGGATAAAAGCAGAGAGATGCTCCAGCCATAATTTCCAATGGGGCAGGAGAGCAGTACGCGTTCGGATCCATCCGGAAGACGGCAGAGCGAAACGGAGGTATCACTGTTAAAGGCATTTTCACTTAAGTCCTTTACCGGCTCAAATTTCCAGTCACAGGACTTTAAACGGTCATTTTCATAAAGCCAGGTTCTGCCTCCGATGGTAAGGCAGAGAAATGAATCCGGATTTAAGGGGAAAGATTTTAAGTAGTCAAGGATCAGCCGGTCTGAGATCGACATATAGATCCAGCCGGCCTGATGGGAGCTGTAGCGTCCGGACAAGGCGGAGACAGCTGGAAGGACCATTAAACCGTTTCCGGGAAGAAATGGATCCTCCATAAAGGTGCTGTTGTCCATCCCATCTTCTGAAAGGATGGTCTGAAACCAGTCCGTGCCTGTAAGGTCAGATAAAGAATGTGCGGAAGACACAGCGGTGGTATCAGAAATCTGCATATAATTGCAGCTGTTTAAGGGAGATATGATAACCCGGTTTATGTAGGAGGAAGAATGAGTATTGTAATACTCTTCCTTCAGACGGTCATAGGTACGAAGTGCCACACTGCGTAGGCCGGAATTTTTGGAAGAGATCGAGGGCATCTGGGACAGATTTTCAAAACCGTCCAGATAGGCGGCGATATCTGTGTTAAAGGAGCACCATTTATAAAAGGAAAGGATATTTTCCAAATCGGCCGCTGTACTGTTACAGATAACCTCAAGACTGTATTCGGAAGTCTGTATCTGATTTTTCTGGAGAAAGGACTGAAAAACAAAGGAACAGATGGTTACCGTAAATACAGCAATGGAGCAGGTTACGGCAGCCGTATAGAGTATGATTTTTCCGCGTATGGTTTTTGGAAATACGGATTGCAGCATGAAAAATAGTCCCCCCTCTGGTATGTATTATCCATAAAATACTATAATAGGAAAGCTATTTTTGTCAAATGAATACAATTATAAGAAAAGACTGCAAATCATAGAAAAGTACAGCTTTTTTACGGGAAGAATGGAAAAGAGAAAAATTACAGAAAAAAATCACAGTTTTTTTGGTTGTTTTTACATTCAGTCTTAGGGAATCTGCCTGTATAATAAAGGCACAACATCAGGATAAACAAAAAATATGATGGATCAAGGAGGAGAAGATGATGAAAAAACGTATTGTAAGTTTAGCGTTGGCAGTTTCCATGGCGGGTAGCCTTACAGCCTGCGGGGGCGGAGCAGCAAAGACAGAGAACAAGGAGACAGAGGCAGCAGCGGATACAACCGCAGCAAAGGCAGAGGAGACAGAGGCGGCAGCAGACGGAAAAACACATTTAAAATGGGCTATGTGGGATAAAGACCTGACCGTATACTACAAAACTCTGGTAGAAGCCTATGAAAAGGCGCACCCGGATGTGACGGTAGAACTGGTAGATCTGGGAAGCTCTGATTACAGTACGGTTCTTACGACACAGCTGACCGGAAACGGAGCAGATTTCGATGTGGTTTCCATTAAGGATGTACCGGGATATATGGCTCTGGTAAATAAGGGAGTGTTAGAGCCTCTGGATCCTTATATTGAAAAGGATGGCGTGGATCTCAGCGGCTACAAGGGGTTGACCGATCAGGTAAAAGTAGACGGAAAGATGTATGAGCTGCCATTTAAGAGTGATTTTTGGGTTGTATATTACAACAAGGATGTATTTGACAATGCAGGGGTAGAGTATCCCACCAATGATATGACCCTGGAGCAGTATGATGAGATTGCAAAGAAGCTTACAAATACAGAGCCGGGACAGGAGGTATATGGATCTCACTATCATGTTTGGAGAAGTACGGTTCAGATGTTTGGCATGATTGACGGAGAGCACACGATCCTGGACGGCAATTATGATTATTTAAAGCCATACTATGATATTATTTTAGACGAGCAGGAAAATGGCGTATGTCAGGATTATGCAACCTTAAAGACCTCAAATCTTCATTATTCAGGCGCATTCTCCCAGGGTAATGTAGGTATGATGAATATGGGTACCTGGTTTATCTCTACTCTGATCGATAAGGTAAAATCCGGCGAGTATATAGACTGTGCAAACTGGGGTATTGTAAAGTACCCTCATCCGGAAGGCGTAGAGGCAGGTTCTACCGCTGCCCAGATCACTTCTTTAAGCATTCCTACAAGCGCACCGAATAAGGAAGCTGCATGGGATTTCATGAAGTTTGTCTGCGGTGAAGAGGGAGCGGCAGTTTTAGCTTCTACCGGAAACTTCCCGGCGATTATGACAGAGGAAACCATAAATACGATCGCATCCACAGAAGGGTTCCCGGAAGATGAAAACAGTAAGGCTGCTCTTGAAACAGTGAACCTGTATCTGGAGATGCCGGTTGATGTAAAGAGCCCTGAGGTAGAAACTGTATTAAATGAGGCTCATGACAATATCATGGCAGGCAACATGACCGTAGAAGAAGGAATTGCAGATATGAATGAACGTGTAGCTGCAGTTCTGGGTGAATAAGAAAAACATATACGGACAGACAGAGCTGAAAACGAGGCAGACGGGATTTACCGCCTGCCTCATTTAAAGAAAGGTAGATGAATATGGGAAAGACAAAAGCAGTTGATCCTGCAAGGGTCAGGGAAAAACTGGATATTCTGGAGCCGCGGCTTGCAGCTCTTTTGAAGCAGGCAGATGAAGAAACGGATATGAAAAAAAAGGTAAAGCTGGCAAAAAAGGCGGATCAGATCCGTGATAAAATACGTCAGGCAAAGACAGGAGAGCGGTTCAGCCGTCAGACAAAGCGGGATTTGATCGCGTACTCCTTTATCGCTCCTAACTTTATCGGCTTTGCCGTTTTTACTCTGGGCCCTGTGCTGTTTGCTTTTATACTGGCATTTTTCAAATGGGATGGCAATAACCCGATGGATTTTGTGGGCCTGGACAATTTTATGCAGATGGTGGGAAACAAGCGTTTCCTTGCTTCCCTTAAAAATACAGTTGTATACTGCGTGGCTACGGTTCCCTTTACTCTGGCAGTAGCCCTTGGGCTGGCAGTTCTTTTAAATCAGAAGGTAAAAGGACGCAACTTCTTCCGTACGGTAAGCTTTTTCCCCTATGTAGCTTCTCTGGTTGCAGTAGCAGCTGTGTGGAATATGCTGTTTTCCCCTGCCAAAAGCGGTCCTGTAAATATGATCCTTTATAATCTGGGCGTTGCGGCGAAGGAGCTGCCAAAATGGTCTGCAGACAAGGACTGGGTTATGTTCACCGTAATCCTGTTCTCTGTATGGAAAAATATGGGATACTACATGGTGATCTATCTGGCAGGCTTACAGGGGATCAACGGAGAGCTTTACGAAGCATGCAGCTTGGATGGAGCCAATACATGGCAGAGATTCCGCTATATCACCTGGCCCCAGCTTCAGCCGACCACCTTTTTTGTTACCATTATCCTTACCATCAACTGCTTTAAAGTATATGACATTGTATATATGCTGGCAGGAGGAAGCACGGGCGTATTAAATGAGTCTGCCATTGTCCTGGTATACCACATTTACGAGGAAGCCTTCCGCAACTGGAATCTGGGTTACGCAAGCGCTGTAGCCATGGTACTGTTCCTTATTGTTCTTGCCATTACCCTGGTACAGTTCCGTGGGGAAAAGAAATATGCAAATTAAAGGAGGAGGCCTCAAATGAAGATAAAAAAGTACAAAAACAAGGATGATGAGGGCGGCTCTCTATATTGTGCTTATTGTTCTGGCATTTCTGATGCTGGTACCTTTTGCCTGGATGCTTTCAGCTTCCTTTAAGCTGGATAAGGACGTATTTATTTTCCCGATCCAGTGGATTCCAACTAATCCCAGATGGCAGAATTATGTAGATATCTGGACCAGGATCCCGCTGCTTAAATTTGTGCTTAATACGGTGAAGCTGACGCTGATCGTAACCTTTTTACAGCTTCTTACAAGTAGCTTTGCGGCATATGCCTTTTCAAAGCTGAATTTTAAGGGAAAGCACGTTTTATTTCTGGCGTATATTGCAACTATCGCTGTTCCCTGGCAGGTTTACATGGTTCCGCAGTTTATGATGATGCGTTCCATGGGACTGGCAGATACGCATCTGGCAATTATCTGTCTGCAGGCATTTTCCGCCTTTGGCGTATTTATGATGAAGCAGTTTTATGAAGGGATTCCCACAGAACTTTGCGAGGCAGCCAGAATTGACGGCATGAGCGAGTATCGGATCTGGTACCGGGTGATGCTTCCACTTGCAAAGCCTGCTCTGTCAACCCTGACGATCTTTACCTTTGTAAATACATGGAATGATTTCCTGGGACCATTGATCTATCTGACGACAGAGTCAAAAAAGACCCTGCAGCTGGGACTGCGTATGTTTATCAGCCAGTTTGGTTCTGAATACGGTCTGATCATGGCTGCTTCTGTGCTGAGTCTGATCCCTGTGCTGATAGTATTCCTGTCTCTGCAGAAATATTTTGTTGAGGGCGTAGCAGCTTCCGGCGTAAAGGGATGATACGGGATTAAAATAATGCATAAAGCAGGAAGGAAACAGATTATGAGCTGGATATCATGGGATGCTCTGGAAAAAATGCCGGAGCTTACAAAAGAAGAGGCAGGCCGGGCTCTGGATGCGGCCTGCAGTCAGGTAATAAGAAATCTGGATCAGTTTACAGACCATTTCCAGAAGGCGTACAGCGAAAACGGTTTTTATGCGCCTACTGAAAATGTGGACTGGACGCCGGGATTTTGGACCGGGGAAATATGGCTTGCCTATGAACATACGGGCAATGAGGCTTTAAAAAAGGCGGGCGAGCTCCAGATGGCGAGCTTTTTAAAGCGGATCAATGAAAAACAGGATGTGGAAACACATGATCTGGGCTTTATGTATTCCCCTTCCTGCGTGGCAGGCTACAAGCTTACGGGAAGCAGAGTGGGACGGGAAGCCGCTTTGAAAGCAGCTGAGGAGCTGATTACACGCTTTCACGAAAAGGGCCAGTTTATTCAGGCATGGGGGCCTCTTGATGCTCCGGATAATTACAGGCTGATCATTGACTGCCTTTTAAATCTGCCGCTTCTTTACTGGGCTTCTCAGGAAACGGGAGATCCCAGATATAAGGAGATTGCGGAGCGTCACATCCATACGGCCCTTTCCAATGTAATCCGTCCGGATTTTTCTACCTGGCATACGTTTTTCTTTAACCGTGAAACAGGAGAGCCGGATCACGGCGCTACCTGTCAGGGATACCGGGACGGATCCGCCTGGGCCAGAGGGCAGGCATGGGGGATCTACGGGACGGCTATTGGCTATAAATATACGAAAAGGGAGAGCTATATACCCGTTTTTGAGGGCGTGACGAATTACTATCTGGAGCATCTTCCTGAGGATCTGGTTCCCTTTTGGGATCTGGAATTTGGTGATGGGGATGACCAGCCAAGAGATTCCTCCTCTGCTTCGATTGCAGCCTGCGGCCTGCTTGAAATGGCAAAGTATGTAGAGCCGGAAAAGGGCGCTCTGTGCCGCTCTCTGGCAGCCAGATTTATGAAGTCCTTAACGGAAAAGTATGCAGTAAAGGATTTTGACAGCTCCAACGGCCTAGTGCTTCACAGCACCTATTCTAATCACTCGCCTTACAATACCTGTAACCACTATGGAGTGGATGAGTGCAACCTGTGGGGTGATTACTTCTATATGGAAGCGCTGACAAGGATGTATAAGGACTGGAACGTATACTGGTAAAATATCATATACGGCATGAAACGGCCGGAAAGGAATAAGGATGACAGCAAAGAAACTTTTTGAGAGAGGAAATGAATACTTTTTCTTTGATGATCCTGAAAAAACAGCTGCAGTCTGCCGGGAAAGATATCCGGAGGACTGCGCCCATATTATACGGGTGGCAGATGAGGTCTGCAGGAATTATTTTCTGTTTGATCTGGATCATGACTTAGAGCGTACCTGGGAGCCAGTGACATTTCCGGAGGATCGCCCCATTGATTGGGAGTACCGCCCGGGAAATGACCCGGAATTTACCTTTCAGTTTAACAGGCACCGTTTTCTGATCTGTCTGGGACAGGCGTACTGGCTTACAGGAGACTCAAAATATGAGCATCATTTTTTCCGTCTCCTTATGGATTTCATTGACCATGTAAAGCGCACATCGGAAACAGAGCAGACTACATGGCGGATTTTAGAGGTGGGGATCCGGGGCGAAAACTGGGTTAAGGCGCTGCGGTATTTTAAAGACAGTCCTTTAATGACGGATGAAAGGGCGGAAAAGATTGAATGCTGTCTCAGGGAGCACGGGGAGTATATTATACAGATGCATTCGCCCTACCGCTATATCAGTAACTGGGGAGTGATGGAAAACCACGGCCTGTTTGAGATCGGAATCCAGATGCCGGATCAGGAAACAAGGGATCGTTTTACCTCTATTGCATTGGAACGTCTGGAAACAGAGGCAGCAATGCAGATTTTTGACGACGGCGTACAGTGGGAGCAATCTCCTATGTATCACAACGAGGTTTTTCACTGCTATGAGGATGTGCTCCTTTTGGCAAAACGGAATGGGATTGCTGTTTCAGAACGGATCTGCGACGCCGTAAGAAGGATGGCTTATGCAAATCTGGCATGGATGAGGCCGGATCACCGCCAGATCATCATGGGTGACAGTGATGATATGGATTTAAGAGATTATATGAGTATTGCAGCCTACCTGTTAAAAGATCCGGTACTGAAATTCGGAGGTTTTAAGGAGCTGGATTTTGAAAGTCTCTGGGATGTAGGGGTGAACGGCGCAGCGGAATACAGCCGTATGGAATGCCGGAAACCGGATTTTGTATCAGCGGCTTTGGAGGACAGCGGAAATTATTATATCCGGAGTTCCTGGAATGAGGACGGAGATCTGCTCCATTTTCACTGCGGAACCATGGGAGCAGGCCATGGACATTCTGATAAGCTTCATGTGGATCTTATTCTGGGAGGCGAGGATATCCTGACCGATTCCGGCCGTTATACCTATGTGATGGATCGGGGAAGATTTGAATTTAAAGATCCGGATGCGCACAATACAGTTACGGTAGATGGCGAATTTTTTACACAGTGTAAGGATTCCTGGGAATGCTCTAAGCTTTCTCAGCCGGTCAAGCAGCAGTATAAGCAGAAAAACGGATACAGCCTGGTTCAGGGCGGAAATCTGGGATATATGCACAAGGGCGTATTTGTAAACCGCAAAGTGATTTCTTTAAAAGACGGCCTTTTTGTGATAGCAGACGAGCTCTATGGACAGGGAAAACATACCTTTGAGCAGTTCTGGAATTTCAGTGAGACAGGAAAGGCAGTTTATGAAAATGGCTGTGCCTGCTTCACAGGAGAAAAGGCACAGGTAAAGCTTCTCTTTATCAGCCCGGACTGCGAAGGAGAAATGAAGCAGGGAAAGATCGCTCGCCATTATAACCGGTATGAGACCAGAGACCGCCTCTGTCTGCAAAAGAAAGGACAGGGCTTTCAGTCCATGATTACTGTAATCGGAGGCGGAAAGAAGGGAAAGGAAAGACAGCTTCACGCATCCCTGGTTCCGGTAACGTCTGTTCTTAAGGGAATCACCTATCCGCCGTCTATGGCTGAGGCTGTGGAGATTGTTGACGGAAGCAGAACGCTTGTAGTCATCCTCTGCCATCAGGAGGTTAATTCCCCCACAGATCTTACGGAGGCAGCGGGCTGCATGGGATATGGAAATGTAATTGTCTTTGATAAAGCAGAGGGAAGCGTGGGGGGAACGGTTCTTTGTTACTAAAAAGGCGGATGAATTGACACATCTGGATTTCTTCCATATAATAACTAAATAAATGGATAAAGGAGATCCTGTTATAACGAGGGGGCTTCCGGCATACATTCACGTAAAAATAAAAAGGGGTTTCAGCCAATGGAAACTCAGAAGATAAATACCAAAAAACAGATTCTGCGCAAACAGATCAGAGAAAAAAACGCTCATCTGGATCCGGAGTACTGCCTTTGGGCAGATAAGCGTATCCGGGAATGGATTTTAAACTGGAAATATTTTCAAAAGGCAGAAACGATATTCTGCTTTGTGGGAACTGCCGGGGAGATTCATACCAAACCGCTGATTCAGGCTGCTTTGGATCAGGGAAAGCGGGTGGCTGTGCCAAAATGCATTTCAAAGGGGATCATGGAGGCACGGCAGATCCGTTCTCTTGGCGAATTGTATCCCGGAAGCTATGGCATTGAGGAGCCGGAGAAAGCTGCCGAGATCATAGGGCCGGAAGAAATTTCGCTGGCACTTGTTCCGTGTCTGACCTGCTCTGAGGACGGCCGGCGTCTGGGATATGGAGGCGGTTTTTACGATAGGTTTCTGCGATCCGTTCCCGGCCCTTGGGCCGTGCTTTGCAGAGGGCGTCTGATGGAGGCGGAAATCCCCTGGGAAGCCCATGATCTTTTAATGGATGTCGTCATCTGGGAAGAAGGAATCTTGGAGTTGAAATGAGGACAGGACAGAAAAAACAGAGCGGTTTTTCTTATTTGAAGTCATAATCAGGAAAAATTTGCTTATATTGTAAGTAAGCAAGGATTTTTTGAGGTTTCAAATGGTAAAAGCTCAGGAAACAAATTCCAGAGGTTTCTTACAGGTCAATGTAGTCAATATTCAGAACAACTTTCCAATTAAAAATGCAACTATAAGTATCAGCACAAAGGGAGAGCCGGATCGGGTGATGGAGGAAGTAAGCACCAATTCCTCCGGACAGACAGAACAGCTCTCCCTTCCTGCGCCTCCGGTGGAATACAGCCTGAATCCAGGAATCATCCAGCCCTATTCAGAGTACGATCTCATCGTCCGCGCAGAGGGATTTGAGCCTCTGGCGATTTCCGGCACAGAGATTTTAGCAGATTCCAATGCGATCCAGCCTGCGGCTATGACACCCTTGGCGCAGGAGCAGCCTCCCGAAGATCCGGTAGTGATTCCGGATCATACCCTTTACGGTAATTATCCGCCCAAGATTGCGGAGGATGAGGTCAAACCGGTCAATGAAAGCGGAGAAATCGTATTAAGCCGTGTGGTAATTCCCCAGACCATAGTGGTTCATGATGGCGTTCCCACTGACTCTACCGCTAAAAACTATTACGTTCCCTATCGGGACTATATTAAAAATGTAGCCTGCAGTGAAATTTACTCTACCTGGCCGGAAAGCTCCATTACCGCTAATGTACTGGCGATCATGTCCTTTACCTTAAACCGTGTGTACACTGAATGGTACAGAAATCAGGGCTATGATTTTACCATCACCTCATCTACAGCTTTTGACCATAAATGGATTTACGGCAGAAATATTTTCCAGAGCATTTCTCAGGTAGTGGATGAAATTTTTGACGCCTATCTGTCCCGTCCCGGCGTCCGTCAGCCGATTCTGACCCAGTACTGCGACGGAAGGCAGGTCAGCTGTGAAGGCTGGATGACGCAATGGGGATCCTGTGATCTGGGAAAGCAGGGCTACAGTCCTATAGAGATTTTACGGTATTTCTATGGAGACTCTATTTATATCAATACTGCCGAGCAGATTTCAGGCATTCCTGCCTCATGGCCCGGTTCTGATCTAAGCCAGGGAAGCTCCGGCTCCAAGGTGCGTCAGCTTCAGGAACAGCTGGACGCCATAGCCACTGTTTATACAGCGATTCCCAGAGTAGCGCCCGACGGCATCTACGGCCCGCGCACAGCGGCTGCGGTGCGGGAATTCCAGAGCATCTTCGGCCTTCCCCAGACAGGAGCGGTGGATTTTGCTACCTGGTACCGGATTTCCCATATCTATGTGGGGATTACAAGGATGGCGGAGCTTATATAGGGGCAGTGAGCCAGATCATACAAAATAATCTCCAAATCTGTTTTTCAGATAGGATACCATTTCCGCCTCTGTTTTTCCGGCCAGATCAAGAGCGAGAGAATTGGCGTTAAAACGATGTGTCTGGGCAGAAAATCCCAGCTTAAGCAGCCGGTCAATATCTTTGTTTTCCAGAAAAAAGTTCACCCTGATTACCGGAAGTTCCCGACTGTTGAGAATATTGAAAATTCGGGTAGAAAAGCAGAAAATACAGTCATATGACAGATCATTTAATCGGTGTATTTCGTTCAGGTTCAGGGTTTCTACCCACTGAAATGCAATGTATTCTCTTAACTGCTCCAGAAAAAAACTGATTCGTTCAAAGTTAATGCTGGTCATAATAATGATTCGCTTTCTTCTGCGGTCGGCAGTCCGGTTTTTTATAATATGTTTTTCCACCATAAGGGTCAGGTGGACAAATGCTCATCCAGAGGGAAAAATTATATGCAGCCTGAAAATATATTCCGTATCTGCGGATCTGTTCGTAGAGTACGGGAAATTTTCCGGCTGTATTTTCTACTGTTTTATCTACAAACGTACAATGAAAATAGTCCAGGGTGATTTCTCTGTAAAAATATTCGTAAAGTTCTGTCAGAAAATCCTCGCTGATGGAAAAAGGATGTGCCAATCCGTTTACAACATCTTCTGCAAAACGCTCTGTAATCTGCCAAAGGCGGGCATCAAAGGGAAGTGTGGGATTTTTTGAAAAGTTCTGCATACTTAAAGCTACATTATAGAGCTTATTTTCCATGGGTGAGTCTGTGAAATGGAGATCCAGAGGTTTAAAAGGCAGACGGCAGGAAAATGTTGTGTCCGGTTTTAAGGGACGGGTTTCCATGATACAGATAAAAAGCAGAAGGAATTTTTTAGATGGATAATTCAATGCCAGGTGGTTTTCTTCAAGAAAATGAGTCAGTTTTTCAGCGGCAGGGGAAAATCCTTTTTCCAGATATATCATAGCCGTTTCGAAACTTTGACGTTCAATAGGAGTATTGGCAAAACGGGCATGAACCCGGTTTTCCGGTGTGAATTCCAGCAATGGGTGGAGAATATCGATTACAAGAAAACAGAGTTGAAGCTCGTCTCCGGTTATGGTAAGTCCCTTTTTGTGGAGGGTTGTCAGAAACAGTCTGTATTTTTTCAGAAAAGATCGCAGCTGCCCTGTATCCTGTTTTTTTGTTGTCAGAGACAAGCCCCACTTTTCATACAGTTCCGAGGCATTTACGTAGCCGCAGAAGAAAATAGTGACAATCATAACCATAATTCGCTCACTGGATGAGCTGGCGTAGTCAGAGGGACTCATACTGCGGATGAGAGATACAAGCTCTTCGTAGCTTAAACGGCTGGAGCAGATTCCCTTTTCGATTTCAATGACTGGAGAGGGAAAGGAAAGGTTGATTTGTTCTACTGCCCGCCGGATTGAGGTTTCATTTTTTCCAAATTGAAGGGTAGCCTTGGCAAGGGGAATGGAGTGGCGCTTTTGTATAAAGCGAAGGAGTGTAAGATCATTGTAATTAAAGCCCATATAGATACCTCTTTTTATATACTGAATCAGATAAATATATTATAAAAATAAAGGCAACTAAATGCAAGAAATTTCTATACGTTTTCTGCCTTGAAGTTTCCGCATTCCTCTGGCATAATGGACACAGTTCACAAGCGCGCTATGGGTGAAAAAAGGCAGATGTAAGGCCTGCGTCTGTATTATGCAAATGAAATCACATCTATGGAGGAGAACGGTATGAACAAGAAAAATTCAAGCTGGAAAGCGGGAATACAGACCTTTGGACGTTCCCTGCTTCTTCCGATTGCTCTGCTGGCACCGATCGGTATGGTAATGGGTATCTGCAGTGCTATGGGACAGTCTTATATGATCGATAAATTTCCTTTTTTGGGAAATGAAATCGTAAGGCTTATTTTTTCCAGTCTTCAGTCAATTACCAGTATTATTTTTAACAATATTCCACTTTTGTTTGCTATGGGTGTAGCTCAGGGAATGGCAAAACAGGAAAAGGGAATTGCAGTATTTGCATCTACGGTTGGATATCTGGCATTAAACATAGTAATGAATGTTTATTTAAAAGCCACAGGAACTCTGGCAGATCCTGCAGTTGCTGCTCAGGTGGGACAGGGTACTGTACTTGGAATTCAGACATTAAAGATTGAGGCTCTGGGAGGCCTGATTGCCGGTCTTGTAGCGGCAAAAGTGGCAGACCGTTTTTACCGTCTGGAACTTCCTCTGGCATTTGCCTTTTTTGGAGGAAAGAAATCCATTCCGATTATTACGTTTGTATGTATGATCCCTATTGGTCTGGTTCTTCCTGTAATCTGGAATGCACTGACAAATTTTTTAATCAGTATTTCATTTATTTTTACAGCACCTTATATCGGAAGCTCTGTTTATTATACTTTAAACCGTGCGCTGATTCCTTTTGGCCTTCATCATGTTCTGGCTTCTCTGGTACGTTTTACAGAGGCAGGCGGTACCTATATGCTTAATGGACAGGAATATGTTGGTATTTTAAATGCAACCAATGAGATTCTGTTCAACCTGGGTCCTACAAGCGAATACTGGACACAGCTGATGCCAAAGCTCACCAGCTATCTGGGTGGTGCACAGATGCTTACAACTCTGTTCCGTGTTCCGGCGATCGGACTGGCTATGTACCATACATCCTATCTGAAGAACCGCAAGATTGCGAAGGGCGTAATCCTGACCTGCTGCCTGACAGCATTTCTTGGAAATATTACAGAACCGCTTGAGTTTTCCTTCCTGTTTATTTCACCGGCGTTGTTTATCCTTTATTGCGTAATGTGTGGAATCGGACTTCTTCCATATCAGTTATTAAAGATCAGTATTGGTTACATCCGCGGAACTATTTTTGACTTTGGTATTTTTGGTCTTCTGTATGAGAATACACACTGGATTGGTCTGGTTGTTTTAGGAATTTTTAACTTTATTGTATTTTATTTTGTATTTAAATGGTTTATCTTAAAGTTTGAACTGGAAACACCGGGAAGAGAGTCCTTTGAGGTAGAGGAGTCAGCAAGCATTCTCTTAAAAGAAAAGAACTGGCCGGCTATTGCTGAGATTGTAATCGATGGTCTGGGCGGAAAAGAAAATATTTTAAATGTGGAAAACTGTATTTCACGTCTGAGAGTCGACCTTTCTGATCCCAAGAAGGTAGATCAGGTGAAATTAAAGGATTCCGGCTGTGCGGGAATTTTCTTCCCGTCAGAGAAGCACATCCATGTTGTTTTTGGACCTCATGTGGAATTTGTGCGCCATGCAGTGGATGATAAGTTAAAATAATAAGGGGTGGAGACCATGAGAGCTTTATATGATTCAAAAAGTAAGTTGGATGACAGGGGAATTAAGAAGCTTTTGAGTGAGGAAAATAAATACCGTACATGGCTGAAGATTGAGCAGGCTCTGGCATATTCACAGGCAGAAGAGGGCTTTATTCCGAAAGCAGCAGCAAAGGATATAGGAAGTGTAGCTTTTGCAGATCTGGATATGGAAGAAATGAGCCGGATTAAAGAAAAGGTGGGACATGGATTTGTGCCCTTTGTAAAAGTGCTTGTAAGGGCCTGCAGGGGAGAAGGAAAAAAATATGTTCATTACGGTGTGACTACTCAGAATATTCAGCAGACCTCCCAACTGTATACAGCAAAGGAAGTGACAGAGATCTATAAAAGCTTTCTGGCAGATATATTAGAGCACCTGGCAGCTCTTGCCAGGGAAAATGCCCATACGGTTATGGCGGGAAGAACCCATGGAAAACATGCTATTCCTATTACATATGGTTATAAAGTATCTGTCTGGATCAGTGAGCTATTAACCCATCTGGAGCGCTTTGAAGAAGCAGAGAAGCGGATCTTTACGGTGATGATGGGAGGAGCTGTAGGAGGCTTCAATGCCACAGGACTTGTGGGAAGAAGAGTTCAGGAGCAGGTAGCCGAACGGTTAAACATGTCTTCCATGGAGGTTCCCAGTCGTAATATGAGTCAGATGAAGGTTGAATATCTGATGAATCTGTGTCTTCTGTGCAATACATTTCACAAGATGGCAGAGGAAGTGTATTATACGGGAATTGAAGAATTTTCTGAGGTGTGCGAAGGTTTTACGCCTGGAACGATTGGGAGTTCCACCATGCCTCAGAAGATCAATCCCAAGCTGGCAAAGGGAATCATAGCGAATTCCCAGAAGCTGTATTCTCTTCCGGCAACGGGACTTTATTCGGCTGTGCGGATGTTTGAGGGTGACAGCAGTTCCTATATGCTTTTTGATGGTCTTATGGAAGAAGCGATGGAGCTTACTGCTGAGGTACTGATCCGTGCTGAGGAGCTTACAAGAACTTTGAATGTCAATAAGGAGCGAATGCTTGAAAATGCCAATATTAATCATGGACTGGATAACAGCGAGTATGTGATGATGAAGGCAGCAGAACGTCTCGGGAAAGATAAAGCTCATGAACTTCTTTATGATAAGGCTATGAAGGCAGAACTGGAAAACAAGGACTATTTTACTGTTTTGACAGAAGATGAAACACTTTCATCCATGTTTACAAAAGAGGAATTAAAGCAGTTGATTGACCCGGCCAGCTATACAGGCTTGTGCAGTGTTCTGGCTGTGGAAATGGCAGATAAAGCTGAAAAGGCAGCTGCAATCATAAAAGAAGAGCATAAAAATCAGGACTCTTGGGAGGAATTGAAATGAGAGAATCACATATTATTACCATTGCAGGAGCAGGGAGCGGACGTGTACCGGCGCTGGTAGGTACTTTGGTACAGTATAAGGAAAGATTTCCATTAAAGAAGATTACTTTTTATGATATAGATGAAGAACGTATGGGAAAGATGGAAGCTTATGACCGTCTGGTGTTAAAAATGCTACTACCCCGGAGTGTGAGGTAGTATTTACCACAGATGAAGATGAAGCTTACAGGGAAACAGATTTTGTGTTCTGTCAGATGCGTGTAGGGAAAAACCCGGATGCGCTCCTATGATGAAAAGCTTCCGCTTAAGTATGGTCTGGTAGGTCAGGAAACCTGTGGGCCGGGCGGATTTGCCTATGGTATGCGGTCTCTTGGAGCCATGAAGAAAATGGTGGAAAAGGTTCGTTCCTATTCAAAAGACACATGGATTTTAAATTATACGAATCCCGCTGCCATTGTAGCTTTGGGACTGGATCAGATGTTCCCGGACGATAAGCGGATTTTAAACCTTTGTGATCAGCCATTTTCCATGATGAAGAGCTTTGCGAAGATTCTGGGCGTTCCGCAGGAAAGTCTGAGGGCCAGATATTTCGGTCTGAATCATTTCGGCTGGTTTACAGAATTAAAAGATACGGAGGGGAAGGATCATTTTGAAGAGCTTCGTACCTATTTAAGAGATCATGATTTTAAACCTTTTAATGCGGAGCAGCGTTCCAAATCGTGGCTGGATACTTATATGCGTGTAAACCAGTATATGAAATATTTTGACGAGTATATACCAACCACCTATATGCAGTATTATATGTTCCCTCAGGAGATTGCTGCTGAAAGTGATCCAAATTATACAAGAGCAGATGAGGCCCGGGATTCCAGAGAAAAGCAGGTATTTGATGCGTGCGCTCTGGCAGAGGGACGGGAAAATATGGATGGAATAGAGATGCTGACCAACAGTGTATTTGGAAACCTGATGGTAGAGGTGGCAGAGTCCATTGCATACGGTCTTAATAGAGAATTTATTGTTCTTGTACGAAATGAAGAAATTATTCCGAATTTTGAAAAAAATGCTATTATTGAAGTGGCAGGAACCATTGGAAAGGATGGAGCCAAGGGTTATCCTTATGGAGAGATTCCTCTGTTTTACAAGGGATTGATGGAAGGGCAGTATGCTTATGAGCAGCTGACCGTGGATGCATTCAGGGAAAAGAACTATGAGAAGGCTTTGATGGCTCTCACAGTCAATCGTACGGTGGTAGATCCCGGTAAGGCAAAGGCTGTTTTGGATGACCTGATGGAGGTTAACCGAGAATACTGGTATCTTCAGTAACAGGAGGAAAGACAGATGGTTCTGTATTCAAAACACATTATTTTGGAAAGTGAAGAATTTGATGGTTTTTTAGAGCTGGAGCATGGGAAGATTCAGGGAATCCATAAAAGCTGGGAAGGTTCTTATGAAGACTACAGTAACTGTGTGATTCTTCCGGGATTTATTGATATCCATGTTCATGGCTGGGCTACCGGTTCTTTCTGGTATGAAAAAACAGAGGAGTCGTTGCGGAAAATGTGCCATACTCTTCCATTCTCAGGAGTTACATCTTATCTTGGAACAACGGGAGCGGACAGTGTTGAGGAGATTAAGAGATGTATTCATGCAGCAGATCAGGTATATGAGGAAAATGAAGAAGGGGCAGAACTTCTTGGCGTTCATCTGGAGGGATCGTTTATTAATCCCAAGTACAGAGGAATGCAGAAAGAGGAATGCTGTCTGAATCCGGATATACAGGTAATGAAAGAACTGTATAATACATTTCGTCATAAAGAACTCTGCCGACACATGACTCTGGCAGTTGAACTGCCCGGAGCCAGGGAGGTTTTGGAATTTTGCCGGGAACACAGAATACAGACAGCTATTGGCCATAGTGCAGCTACATTTCAGGAAATCAGGGATATAAAAGATGTGGGAATCGGCGGTTTTACACATACGTTCAGCGGAATGAAAGGCTTTCATCACAGAGAGCTGGGAGTAGCGGGTGCTGCGCTGTATTTCGATGACATGTTCTGTGAATTTGCAAAACAGACAGGTTTGACAGTATCCCATGAGGCCTTTGATATTGCTTTTCGTATTAAGGGAAGTGAGCGTATTATACTGACAACAGACTGTACAGGACTGGCACAGACTCAGACTGAATTTGAGCATTATGTGAGAAAGCTGCGTTTTGTGAAGGATGGAAATAAGGTTCGTATCGAACATTTTGACGGACGAACGGAATGGCTTGATCCGGAGGACTACAGTGCAGTGAAAAATGTGGAAATGGGTTATGCTGAGTCTGTGAAAAACATGGCTGCCCATACAAAAGCAGACTGGTTTGATATTATGCGGATGACAAGTTTAAATCCAGCTAGATATATCCATGTAGATGATAGAAAAGGAAAAATTGCTCCCGGAATGGATGCGGATCTTACTATTATGGATCAGGATAAAAATCTGATCTGCGTGTACTGCAGAGGAAGGGAGATCCGGGAAGCATGAAATGTGCGGTAAGTGATTTTGACCGGACTCTCTATGTGAACGGAGCAGTCAGTGAAAGAAATATAGAGGCTGTAAAGCAATGGCAGAGGAAGGGAAATCTGTTTTTTATCGCGACAGGAAGAAATCTGGCATCTATTAAAGAGCAATTGGGATTTTTTGATCTGGAACCGGATGGGCTGATTCTGAATAATGGAGCAGCTATTATGGATAAAGAGGGGAAGCTTCTGCTGTGCCGTATCATAGAGAAAAAAACAGCTCTTAAAATACTCAGGTTTCTTCATGAATTAAATGAGGATGGAAGCGGCGTTTCCATGACAGATCAAAAAAATCAATGTACTGTCTTCTTCTGGAACAACGACTCAGAAAGCCTGTGATGGAGTATGCAGGATTGATCAGATTGAAGGCCTTGAATCAATTCTCCAGATTCATCGGCGGAATAAAGATGAAGCATATATCCGGAGGCTTTGCAAGGTAATTAATGAGAGATTTGACCAGGTAAGTGCATTTGCGAATGTATGGAATGCAGATATTGTAGCAAAGGGAGTGGATAAGGCAGCTGCAGTGCACTGGATTTTAAACCGCAGACCGGATATTGATGAAGTTCGGGTAATGGGAGACAGTGCCAACGATGCAGGAATGATACGTGAATTTCACGGTGCAGCGCCGGTATGGGCTTCCGCAGAAGTGCGTCAGACGGCAGCAGGAGTACTTAATGATGCAGCAGAGCTGCTTGAAGATTCATGTCCATCAGCAATATGTTTTGAGTTTAGGAAAAATTAACTACCCATTCCTCCCAAAATGAGTTATACTGTTAAGGAACGAATAAAGGGAAATGATTCCTGCAGGGTGCGCTGCATCCGTTGGAGCAGGAGATCAGGAAAGGGAGCAATATGGGATTTTTATTTGGAAAAAAGAAATCGGAGTTTGTATCACCGGCAGGAGGAACACTGATGGATATCACAGCAGTGGCAGATCCGGCATTTTCTTCCAAGATGATGGGAGACGGCTTTGCCATTGATCTGACAGAGGGCGAGGTAGTTGCACCCTTTGACGCAGAGGTAACGGCAGCTTTTCCAACGGGTCATGCATATGGCCTCAGAAGAAAGGACGGGGTAGAGTGCCTGATCCATATCGGTATGGATACAGTAGAGTTAAACGGCGAGGGCTTTGACGTAAAGGTAGAGCAGGGCGCCAAGGTAAAGCAGGGCCAGACTCTGGTAGTGGTAGATTTAGAGGCAGTAAAGGCAAAGGGCAAATCTCTGGTGACTCCGGTGATCTTCCCAAGCGGAGCCGCATTTACTATGAACAAAAGGATGGAATCGTTGCAAAGGCTGAGGAGAATATTCTGAAATTTTCATAAGAAATCCAAAACAGGGCAGAGACGTTAAAACAGTGCGTTCTGCCCTGTTTTTCTGCCTTGATCTGTACAAGCAAGTTTCATGCCAAAAAAGATTAGATTACCACAAAAAAATTTAGGATTCCAAGCCATTGAAAAATAAAATGAAATAAAGTATAATCTTTACAATTTGGGCTGACGCAGAAATACGATCCCTGGAGATGCTTAACACATTTCCAATCCCCAACAAACACACATAAGAAAGGACAGGTACCCCCATATGAAAGCATATCTTATATTGGAAGACGGCACTGTGTTCACCGGCACCAGCATTGGAGCAGAGCGTGAAGTGATCAGTGAGATCGTGTTCAACACTTCTATGACCGGTTATCTGGAAGTGCTCACTGACCCGTCTTACGCAGGCCAGGCAGTAGTTATGACCTATCCACTTATTGGAAACTACGGAATCTGCCGTGAAGACATGGAATCAGAGAGAGCATGGCCGGACGCTTACATTGTCCGGGAATTATCCAGGATCCCAAGTAACTTCCGCAGCGAAGACACCATTCAGAATTTCTTAAAGGAGCAGGATATCCCAGGTATCAGCGGCATTGATACAAGAGCACTTACAAAGCTTTTGAGAGAAAAAGGAACCATGAACGGCATGATCACGACTAAAGAGTATACAGACCACTCTGAGGTTTTAAAGCGGATCAGAAATTACTCCGTAGAAGGTGTTGTTTTAAAAGACTACCACAAAGGAAAAATACGTTCTTCCCGGAACCGGAAAAAAAGTGGCTCTCATGGATTTTGGAGCAAAGAAAAATATTGCCCGTTCCTTAAATGAGAGAGGCTGTGAGGTAACGGTTTACCCGGCGGACACACCGGCAGAGGAGGTGCTGGCAGCAAACCCGGATGGCATCATGCTTTCCAACGGCCCTGGCGATCCAAAGGAAAATACGGCTATTATTAAGGAAGTAAAGAAACTTTATGACTCCAATGTGCCGATTTTTGCCATCTGTCTGGGACATCAGCTCATGGCCCTTGCAAACGGCATGGACACCTATAAGTTAAAATACGGCCACAGAGGCGGAAACCATCCGGTGAAGGATTTGGAGACAGGACGAGTTTACATTTCTTCCCAGAATCACGGCTATGCGGTTGATAATGCAACTATTTCCCCTGAAATCGCAGAACCTGCATTTATCAATGTCAATGACGGAACAAACGAAGGCTTAAAATACACAGGAAAGAACATTTTCACCGTGCAGTACCATCCGGAGGCCTGCCCAGGCCCCTTGGATTCCGGATACCTGTTCGACCGTTTCCTGAAAATGATGGAGGTAAATGACTGATGCCAAAGAATCCTGAGATCAAAAAAGTTCTGGTGCTGGGCTCCGGCCCTATCGTAATCGGCCAGGCGGCTGAATTTGACTACGCAGGCACACAGGCCTGCCGCTCTTTAAAAGAAGAGGGCATTGAGGTTGTGCTCTTAAACTCCAATCCCGCGACTATTATGACAGATAAGGATATTGCAGATCGGGTATATATTGAACCCCTGACTGTAGAGGTGGTAGAGCAGTTAATCTTAAAGGAGCAGCCGGACAGTATTCTTCCTACTCTGGGTGGCCAGGCAGGCTTAAATCTTGCCATGGAGCTGGAAGACGCAGGCTTCCTTAGAGAGCACAATGTGCGCCTGATCGGAACTACAGCCCTGACCATCAAAAAGGCCGAGGACCGTGAGATGTTTAAGGAAACCATGGAAAAGATCGGTGAGCCGGTGGCTCCTTCTGATATCGTGGAGGATGTAAAGACAGGTCTTGAGATCGCAGCAAAGATCGGCTATCCGGTAGTGCTTCGTCCGGCTTATACCCTGGGCGGATCCGGCGGCGGTATTGCCCACAATCCGGAGCAATGTGCGGAAATCCTTGAAAACGGCCTCCGCCTTTCCCGCGTGGGACAGGTGCTGGTAGAGCGCTGCATCGCAGGCTGGAAGGAAATCGAGTATGAGGTTATGCGCGACGGAGCCGGAAATGTGATTACTGTCTGCAACATGGAAAACATTGACCCGGTAGGCGTACACACCGGAGACAGTATCGTTGTGGCTCCTTCCCAGACACTGGGAGATAAGGAGTACCAGATGCTTCGTACCTCTGCTTTAAACATCATCAGCGAGCTGGGATCACCGGCGGCTGTAATGTACAGTATGCCTTAAATCCCGACAGCTTTGAATACTGCGTCATCGAGGTAAATCCCC
>ENA-OQAB01000162-OQAB01000162.1-human-gut-metagenome-genome-assembly--contig:-NODE-162-length-38784-cov-4.800502_pt1 | contig 38784 bp, 39 predicted proteins | sample MGYA00242490_ERZ504517 | MGnify/ENA primary metagenome ERZ504517 (study PRJEB26092, sample SAMD00036298) | human gut metagenome | host: Homo sapiens | study: EMG produced TPA metagenomics assembly of...
GGTGTTTACACAGCTGGAAGAGGCCTGGCACCCTTTTGTGGACCGTTATGTGAGAAACCGTGAGGGCGAACTGCTTTCCAGCGCGGATGACGGGACGAGATGGATCGTAAAAGACTGGTATGCCGACAAAGAGTGTAATTTAAAAGACGACAAAGAAGTCCTCAGAGCCATTACGCAGATTGCCAGTTTACATAAAATGTTGCGAGAGATCGAATTCAAGGAAGAGTGGAATCTCGGTTCTATTCTCGTGCAGCTTCCGGGAGATGAGATGGAGCGCCATAACCGGGAGCTTATAAGGGCGCGTTCCTTTATCCGAAACAAGAGAAAAAAGACGGAGTTTGAACTCTGCGTCATAGGAAACTACGATATGTTCTACGAGCAGGCCAAGGACGCCAGACTTGGCATGAAGGAATTCTGTGCGTATCACGGAGATGAGGAATGCTATCTGTGTCACGGAGACTTAAACCAGCATCATATCCTGATGTGTCCCAGGGACGTGGCCGTGGTGGAATTTAACCGCATGCATCTGGGAATGCAGATGGAAGACCTGTACCATTTTATGAGAAAGGCCATGGAAAAGCATGACTGGAGTTTAAAACTCGGCACCTCCATGCTGGAAACGTATTCCAAAATCCTTCCGCTTTCGGACACAGACAGGACCTGCCTTTACTATCTGTTTTTGTATCCGGAAAAATACTGGAAACAGATCAATTTCTACTACAATGCGAACAAAGCCTGGATTCCGGCCAGAAATATCGAGAAATTGAAGGACCTGGAAATTGCAGCAGCCAGCTTCGCAATGAGTTCCTTTCCAGAATTAAATAACACAATTCGCTTTCCTTTAAGCTGTTATGATTTATAATGTGATAACAGAATGGAGAGAAAGGAGTATTGTGTTTTATGAAAGACTATAAGAGTATTATGAAGAATGGCTGGCTAATCCATACTTCGATGAGGCTACGAAAGAAGAACTCCGGTCCATTAAAGAGGACGAGAATGAAATTAAAGAAAGGTTCTACCAGGATCTGGAATTTGGCACGGCAGGCCTGCGCGGCATCATCGGCGCGGGAATCAACCGTATGAATATTTATGTGGTCCGCAGGGCAACCCAGGGGCTTGCCAATCATATTATCAAGCAGGGCGGCGCCGATAAAGGCGTGGCTATCGCTTACGATTCCAGACATATGTCTCCGGAATTTGCAGAGGAAGCGGCCCTTACTCTGGCGGCCAACGGCATTAAGGCCTATAAGTTTGAATCCCTGCGTCCGACTCCTGAACTTTCCTTCGCAGTCAGGGAACTGGGCTGTATCGCCGGTATCAACATCACCGCAAGCCACAACCCGCCTGAGTATAACGGATACAAGGTATACTGGGAGGACGGCGCACAGTTTACACCGCCTCACGACAAGGGCGTGACAGAGGAGGTTCTTGCCATCGAGGATCTGTCCAGCGTAAAGACCACAGACGAGGCTTCTGCCATCGCAGCGGGCAAGTATGAGGTTATCGGAAAAGAGATCGATGACAAGTACATCGCTCAGGTAAAGGCTCAGGTTGTAAACCAGAAGGCCATTGATGAGATGCAGGATCAGATCCGCATTGTATATACCCCTCTTCACGGCACTGGAAATATTCCTGCCAGAAGAGTGATGAAGGAGATCGGCTTTACTCACGTATATGTAGTTCCCGAGCAGGAGCTTCCGGACGGAAATTTCCCTACTGTAAGCTACCCAAACCCTGAGGCCAAAGAAGCCTTTGAACTGGGCTTAAAGCTGGCTAAGGAAAAGGACGCCGATCTTGTACTTGCCACAGACCCGGATGCCGACCGCCTGGGCGTATATGTAAAGGATGCAAAGTCCGGCGAATACATTCCTCTGACCGGAAATATGTCCGGTTCCCTGCTGTGCGAATATGTATTAAGCCAGAAGCAGGCTGAGGGCAAAATCCCGGCAGACGGACAGGTTGTAAAGTCCATCGTATCCACCAATCTGATCGACGCGGTAGCCAAAGCCTACGGTGCAGAGCTGATCGAGGTGCTTACAGGCTTTAAGTGGATCGGAAAGCAGATCCTTAAAAATGAAACCACAGGAACAGGAACCTATCTCTTTGGCATGGAAGAGAGCTATGGCTGCCTGATCGGCACCTATGCCCGTGATAAGGACGCTATTTCCGCTACGGCCGCTCTCTGCGAGGCAGCTGCCTACTATAAGCAGAAGGGAATGACCCTGTGGGATGCCATGGTAGCCATGTATGAGAAATACGGCTATTACAAGGATTCTGTCAAGTCTATCGGTTTATCCGGCATCGAAGGTCTGGCAAAGATCCAGTCCATCATGGAAACTCTGAGAAATAATACCCCTGCAGAGGTAGGAGGTTACAAGGTAGTATCAGCAAGAGACTACAAGCTGGATACGATCAGGGACATGGAGACAGGAGCGGTAAAGCCAACCGGACTTCCGGCCTCCAATGTACTGTACTATGACCTGGAGGACGGCGCATGGATCTGCGTAAGACCTTCCGGTACAGAGCCGAAGATCAAGTTCTACTTTGGCGTAAAGGGAACCTCCTTAGAGGATGCAGACCAGAAGGAAGCAGACCTTGGAGCAGCTGTTATGGCTATGGTAGATAAGATGATGTGATATAAAAGCAGTATAAAGATCAGCCGCCGGGCAGTGTGTACTGTCCGGCGGCTGATCGATGTTTATTTGTGAAGCTGTTTTTCTGCAATCTCCCGCAGTTCTTTAAATGCGGTTTCGAACCGTGTGGAACGGGCTCCCGGATTACGCTTCAGGATCCCTCTCTGGTATAAATCTATGTGGAGGGCCATATGCTGTCTCTGATGCGCCAGCTCAGACATCCTCCTGGTAAGAGAGCGGATCTGCTCTTCTTTGGAAGTCCTGTAAAGTGCAGCCTCGGCTTTTGCGGCAGCCAGCTTATGGGAAGCCTCTTCCTGGATATTGGCAAGTTTCTGGTTTGTTTCTGCTTTGAGTAGGGCTAACTGCACCTGTATATCTTCCAGTTCTGCCAGCATATGGGTCATGGAATCCAGTACCTTTGCCAGATTGAGGGCAGCCTGTACTGATTGTACGGTATCAAGGATGAAAAATACGGATATAAACAGAACCCAGAGCAAAAGCAGAGCTTGTGAGGTGTTTACGATCCAGAATTCCACCGGCTTATGGATTACCTCTGTCAGAAGCAGGGTAAGAACCCCCCAGGCAATAGAAGAAGAAAGGCAGATATATCCGTGTAAATTAAAAGCCTGGCTGCTGTAGTCCCAGTAGCGTACCCGGAACAGCTGTTCCATGCACCAGCCGGTTATATATTCAAGAGCAGTAGAAGCGGTCATGCCGGCCAGAAAGACCAAAAGGAGATGCTCTCTCAGAGGGAGGGATACCCACAGCATCATCACAGCTCCCGTACCATACAGAGGGAGCAGAGGCAGCCGCAGAAATCCCCGGTTTACAGGACGCCTTTCTTTTAGAGAAACATAGGATGATTCAAAGATCCACCCTAAAAAACAGTATAGATAGAAAATAAACAGCCATTGATACCAGGTGTATTGATACATATAATTATCCTCCATTAATGGTTGTATTATATTACCAGGTTACTACCCGGTCAATCACCTTTTGCTGTTCCTGTGAGGAACGGGTCAGATAGATGCGCGTGGTTTCGATGCTGTCATGTCCCATAAGGTCTGCCAGCAGGGAAATATCATTGAATTTTTCAAGAAAATTTTTTGCATACCGATGGCGGAAGGAATGGGGATATACCGTTTCAGGCCGGATCCGGTATCGTTTTGCAAGCACTTTAAGCTGTAAGCCGATTCCTCTGGGAGTAATGGGCTTTCCGCAGCGGCTGGTAAATATATATCCGGATGACAGTTCTCTCTGTTTTAGCCACACAGCCATTTCCCTGCAAAGCTGTTTAGGAAAATAAATACGGCGCATTTTTCCACCTTTCGTGTACAGGTCCATACAGCCTACGGCAATGTGCTCTGCCTTGATCTGAACCAATTCGCTTACTCTGGCTCCGGTAGCACCCAGAAACCGCACTACAAAGTACCAGAACAGATCCTGATCCTTCAAAAGTCCCTTTTTCAGTTTTTCATAATCCCGTTTTGAGATTATATTGTTGAGAAATGGTTTCTGCTGGCACCGCACAGGAGGAAGCCGGAAATCCTCCGGAATTCCACTGTTTTTTTGGTACTTCACATATTGGTTGATCCCATAGATCCGTGTATTTACTGTTGTAGGCCGGTATTTTTTCAAAAGCTCTCTTTTATAGTCCTGTAATTCGTCTACGGTCAGCTCCTGATGATTTTTATAAAATTCCCGCACAGACGCCGCATATACCCTTACCGTATTTTCCGACGCTCCATTTTCTGAAAGCATGCTTTTAAATTCCTCGATCCGATCCTCCGGGAGCAGGGAGTTTCCATTGTTCACATTCATCTCATATGTCTCCTTTCACCAGTCTACTACCTTATTTACGATCCTGTATTGCTCCGCGCTGCTTCTGCGCAGATAAATCCGCGTAGTTTCAATGCTCTTATGTCCCAAAAGATCTGCCAGCAGAGAAATATCCCCGCAGGCTTCAATAAAGTTTTTGGCGAACCGGTGGCGGAAAGAGTGGGGGTACATTACCTCCGGATCCAATCCATACCGTACGGCAAAGGTTTTCAACCGCGAGCGTATGCCGGAGGGAGTAATAGGAGCTCCAAAGCGGTTTAAAAACAGGGCTCCATCTGTACGGGCTGTAAAGTCATCCCATTTAAAAAAGGCTTTTCGAAGATTTGAAGGAATATAAATCCTCCTCATCTTATCCCCTTTGGAATACAGATCCTTAAAACCGCAGTGTACATCCCCTACCTGAAAGGTTACAAGCTCGCTGACCCTGACTCCGGTAGCCGCCATAAGACGAACGAGGAAATAATAGACCATTTCCTCATCCTCTAAAAGCCTCTGTTTCAGATATTCATAATCGGCCTGACTGATAATCTTATCCAGCCAGGTTTTCTGCTGGATCCGTATCATGGGGGCAGGAGAAGACCGGAGCTTTTTATCTTCTATAAAACAGTTTATTGCCCTGAGTCTTAAGTTTACAGTCTGGGGCTTATAATGCTCAAGCAGATAAACTTTGTAAAGCTGCAGATTTCTGGAAGTAAGCTGGGGATAGAGCCTGTAAAACTGCTCCACAGCATAGCGGTAAACGCAGATGGTGTTATCGGACATATTTTTCTCCTGAAGGTGCTCCAGGAAAACCTCCAATCCCCGGACAGATGATGATTTTGTAATCGCATTCATAATGAATCCTCCTTTTTTCATCCATCCTAGACCGATTTTTTAGAAAATGTAAGTGTGGGGGCTGGATAGCTACCAGGTTACGATAGAATCAATGATCTCACGCTGTTCCTGGGAAGATTTTGTCAGATAGATCCGCGTGGTTTCAATACTTTCATGTCCCATCAGATCCGCAAGCAGAGCAATATCATTGCAGCGGGCCAGGAAATTTTTAGCGAACCGGTGGCGGAAGGAGTGTGGATATACCGTTTCCTCCGGAATACCATACTGTCTGGCACGGAGCTTAAGCTGGCTATTGATCCAGCGGGGAGAAACGGCTCCGCCTTTTCGGTTGCGGAACAGAAAACCGGATCCCATGTTCTGCGAGTCCATCCATCCGGAAGCTTCTGAACAGAGATAGTCGGGGAAATAAATCCTGCGCACCTTTCCGCCTTTTGTATACAGATCCATATATCCAAGCTGTATATGCTCCCGTTTGATCTGGATCAGCTCACTGACTCTGGCTCCAGTACAGGCCAGGAACCGCACTGCAAAATACCATTTCATATCCCGGTCTTTTTTCAGATTGTCTATAAGCTTTTCATAATCCTTTTCTGAAATAATATTATCCAGAAATGGAGGATTCTGGCTGCGGATTACGCCAAGGCGGAAATTTTTTTTCCGGAAGTGTCCATTTCCCACTTGTTTCATAAGAGTTTTTACACTCAGAACAGTAAGCCAGAAAGCGGTTTATACCATAGATCCGGCTGTTTACGGTAGAAATTTTATAGTGCTCCATCAGATACCGTCTGAATGCATCCAGATTCTCTGCGCTGATTTCTCCATAGAGCCTGAAAAAGAGCCGGAGAGCAGCCAGACAGCTGTCAACGGTGTGTTCTGATGCCCCATGCTCCTTCAGATACAGGATAAATTCCTCCTCCGGCTCCTTCGGCTTTTTTCGTTGTCCCATGATACATCCTGCCTCCTACCAGTTTACGACCTGATTGAAAATCCGCGCCTGCTCAGTGCTGGTCCGCCGCAGATAAATTCGGGTAGTTTCAATGCTTTCATGTCCAAGAAGATCGGATAAAAAAGAAATATCTCCGCCGCTTTCAATAAAATTTTTGGCAAACCTGTGGCGCAGTGAATGGGGATATACAACTCTTGGGTCAAGTCCATAGCGGCATCCAAGTACCTTTAACTGTTTGCGTACTCCTGAGACAGACATACGGCATCCGCTGTGATTCAAAAAAAGAGGCCCTTTTTTTCGGCCTTCATTGGAAAGCCAGTCCTTCAGCCTGCTTTGCAGTCCTGACGGAATATATACACGCCTTATTTTATTGCCTTTTGAAATGATGTTCCGGTATCCGTGGGCGACGTCTTCGCAGTTAAATTCCACCAGTTCGCTGACCCGTACGCCTGTGGCTGCGATCAGACGCACGATATAGTAAAAGGTCAATTGTTCATCCTCCAGAAGCCGTTGCTTCAGATACTCATAGTCTCCCTGGCTGATCACATATTCGGTATATTTTTTTTGTTGAATTTTTAAAAGCCGCGTATTCATATTTTCTTTTTGCTGGAATCTGAGAAATGAATTCAGAGCACGTATTCTGGCATTTACAGTCTGCGGACGGTAGTGATCGATAAGATAGGCTTTGTAAAGGCTGATATGTTCCGGGGTGATCTCGCCGTACCGTTCAAGAAAATCCCTGGCTCCGAACATGTAAGAGGAAATCGTATTTGGGGACATATCACGGTTTTGAAGAAAGATTTGAAAGGCGGTCAGCGTTTCCGCCATGGCGTCTTTCCCTGTGACATTAGATGGCAGCTGTTTCATGCTGTGCCTCCTTAAAATAAATTTTGAAAATGATAATATCACAGATACAATTGAAAATGAAATAGTCAAATTGTTAATAAAGTACAAAAAATATATAAAAATAGTATATTTGTCATCTGTTTTATGAAAATTTAACAAAGATAGACAAAAATAAACAAAACTGTCATCTTATGTGCCTGAAAAAAGGCATGAGAACGATTCTCCCATGCCTTTCTATTTTGTCGGTATTTGATTTTGTTTTATTCAGCTGTCTCAGGAGCAGCTGCATCCTGCTGCCATACACCGTTTTCATCTACATAGAAGCCGTCCGGCGTAGTAGTATCCTTTAACATCCAGCCGTCCTCGTTGAGATAATACCATTTTCCGTCCGGATCCTGTTTCCAGCTGTTGGTGAGATAAGAGCCGTCAGACTGCCTGAATTTCCAGCCGATATCGACAGGCTCCCAGCCGGTTGCGACGCCGGGCCCCAGATTTACGGTTTCTTTTACAACCGTAGAAGCATTCCCGTCCCATACGCCGTTTTCATCTACATGATATCCGTCCGGAGTATCTGTATTTACAGCCATCAGGGCCGCCATATTGAAGTAATAGTATTTTCCGTCTGTATCCTGGAACCAGGAGTTTGCCAGATAATAGCCGTTCTTCTGGATGTAGCGCCAGCCGTCCGTATCCTGGAACCAACCTGGCATATAGGACACGCGCTTGCCTTCCGGCGTTACATAATGGCCGTCCGGCGTAACGGTATCCTTAAGCATTACTCCGCGTTCATCCATGTAATACTGCTCATCTTCCAGAGTAAGCCAGCCATTTGTAATATAGGTTCCATCGGGCTTTAAGTATTTTTTCGAGCCGTCTGCTTCTGTCTGCCATCCGGGAGTAACAGTACCATTGTAAGCGCCGGCATCGGAACCATCTACATTGATGAGGTATTTGCGTACCTCCGGCGGGAGAGAAGAGGTGTCAGTGCCGTTGGGAAGATGGACTACATTGATATAGCGTTTATCCGTATCCAGATTTTTATTATTAGTTTTAAGGATGATCTGGAGCACCGGTTGAGTGCCTTCCGGCAGACTTCCCCAGTTTTCAGGAATCGCCCAGACTCCATCGGTATTTACCAGATCCGGCACAGTACCCCATGGTCTTGCATAGGTCATGGGATCAAAGGTATAGGCATAATCATAGCCTCTGTTTAAGATCACATTGCTTTCAGTAATGGTATTTCCGCCTACAAGAATTGCAAAATAATTTCCATTTCCGCAGTCAATGGGACGCCATTCAAAGAGATAAGCGCCGCAGTTTTCCATAGATGTACTGGAAAAGGATGTATTTACGGCAGCAAAAGCCGGAAGAGAAGAGGACGCAGCCATCACAGCGGCCAGTCCAAAGCACAATAAACGTTTTCTGATCATGAAAAGCCTCCTTTTGGTATCATTTTGAAGGGTATATTGAAATATAAAAAGAAGCGCTACAGCTAACATATCTCTATATCAGCTATAACGCTTCCCCCTTATGTCATATTAAATCTGACTGAATGTTGATCCGAAGATTAGTCCTCAACGTAGATAGCAACAATGCTGTTCTCGCCGTTAGCCTTCTTCTCGGTTACATAGTAGTAATCGCTGCCGTCCTTGTTCTTGCCCTTGCCATCAACGATCTTACCGGAAGTATTTACAAGGATGTACTCCTTCTTGTCGCCCTTGGAATTAGCCTCGGTCTTGTAGGTGATGGAGTATGCCTCGGACAGATCCTCAGCCTTCTTGGTGTTACCGTTTCCGATATTTACAGCCTCATTACCATTCTTGCCGTCTAACTCATCCTTAACAACTACGCCTTCAGCGTTCATGAACTCCTTAGCGTCATCCAGCTTGCGGTAGGTGCTGTACTCAGCCTTGCCGTCAGCATTTACATGAGTTGTCTTCTCAACAACGATGTACTTGTCATCGGAATCAGCCTTTAACAGCATACCGGACTGGTACAGCTTGTCATCTTCCTCACCAGTTACACCAGCACCCTTGTTGCCGCCGGACTTCTCGAAGTAGAAGTTGTGGTTCTCGCCGTCGATCTCAACGTTGGTCTTGTTGGTTCTCATAGCGCCGTCATCTCCGTCACCGAAGTAGAAGCACTTGTAGCCTTCTGGCTCATAGAACTCAGCTGCGTGATCAAGGAAGTCATCCTCGTTATCGAAGTTCCATGTATCATCATCATCAGCGTATACGCTCAGGCTCTGGTTGTCAGCATCTTCCTTGATGAACTTCAGGCCATTCAGCATACGGCCGTCGTTACGGAATGCATACTTCTTGCCCTTGATGGTCTTGAACTCGCCTGCGTACAGGTTGCCGCTGCCATCTGCATAGTACCAGAAGTCCTCGTCATCGTTGTACTTATCTTCGTTCAGGAACTCAGCAGGAACTACCTTGAACCAGCCCTTGCTTACACGAGCACCGTCTTCAACACTGCTGAAGTACTTCCAAGACTCGGTATACTTGGAATCGAATGCCTTACCTGTGATTACCTCTGCGGAAGAAGCTACGCTGGAAGTAAATGCCTGAGGATTGGTACCCAGATCTTCTTCATCCAGAGACCACTCAGCTACCATTGCGCCGTACTCGTCAAATGCATACTTCTTACCATTGATGGTCTTATCCTTGGTTCTGTCGCCGTCCTCAGCGAAGATCTTCTTACCATTGGACTTGAAGTAGAACCAACGTGTCTGATCCTCATCATCGTTGAATGCAGCAGCAGTGTACTTGTAGTCATCTGTTGTTGCCTCATCGTATGTGATGTCAAGCTGTAACCAACCAGTGGTCATAGCACCGTCATCTTCGCCGCCGAAGTAGTAAACGCCTTCCTTGAAGCCGTCACTGTCTGTATCGTCAACGCGCTCTGCGCTGTCTTCGTCAACCCAGCCGTACAGCATCTTACCTTCGTCATCGAAAGCGTACTTCTTACCGTTGATGGTCTTTAAGGAAACCTTATCGTTGTCACCATTGGTTAAAGCCTTGCCGTTTGCCTGGAAGTAATACCAGTAGTGCTCTGGCTCGTCATCCTCGCCAGCATCCTCGTTCTCAATTGCAACCCACTGGTTAGAAGCCATAACGCCGTTGATATCTACGTAGTAGTAGTTATCGCCGTCCTCGATGAGCTGATCGATTGCCATCTCACCGTCGCTGTCTAAGTAATACCAGTTGTTTCCGGACTTCTTCCAGGAATCGGTTGCTCTCTCGCCGTCACGGTTGTAGTATACCCATGTTCCGTCTTCCTCTGCCCAGCCTGTAGCTGCGAAAGAAGTCATGGAAGCGCCGATAGCGAGAAGTGCTGCTGTTGAAAGTACAGCAACTAACTTTGTCTGCTTCTTCATAATGAATGCACTCTCCTTTTTGTTTTTGAAATACTTTTTGAAATTCCTTAATTGCATTACGAGTAGATTATACTTCCGATAAGGAAAATTATCGCTACATAGTGGGGGGGGGGCAGAAGGTTTTTGGAGTACAGAAAATACAAGGAAAATCACAAGAAGAAAGCACCATATACATTGCGTATTTAAGGGCAAGATGATATACTGTACAACGTGAAAATTAATATACCACACAGAAGTAAAGTCGAAAAGAGGTTAAAGATGGAACAAAATCAAAGTTTGTATTCAATGGAGGCGCAGATCAGTCAGTTCAGAGATGAATGGCGTAAGACAAACAGCAGGATTGTCGGTGCATTTACACTTCTGATTCTGGCAGGGCTTCCTATTATATATCAGGATTATTATTTTAATATTCTGGTTGTAAAATATTATTATTACTGTGCAATGATTATCGGAATGGCAGTATTTACAGCTATTGCAGCGTTTGTTTATATTCGCCGGGACAGACTTCTTTATGGCGGTGAAGTGATGAAGACGATACGCAGCGAGATAAAAATATCATCTCTCACGATTGTAGACTGGGCTATGATTGCATTCACATTGTCAGCAGTCATTTCTACCCTGCAGTCAGAATATCTTTACGAGTCCTTTTGGGGAAATGAAGGCCGGTACTGCGGACTATTTTTGATTTTACTATATACAATATGCTATTTTCTTGTAACACGGTGTCTGGAATTTAAAAGATGGTATATGGATGTATTCTTAGGAGCCGGATTGATCGTCTGTCTTTTGGGGATTCTGCATTTCTTCACCTGGATCCGCTGGGATTCAAAAAAGAGATTTCTCAGGATGATTATAGTATCTTTGTATCCACGATTGGAAATATTAACACATATACGGCATATCTTGCACTTCCTATGGGAGCAAGCGCCGTTATGTTTGCTACAGAGAAGAATATAAAGCGCAAAATATGGTATTACATCTGTATGACATTTGCATTCATGGCGCTGATCATGGGAGTCAGTGATAATGCATATTTAACATTATTTGCCTTGTTGGGTTTTCTGCCGCTGTATCTTTTCAGAAGCAGAAAGGGAGTCTATTCATATACAGCAATTCTGGCTACGTTTGTGACTGTTTTGTTGGGAATTGACTGGATTGAGTATACGTTTGGCGAGCGTGTTCAGGAAATCAGCGGTATTTTCAATTTATTTACCCGCATACCTGGTTTATGGGCGATTGCTCTGGTTTTGTGGGCGTTGACTGCCGGGCTGTATATCTATAACAGCAGAACAGAAAGGCAGGGACAGAAGAGAACAGAAAGCCGTATTTTATGGTATCTGTGGCTTGGACTGGTAGTTCTTGGGGCATTGGGAGTTGCATTCGTACTGTACGATGCGAACATAGCCGGAAACAGTGAGCGATATGGTTCTATTGCAAACTATGTGGTAATGAATGACTCCTGGGGAACAGAAAGAGGGTATGTATGGAGAATCGCAATGGAGATATACCGCGATTTCCCGTTGAGTCATAAATTGTTTGGCCATGGTCCGGATACATTTGGCGTAATTACAGTTCAGAATTTCTGGGATGATATGCTGAATACCACAAGCCAGAAATACGAAAATGTTCATAATGAATATCTGCAGTATCTTGTGACCATTGGAGCTGTGGGACTGACTGCGTATCTTGTATTCCTTGGAACTTCTTTTGTGAAAATGATTCGGAAAGGTTTAAAAAAGCCTGTTGTTATGGCTATGGCTTTTGCAGCAATATGTTATTGTACACAGGCTGTTGTAAATATCAGTGTGCCTATTGTAACGCCTATTATGTTTTGATGATCATGATGGGAATGGCAGTGCTCAGAAAAAAAACAGAATTAGTAAGAAAATTTAAAGATTGGTACCTTGGCAGAATTGAAGGTGCCAATCTTATTTTGTTATGGCAACAAGGAAAATGGATGCAGATCAGTGGGAAAATATGGCTCTTTTAATAAAATATTAAAGGTTTTCCAAGGCTTTTCGGCTATTGTAAAGTTGCGAAAAAGGGTATTAGATGCTATACTGTACAAAGGTTTATTATGCCTTATTATATAAAAATCTCCTATGTGATATGGAGAAAGAATTGAGTGAATTATGAGAGACAGTAAGATAAGAGAACGATATAAACGTCTGATAAAATTGAGCTTTGCAGTTATCATGCTTTTAGGCTTGTGTCTGCTTTATGCGGTTGTATGGAGCGGCTATTATAATGAAACTATACTTCAGGCTCCATTTTACCGAAGAGGTAATTGGATGATGGTGCTGATATATGGAATTCTCCTTGCGTTTTTTATGAGTACATATGGAGGTTTTAAAATCGGTTATTTAAAAAACGGAAACCTTATTTATTCACAGATTATATCCGTTTTGTTTACTAATATTGTAACGTATCTTCAAATTGCAGTAATTGACAGACGTCTGGTAAATCCGATTTATTTGCTTCCAATGACATTAGCAGAAATAGCTTTTATTATAATTTGGACAATGCTTTTTCAAACAGGTTATCGCAATATGTTTCCTCCAAGAAAAATGCTTTTCGTGGAAGGCGATAGGAAAGATTATCACCTCAGGGATAAAATGAATGCCAGAGATGATAAATACCAGATTTGTGAAGTGATTTCCTACAAAAGCAGAGTGGAAGATATAAAAAAGAAAATAGACCAATATGATGCAGTAGTGTTGGGAGATATGCCATCTCATGAAAGGAATATATTGTTGAAGTACTGTTATACATCAAGTATTCGCAGTTACAGTGTTCCGAAAATTTCAGATGTGTTGCTACGGACTTCAGATGAGTTAACATTATTCGATACTCCGCTTATGTTATCACGCAACATGGGACTTAGCATTGAACAGCAGTGGTTAAAAAGGACCGAGGATATTGTAGTTGCTCTTCTAATGTTGATGATTTTTCGCCTGTATTTCTCATTGCTGCTATTGGAATTAAGTGTACAGATGGAGGGCCTGTGTTTATAACAGGAGCGACTTACTAAAGATGGAAAGCATTTTATGATTTGATAAATTTCGCACTATGATTGTAAATGCAGAAAAAATGACTGGTGCAGTACTTGCATCAGAAAAAGATCCCAGAATTTTACCGATTGGAAGAATTCTGCGAGCTACTCGTTTGGATGAGCTCCCTCAGATTTTGAATATTTTAAAAGGCGATATGTCTTTAGTGGGACCGCGCCCGGAACGACCTGAATTAGCAGAGGAAATCCAAAAGACTATTCCAGAATTTGCATATCGTTTGAAGGTAAAGGCAGGACTTACAGGATTTGCCCAGGTATATGGAAAATATAATACGACATCATATGATAAATTAAAGCTTGACTTGATGTATATTCGTAAATACTCATTGCTCCTTGATTTGAAATTAATTTTGATGACACCCAAGATTATGCTTTTGAAAGAGAGTACTGAGGGTGTGAGTGCGGAAAGGGAAGACAAGAATAGCTGATAAAATAGCTGGAAAGTGAAATGGATAGAATAAATAAGAAAAAAATAGTGCATGTATTGAAGTCCTCTATTTATTCTGGGGCAGAAAATGTGGTATTGACCATTATAAATAATATTCAGGATGAATTTAATTTTGTATATATTGCTACAGAAGGGCCAATTCGAGAAAAACTAGAGCAGGAACATGTGCCGTTTCGTCTATTAAGCGAATTTAAATATGAGAATTTGAAGAAGGTGCTTGAGGAGGAAAAGCCAGATATAATACATGCGCATGATTTTTCTGCTACTGTTATGTGTGCATTATGTGGAAAGTATAGAATTATATCTCATTTGCATTATGATCCACCATGGGCTAGAAGATGGAATTTTAAAACAGCAGCCTATGTATGTATGGGACGCAGGATTGCAAGGATTTTGGCAGTGTCGGGAGGGGCGTATCATAATCTGATCTTTTCGGATATGTTTCAAGCAAAGATGAGTATTATAGGCAACCCGATCGATAAAGAAAGAATTTTATATATGGGGGGAAAAGAGCAGTTACCGATATACGATTTGTTATTTGTAGGACGTCTGGTTGAACAGAAAGCACCACAGATGTTTATTGAAATTGTAGGAAAATTGAAACAATCCGGAAGATCAATAAAGTGTGCTATGGTTGGAACGGGTGATCTGGAGAAGATGTGCCGGGAACTAATTGAACAGAATGGATTGCAGTCCAGCATTGAGCTTTTGGGATTTCAGGAAAATCCCTATTTATATATGAGAATGTCAAAGTTATTATGTATGACATCCAGATGGGAAGGATATGGGCTGGTTGCAGCAGAGGCCAATATTTTAGGGATTCCTGTTTTATCAACAAAGACAGGTGGTGTTACAGAATTGTTTGGAGAAAAAGCAGAAGAACTCTGTAATGGATCAGATGATTTCTTTGAAAAAATTCAGAAATTACTAAGCGATTCGGAACTGTATCAAATTTGGAAAATGAGAGCGCTGAAACGGGCAAAGGAGTTTACAAGTCCAAAAGAATATGCTGAAAAATTAAGTTTAATATATAAGAAGGAAATGATGAATCAATGAACATGTTAAAAAGTATAAAAGTTAGAATCAATGTATTTTTTCAATATAAGGATTTATTGTATAATCTTGTATCCCGTGATATAAAGGTGCGGTATCGAAAGTCTTTTTTGGGAATGTTATGGACGGTATTGAATCCTCTTTTGATGATGATAGTAATGACGATAGTCTTTTCGACACTGTTTAAATCCACAATTGATAATTTTCCAGTTTATTTTTTTGGCAGGTAATCTTATCTTTACACTTAATTCAGAAATCACAAATAATTGTACTTATGCAATTATCGGGAATGCCTCATTGCTGAAAAAAGTATATATTCCTAAATATTTGTTTCCGCTTTCAAAAGCTGGATCAGCGTTAGTAAATTTGATGTTTTCTTTAATAGCAATGTTTTTGGTTATGATTATATTAAGAGTGCCTTTTTTGCCAACATTGCTGTTGCTTCCAATTCCGATTGCATATGCTTTTATATTTTCTTTAGGACTTGGATTATTGTTGTCTGCAGTAACTGTTTATTTTAGGGATATTGCATACTTTTATTCGGTTCTTTTGCTTGCATGGAATTATTTTACACCAGTTTTTTACCCTATTGAAATTTTACCGGATTTTGCGAGAAAGTTAATGCAGCTAAATCCATTATATCACTATATTGATTATATGAGAAATTTGATTTTACATGGTGTTGTTCCTGGTATAACAGAAAATTTTGTATGCCTGTTAATGAGCGTTATGATGTTAGTAATTGGAGTTTGTGTGTTTTACAGAAAACAAGATAATTTCATTTTATATATTTAATGATGAGGAAGAGTAATGGAAAATGCAATTGTAAAAGTAGAAAATGTTTCTATGATGTTTAATATGAGTCAGGAAAAGGTGGATAATATTAAAGAATACATCATAAAAATGATGAAACATGAATTGATGTTCCATGAATTTTGGGCACTCAAAAATGTTTCCTTTCAATTAGAAAAGGGAGATTCTTTAGGAATTGTTGGACTAAATGGTTCTGGAAAAAGTACACTTTTGAAGCTTATTGCAGGAGTATTAAAACCTACAGAAGGTAAAGTGACAACAATGGGAAGTATTGCTCCGTTGATTGAGTTGGGGGCCGGATTTGATGATGATCTTTCAGCTGAAGAAAATATTTTATTGAATGGATCAATTCTTGGATATTCCAAGTCATATATGATGTCCAGATATGATGATATCATTAAATTTGCAGAGTTAGAGGGCTTTACAAATACGGCACTTAAAAATTTTTCCTCTGGTATGAAGGCTAGGCTGGGATTCGCAATTGCAACAATGAACATTCCAGATATTTTAATTTTGGATGAGGTACTTGCTGTTGGTGATTTTAAGTTTCAGGAAAAGAGCTTTGCCAGAACGAAAGAAATTATTGAGGCAGGAACAACAGTTTTGTTTGTTTCACATTCTGTTGAGCAGGTACGTAATATATGCAATAAAGTTCTTTGGTTGGATCATGGTCAAGTTGTAATGTTTGGTGATACGGAGACAGTATGTTCCGCATATGAGAAAATATAAGAGAGAATTTATGAAAAAGAGGCTATTATTTGTAATTACACAATTTTATAAGGGTGGTGCAGAAACATCTTTGTTAAATTTGTTTCAAATTTTGGATCCAGAGAAATATGAAGTGGATTTTTTAGTATTGAATCAGATTGAATATCAGGATGCGACATCATTGATAGGAGAAATTCCAGCATGGATTTCAGTTTTTGATGTGGTAAAAAATAGAACAGCAAACTTTAACGTAGAACCGTTTATTGAAAAAGTGTATCGACGTTTGTTTCATATCCAGACGTATGGACGGGCAGCATCTGATTTTGTAAGGCACAAAGACTATGATATAGCCATTTCTTTTGGAGAATGGCTTTCTCCTGCATTTATAGCCAGGAAAGTTATGGCGAAGAAGAAGTATGTGTGGATCCATATAGATTTAGATAAAGCAGATTTTGTTAATAAAGAGGAATTAGTACGGTATGATAAAGATATATCCGGCTATATTTTTGCTTCAGAAACTTCACGCTGCAGTTCTGTTGAACGTTGTCCGCAGATGAAAGAAAAATCTATGGTAATTCATAATTTTTTAAATAGAAAGGCAATTTTGGATAAGGCAGAACAGCAAGTGAGTCTGCCTTGTTCTGAAAGTGGATATTTGTTAAGTGTAGGAAATCTTAGGGGAGAGAAGAACTATCCTAGGCAAATAGAAGTTATGCGTATACTGAAGGATAAAGGGATTCCAATCAAGTGGATTTGTGTAGGATCTACTGTAGATAAAACTGTATATAGAGAGGTAATGCGGCTTTTAGAAGCGTATCATCTTCAGGATGATTTTATTTTGTATGGTGCGGATAACAATCCTTACCGATATATGAAGCGGGCTAAGGCAGTTATGGTTTTGTCTGATCATGAATCATGGTCGCTTGTCATATCTGAAGCTAAGATTTTGGGAGTACCCGTCATTGCAACGAACACATCTGGGGCAAGGGAACAGATTCAGGATAGAGAAAATGGAATTATTACGCCATTTGACGCGTCCGGAATTGCAGATAAAATCGCCAGTTTTTTGCAGGATTTGGAGCTTCAAGGACGGATTCGAGAAAACTTGATAAAAGAGAGTATTGATGATATTGGAGCAGGAGAGTTTGAACATCTGGTGGAAGGCTGAAGATTATGAAAAAGATATTATATATTATCGATGATATTAACTATAACAGTGGTGCCAAGGCTGTTACGGTGCTTCAAATGAAACAGCTGCAGAAGGATTATGATATCTATCTGTTATCCTTGGCTGCACCGAAGGAACCCTTGGATTTTTTAGATCAGAGTCATGTGCTGGATCCCTGTATATGGAAAATTACAGAGATTTATGCGGCTTCGTTTAAACAGGCATTGAGGAATCATGAATATTCTTTTTGGCAGAAATGTTCCCGTATTTTGTATGCTTTTAGCCTTCGCTGCGGTTTAGGGGATATGTATTTTGAACATCAGATTAAACGAAAGCTACAGCCAGTTATGGAAGAATTTGATACAGTAATTGTTGTCAGCGAAGCATCTAAATTGCGGAGATTGGTGTCAAAACTGGAACATCCAAAGAAAATTCAATGGATTCATACTGATTATGCCCGGTGGAGTGAATTTTCTGAATGGAGTCGGGCTGTTACTAAAAACGATCACAAAATTTATCCCCATTTTGATCAGATTGTAGTGTTATCTAATCATTGCAGGCAGGGATTGATAGAGAAGGTTCCTGAAATTGCAAATAAAGTGATTGTGATTTCCAATTTAATTGATACAGATAATATTTTAAATTTAGCAAAAGAAGACAGAGCAGTGATTTTAAATACAGATAGTCTGAATTTGGTTACAGTTGCCAGAATTGATCGGGAGAAGCGTATAGATTATCTTTTGAAAATAGCTAAAAAGATGAAAGAATATCATTGGAATTTCCAATGGTATGTTATTGGTGATGGTCCACTGAAAGAAGTGATGTCTGAGAAAAATAAAGAAATGAACTTGGAGGGATACGTTCATTTTATTGGATACACAGAAAATCCATACGCGATTATGGCAGGATGCGATGCTCTAGTTTTACTTTCAAAGTATGAAGGAACACCAGTTACGATAGATGAGGCAATGATATTAGGGATAGGAATTATTGCGCCACCTGTAGGAGGTATACCAGAACAGACAGAAGGCTACGAAAACATATATTTAGTTGATGCAGAGAAAATAAAGATAGAACAGTTAATGAAGATGAAAAAAGACAACAACATTTTTATGATTTTAAACAAAAGAACAGAGAAGATTTTATGAGTCAATAAAAATGATTTTATAAATATATAATCTTATATGGAAATGAAAAGTATAGGGGAATCGATCATGAAAAGAATTTTGATTTTGATGGACGATATTAACTATCGTGGTGGCGCACATTTTGCTACATTTAAAATCGCTAATTTTTTATCTCGTCAGGGGAATGAGATACATATTTACTCACCCAATGCAGCAAATAAAGAAACCTTAAATTATTTGGATACAAATGTGATTTTGGATTTAAAAAAATCTTTTTCTAATATGGAATATGTGATTGTTCCGTTTGAAAATTCCTGTTTCAGAGAAGAAGTTTCTAGGTTAAAGGAAATTGTTAAAATTCAGTGGATTCATATTGATTATGCTCGTTGGAGAGAGGTGGTTACTGTGAATGTAGCTGAACAGGAGAAGGTTTTTGAAAGATTTAATCATTTGATTTTTGTTTCTGAGCATAATTGCGATTCTTTCAAATCTGTTTTTCCTCAACTAGAAAAAAAATGTAGAGTAATATATAACTTTCTGGATATAGAACAAATAAGGGAACAGGCAAAAGGGCAAATTGATTCAGAATTATTTAAAAAGAAATGCCCAGAGCAGTTAAATATAGTAATATCGGGTCGCCTTGAACCCCAGAAGGCATACCATCGGTTGATTGATGCAGTAAAAGTTTTAAATGATAGAAAGTTAAATATTGAGTACTATATTTTAGGAGTAGGCTATGAATATTCTGAATTAAAAGAACGATGCCAAAAGTATAATATTAAAAATATTCATTTTTGGGGATATAGAGCCAATCCGTTTCCATACATAAGAGCAGCAGATGTATTTGCTATCCTGTCTGAATATGAGGGGTTGGCATTAGTGATAGCAGAGAGTTTAGCAGTTGGAACTCCGGTAATTTCAACAGAATCTGGAGGTGTACACGAACTTTTAAAAACAGAGCAGGGGTGGATTATTAAAAATGATATTTATTCAATTATAAATGGGTTGGATATGTTATATAAGAATAGGGGAGAACTGGAAAGAAAGCGGTTTAACTTAGAGCAATATGAATATAATAATCTTCAGATAAAAAAGAATTTGGTTCAATTAATTGATGGAAACAAAGCCGAGGTAAAGGAAGAAAAAAAATGAAAATAGAAATAAATGGGAACATCCAGACAAATATAGATGTTTCAATTATAGTACCAGTATATAATATGGAAAAATATTTAAAAGAGTGTTTAGATTCTTTAGTAAAACAAACGCTGAATAACTATGAGATTATTGTTATAAATGATGGATCCACAGATAGCTCTCCAGAAATTATAGATGATTATGTTTATCGGTATGCAGATAAAATTAGAGCATTTACGATTGATAATAGTGGTTTGGGAGAGGCCAGAAATTATGGTATATCAAAGGCAAAAGGGCGTTATCTTGGATTTGTTGATTCGGATGATTGGGTTACATATGATATGTTTGAGAAAATGTATCAAACTGCTATTAAAGACCAAGCCGACTGTGTTATGTCTGACTACATTGCTTTTTGGGATACAGGTAAAAAAGAGTATGTTGCAAGTATATCTGAAAAGAATGCAGATCGATTTGATATATTAAAATATTCTGCAAAATATGGAGTAGTAAATATATGTACAAAATTAATTGATCGGAGTTTATTTGATCGGATTAGGTTTCCGAAAGGGTTTTATGAAGACTTGGCAACTACGCCAATTATACTAAGTTATGCGAAGAAGATATCATATGTGCGGGAAGGCCTATATTTTTATAGGCAACGAAGTGGTTCTATTACTTCTATAAAGAGTAATGATCAGCGAGTATTTGATTGCTATAAAGCATGGGATCGTATTTTTGAATTTTCAAACCCAGTTTATGAAAAAGAAATACGTTTTGCTATTTATTGGAGCATAAACTTTTTCTGTACAAATTTTTTGGATGAGTTTACTGCTTATAGTAAGCAATACTATGATAAACATCGAGATAGATTTGAGAATAATGAATATATAGAGAATGCTGTTAATAGTAAACAATTTCTGGATTTTAATAGGTTGCCTCAGATTCCTAAAATCATTCATTATTGTTGGTTTGGACATAATGAAAAAAGTGATTTAGTGAAGATGTGTATTGCTTCTTGGAAAAGATATGCTCCAGATTATGAGTTAAAAGAATGGAATGAATCTAATTGTGATATTAACGAAAACGTATATGTAAAAAAGGCTTATGAGGAAAAGAAATGGGCATTTGTTTCCGATTATTTTCGTTTGAAAGCGTTAAAAGAGTTTGGCGGTATTTATATGGATACAGATATGGAGTTAATGAAAGCCTTAGATCCTTATCTATGCAATCACTGTTTTTTTGCATTTGAAACACCAATTTTTGTGCATGCAGGAATTATTGGTGCAGAAAAGGAAGCTTCCATTATTTCTGATATTTTAAATACATATGCAACGGATATATTTTCTGATAGTTGTGAGGGAATACCTAATACTATTCCGAGGAGAATTACAGAAATCTTAGAAAAACAAACTAATTTAATTAAAAATGGAAAAACACAGTTATTAAATAATGGAACAAAGGTATATAGTGCGAATATTATGACAATGAATTTTCATGATGGAAAATGTGTGGCAAATCATCATTATGAGGGGAATTGGGTAAAGGAAAAGAATAGTACTGCCAATTATGGTTATGAAGTAATGAAGCATTATTTTACTTGGAATCTGACACATTCTGATTCACAAAGTGGAAGTACATCCTGTTGCTATACCAATGAAACCAATTATATGGAATTATATGAGCAAATGATAAACTCTACATCATGGAAAATTACGAAACCGTTGAGGATTATCATGGATCGATTGAGAAAAAAGTAAGGAGTTATGAAAAATGGAGTTTGATTTCACAAAAGAGCCAGGAAAGAAATTACAGATAGATAAAAGAAAGAGGAGTATTGGTATGCCTTTGATATCTGTAATTACAGCCTACTTTAATGCTGATACATATTTAGATCAGTTGTATATTTGTATGATGAATCAAACATTTCCATGGTTTGAATGGATAATTGTTGATGATGGGAGTACTAAAGTAGCGAGTATACAATTACTGCAAGAGATTTTAATAAGAGATGAGAGGATTCGGGTAGTTCATAAAGAAAATGGAGGATTATCATCAGCAAGAAATTGTGGAATTAAAGAAAGCGTTACGGAAATTATAGTACCAATCGATGCAGATGATTTAATAGAACCTACTTTTTTAGAAGTTTTATGGTGGGCGTTATATTATAATCCAGATTGTTCGTGGGCATATGCTGATTGCTGTGGTTTTCAGGGAAAAGAATATGTGTGGAAAAAGAAATTTGATGCTAAGACCCTGACACACTATAATTTTCTTGTAGCAACAGCGGCGATTAGAAAAAGAGATTTATTAGAGGTTGGTGGATATGATGAGATAGAGAAACATTATTATGAAGATTGGCGTTTATGGTTGAAGTTTTTAGAAAAAGGTAAGCGGCCTGTTAAAGTGGAGAGTATTGAATTTTGGTATCGTAGATCTTCAGAGGGGATGTTAAGTTCGATTAATGAGAACGATAATGCAAAAAAAAGAGCCGATTTTCTAATTCAAGAAATTGCGGTGAGGGCTGATATAGGAGTAAAGGCAAAAGAATTTTCAGAATATTCTTATGAGGATCGTTTTGCAGTACCAAAACGCTCTAACTTTAAAAGAAAATATGAATGTAAAAATAAAAAAGTAACTATTTTATATATAATTCCATGGATGGTAACAGGTGGTGCCGATCAATTTAATCTTGATTTTGTCCGCCTGCTTAATAAAGATAAATATGATATTACGGTTATAACAACTGTAAGATCAGAAAATGAATGGAAACAGAAATTTCGGGAATATACGCCTGAGATTTTTTGTCTTCCAGAATTTCTTGATGTAAAAAACTATGCAGAGTTTATTTCGTATATAGTGGAATCAAGAAATATTGATGTATGTTTGATTTCTAACTCTTATTATGGTTATTATTTAGTTCCATGGTTAAGAAGAGAGTTCCCAGATATGGCAATTATTGACTATGTACATATGGAAGAGATGTATTGGAGAGCGGGAGGCTATGGAAGAACATCTATGGCTATGGGGGATTTTTTAGAGAAAACATATGTATGTAATCATGCAACTAGAAGAAATTTCGTAGAAAAATTTAATCGTAGTCCAGAAGAAGTTGAGACAATTCATATTGGTGTGGATTATGAAAAATATAATCCAGAAGTAGTGCCCTATGGAAAAATAAGAAAAGAATTTAATATATCGGATGAGGATAAAATAATACTATTTCCCTGCAGACTGCATAGCCAAAAGAGACCATATTTAATGCTCCAAATTGCAAAAAAGGTTCTTGAAAAACGCAGAGATATTTATTTTCTGGTTGTCGGGGACGGGCCAGAATATAGTCTGATGAAGCAATTTGTTGAGCAGGAAGGTTTAAATAATAAAGTTCTGTTTTCTGGTGCACGGACAGATATGGCGTGCTTTTATAAAGATAGTGATGTGACCTTAATTTGTTCCATAAAGGAAGGATTATCCTTGACTGCTTATGAATCCTGTGCAATGATGACACCTGTGGTATCAGCAGATGTAGGTGGACAAAGTGACTTGATAGATAATTCTGTAGGAAGAATAATACCATGTTTACAGAGAGAAGAGGATATGTTACAAACAACTTACGGTGATGAGGAAGTTGGCTTGTATTCATCTGCTATTTTGGATTTGTTATCGCCAGATTATGCGATTGAGTATCAAAAAATTAGTAGCGCTTGTCGTGAGAAAATTATTGCTCGATTTGGACTGGACTCCATGATTAATAATATGGAAACAGCTATTGAAAAGTGTTTTTCAGAAGAGAGAAAGAAACAGCGTTATGAGTTATCCATAATTTTAAAGAAAATTCCAAGATTGACAGAAGATGTGTTGGGAATGTATAGCGCTTATGAAAGTGTGGAGCAAGAGAGTGGAATTAGTTGGAGACAATGTAATTATATAGAAAGTTTGAAGAATGAACAACTTATACAGAAAGAACAGAGTGTACAAGCTCTAAGAACGGAACTTGAATGTATGAAACATTCATTTGTCTTTTAAGGTAGGGCGTGTAATTACATGGGGGCCAAGAAAAATTCGTGGTGGCTACATGTGCATAAAAGAACACGGTTTGATTTATACATTAAAACTAGCTTTAGAAAAGGCTAAATTCATAAGAAGCGTATAGTTGAAAATAATTTGCATGGCCTTTTGAGAAAGGAGTTGTTAAATGAATCTATTGGAAAAAATAGAAAATACCATACTGGGACATTCAGTAGATGAGATTTTATTTAGTAATTTAAAACATTTTTACGGCTATGAAAATTCTGGAGAAGTATCATACGAAAAATTAAGTAGTAAATTTGCTAAAGAAAATTTTAATGAGTTAAATGAAACATTGAACTATTTTAAAGAAAATATTTTGGATATTCAGAGTAATTTTTCACATTATAAGTCGATTTATAAAATTTTGGCAGACGAAATAAGTAAAGAAACATATGCGCGTATGCTGGCAGCAAAAATATATATGGATATGGATTATGTGCAACAGGCGTATCAAGAAGATCCCATTTATTTTAGTAAAAATATTTTTCAATTTTGTGAAGAAACATATATTGACTGTGGAGGGTTTGATGGTGATACTGTGCTCAATTTTGCAGACCAAGTAAAAACAATTAAGCATATGTATGTATTTGAAGCAATGCAAAAACCGGCTGAGCGGTGTCGGAGTAGGATTGAAAAGAAAGGATTGATTGGAAAAACCACTATTTTTCAACAAGCTGTTTATAGTAAAAATGGCAGTTTAAATTTTGATTTGGGAGCTGGTAATGGAGATAGCAGTATTAGTCAAAATGGTTCAATCCAAGTTTCAGCAATCAGAATAGATGATGTTATTAAGGAAAATGTAACATTTCTAAAAATGGATATAGAAGGAGCGGAAAAGGATGCACTTTATGGTGCTCAAAGAATAATAAAAGAAAACACTCCCAAAATGGCAATATGTATTTATCATTTAAAAGATGATTTTTGGAAGATTCCAGAATTGATTTTATCTATAAATCCACATTATAAATTTCTTGTTAGACAGCATGATCCTGCGAGTTTTAGTGAAACAGTACTTTATTGTATTCCTGAAAATATGGGAGATGTTATTGGGGAAGAGGTGTGTTTTGATAAAGAACATAAAGATTTGATCTGTTATAAGAAAGATAAGGTTTGGTTTTTGAGGCAGTTAAGAAATAAGGATATGGAATTAGGAAAATTGCAGGAACTTGTATCTGCAAAGGCGTGGTTAAGTAGTCAGTATGACAGTTTGACAAAACGTATACATGAATTGGAATTATGGATTCAAGAGTTAGAGATGGGAAAAGAATGGCTGAACCAGCAGAATTTAACTTTAAATAGTCAGATAAAAGATTTAGAAGCATGGATTCAGGTATTAGAAAATGAAAAGAGTAGTGGGAAATGGAGAAAGAGAAATTGAAAAATACAGATAACGGAGATTTTATATTGAAGCGTAAGGAATATTTACATTTTTTTCTGTTTTTAATCTTTTACATTTTTTTTAAGCACATATTTTGCGTTTATATTTTTTAAGCACTATGGCCTTGATGACTATTCTATAATTGCAGATTTATCAGAACTGCATAAAAATGCATTAAATAATGGACGTTTCTCCTTGATGGTTGTGTATGATTTCTTTATTGCATTGGGATTTAATCCTGTTGTGAATCAAACGGTTATGGCACTTTTGGTAGTGTTTGTTTTTTTCGTTGAGTACAACCGCTATTACAATTCGTATTTTAGAGTTAGGAGAAGTTAGAGAGTCAGGAGAAAAAATACTTATAAATCTGGGTGCATTGATATTACTGTTGAATGTTTTTGTGACAGAGTGGTTTACATTTGTTTTATCATACGCTCAATGGGCGTTAGGAATACTTTGTGCAGTGTATTCCGCAATATTGATGTCATATAGCTCACGAGTAAAAAAAATATTCGCAATAGTATTGTTGGCATTAGCAATTAATGCATATCAGACGATGGCTGTTTATTTTGCAGTGCTTATTATGATTTTTATATATTTGAAGCAAAAAGACACCTTTAGTATATACAAGGCAATTAAGGAAACTTGTGTAGCCGCTTTGGCGGCAATTATCATTATGGGATTAAATATCGGATTTGCCCATATGATTGGTAAAATGGGGGAGGAGACAGCTGCTTCTCGATATGATAATTTATCATTTTCGGCTGAAAATATTAAAAAAATATTGAATGCACAGAAGAACATATGGATTGATGGTAAGAATCTTCTGCCTCATGGATATATGCTTTTATTTTTGATTATATTTGTTTCACTTCTTCTTTATACAAGTAGACAATATAGGATAAATTGGCAAAGAGTAATGTATTGTTTTTTGATTTATAGCGCTGCTATTTTGGTTACATTTTTACCACAGGTTTTAGAGGTATGGATGACACCAAGGAGTTTAGTATCATTATTTTGCCTATTAAGTATTAGTATATTTTTTGTTACTATGTGGGGGAAAGGATTCAATGCTACGAAAAAACTATGCGTTTTTAGTGCGCTGGTATTTTTGGCAATTAATTTTTATTATATCCAAAAAATTGCAATTAGTATGTTTCAAGTCAATACCTTAGAAAAGGAACATGCAAAATTAATCAAATATGAAATAGATAAATATGAAAGAGAGAGTGGAATAGAAGTAAAATATATTAGCTTTTATCGGGACAAAGCACCCCAATATAAGTATGAGGGTACATTTGTTTGCCCAGGAGAAGATATGTTTAATAAATCATATTTAATTGAATGGGGAGATATATATGCATTAAATTTTTATACGGGATTGTCATTAAGCAAGGAAAAGCCAGAAGAAGATTATATTAAATATTTTCAAGACTATAACTGGGATTGCCTTGATTTAGAGGAACAGCTTATTTTCGATGGAGATAGATGTCATTATTGTGTATATTAGAGAAAGTGTATATAAAAATAATAGAAATGTAATTTTTAGTGTAAGAGAGGATATCATATATGGTTTATGTAAGATTACTGCGTGTAAAGCATTATTTAAAGAATATTTTGATTTTAATTCCGTTTATATTTGGACATAAACTGTATGATGTCAGAAGTTATCCTGTTTTACTGAGCGGTTTTTTGTCTTTAGTATGATTTGTTCTGTGGTATATATTATAAATGATTTAAAAGACATTGAATTGGACAGAAAACACCCTGTAAAATGTAGGCGCCCACTTGCAGCGGGACAAGTATCTGTAAAAGAGGCATACCTCATTTGTTCGGTTTTGTTTGTGCTTAGTGCTTGTATATATACATATTTGTGGTTTCATGTGGAGCATAAAATTGTGAGTTTATCATTGCTTATATTAGTTACATATTTGGTTTTGAATATGTGGTATAGTATAGGAGGAGGAAAGGAAATACCAATCGTTGATATTATTATTTTAGTATCAGGATTTTTAATTCGTGTTGTATTTGGCTCGATTCTGACCAATGTAAAAATTTCAGGATGGTTATATCTTGTTGTTATTACAATTTCATTTTATATGGCACTTGGAAAACGAAGAAATGAGTTGAAAAAACATCATAATCAAAACACTAGGGGGGTGTTGGCGTTTTATAATATGGGATTTCTTGATAAAAATATGTATGTATGCCAGACTTTGGCAATTGCTTTTTATGCTTTATGGACAGTAGATGCCGAAGTGATGAGTGAAAGCGCTAACGGGAAGTGGGCAATTTGGACAGTGCCGCTGGTGATTATTATGGCAATGAAATACAGCCTAGATATTGAAGGCGAGTCAGAAGGGGATCCAATAGAAGTAATACTAGGAGATAAAATGTTGATTGCAGCTGGAGTGGTGTATGTGTTTATTATGTATTTTATAATTTATGGGATATAAGAAAGGGCATTATGAATATAAAAAATAGGAATGTGTATTTAGATTTTTTTAGAGGATGTGCAACTATTTCGGTAATGTTGATTCATACTGCATTTCATTCTGGAGCGTCATATGTTCCGTATTGGTTTGCTAATATCACGCTTTTGTTTGATGTACCAGTGTTTTTCTTTTTGGCAGGATGGGCATTACAGATTAATATTAAAAGAGGGAAAAATGATGGGTGGGGAGGAATAAAAAGCAGTTTTGGCTTGTGGTGTAAATGGGCTTTTTTTGTTGCATTGATTGAATTAGCGGCAAAAGGACTTCCATTCATAAATGGTTTTTCTTCACTCCAAGAAGCTATTCAGGCATTGTGCTTTTTTAATTTTACAATAAATGAACTTCCATCTGTGGCAGCATCTATTTGGTTTGTGCCCGTATATGTAGTAGTTTCTTTTTGGGGAGCGACTTTGGTATACATATGGAGAGACAGCTTTTATATGGATTGTGACAGGGGGGGCAAGAAAACAGCGTGTACCTGTGTGATTATAATGTGTGTTGCAGGAATTTTATATTCTTCATTTGGTGGTGTGTTTTTTAATATGTCCGGTTATTTTTGGTTTTATATGTTTTTTTATTTATTGGGATATAGCTTATCGGAGTATAGAATCAAAAAAATGGAAGTATGCAATTTTTTTAATAGGAATTGTAGTAGTGTTATGGTTTGCCAGTGCGAAATTATGTGGTTTAGCGCCAATTGATTTACAAGGGGCAAAGTTCCCACCAAGAGTGATGTATCTTATGGCATCTCTTATTTCTATAATTTTGATAATGAGTTTAAAAGGAAGAATAGATCAAGTTGCTACCAATAAATATATTTGCAGAATTGGAAAAAATGCAATTTGGTTTTATTATACGCAAGGCATAGGAGCATCTATTCTTTATTTTATTAGAGATTATATACCAGAGATTTATTGGTTTGTTAAATGGCTTATTTTAGGTGTTGTAAATATTGTTATTACAATACTATTGGCTGAGTTGATTTTGGCACTATATAAGTTATCAGGAAAATTATGGTTAACTGTTAAACAAAAGGTTTTGAAAGATATAGTTTTATTTGAGCAAATATAGCTATTAGTAAGGTATAGAATAATTATGAACGTTTATGATTTTGATGGAACAATATATGATGGTGACAGTTCAAAAGATTTTTATTTTTTTGTCTTAAAAAAGTATCCTAAAATTTTAAAATATTTATTATGTCAATTAAAAGGTATTTTTGGTTATGCTTTGAACTGTTTTGATAAAACGCGTGCAAAAGAATATTTTTTTGTTTTTTACAGGGAATTCCGAAGATAGAAGAATGTCTAGAAGAATTTTGGAATTTAAATGAAAATAAAATTATGAAGTGGTATATGAAACAACAGAAGGAAGATGATATTATTATTTCTGCTTCTCCAGATTTTTTGTTAAGGCCTATATGCAAACGTTTGGGGATTCATAGTTTGATTGCATCTAATGTAAACATATATACAGGTAAATTTGAAGGTCCAAATTGTTATGGAAAGGAAAAAATTGTACGATTTAGGAAAGAATATCCCAATAATAGTATTGATAATTTTTATTCAGACTCTATATCAGATATCTATCTTAAAGAGATAGCATATAATGGATTCTTGGTAAGAAATAATGCAATAGAACAGTGGACAGAGAATACTAATGCAAATAAATTTGTGTCTATAGAATTTTTAAGATTTGTTATAATTGGGGGGGTGAATGCATTTAACGGTATTTTATTTGCATATATATTCTCACTTTTTATGCAAAAAAATATAGGATTTATATGTGGATATATAGTTAGTTTGACGATTTCTTACTTACTTAATTCTTTTATTACATTTAGAGAAGAATTAGAAATGAAGAGGTATATTAAATTTTGTATTAGTTACATTCCCAATTTTCTTTTACAGAATATAATTGTATTTATTTTTTTGAATTTATTAAAATGGCCGACTTTATGTGTGTATATGATAGCAGTAGGAGTATCAGTACCAATTACATATTTGTTGGTCTCTTGCTTTGCATTTGATAAAACAAAAAAAGTATACAGGAAATAGTTGTGTCTTATTGGTTTTACTTATATAAAGGGAATGATGAGTTATTGAGAATATTTGATAGAAAGTTATTAGACATAACTTTATTGAGGGTGATATGATTAGTGGTATAATTTAAATGTAGGGCGGATCAATGACTACTATTTTGTTTATGTAGTGGCATTTGGCCTGTTTGTTATAAAGAATAAAGAGGTTGTCAGGGTTTCATTCTTATAAGTTATTGATTTAGTATGAAGGTGGTGTGATTGAAGAAGGATATATTGTGGGCGTGATCATGAATTCATTTTCAATTGGCGGATTTAAAAATCTGATTAGCATTTTAACAAAGTTGAACGATGGAGTTTTTGGAGCACATCCGATAGAGATGTCTAAAAGTGTAATTGAATTGTAAAGTGTGATTATAGCATTTCTGGAAGATTCACAGGACTCTAATTAGTAAAGGTCAAACCACTCGCCTTTCACTAAATCCGTTTTTAGTGCATACTTGAGAAAAACAATAGATTTTTTCAAGGGAGGACTAAAGACTATGGATCAGTGCACTCATGAAGTCCGTGCAGAGTACTGGAAAAAGATCATTCAGGCCTGTGGGCAGAGACCTGCAGGCCAGTCAGCCAAAAGCTGGATGGATGAGAATGGCATCTGCGAACAAAGCTATTATCACTGGCAGCGACGGTTCCGGAAACAGGCGTATGAAGAAATGAAGGGAAACGCATCTGTTCCTGCTGTGGCAGAGAAAACAGAACTGACTTTTGTTGAAATTCCATGCCACACTTCTGCGGAAACAAATACATACATGGTTTCCGATAAATCGGTTGCAACGATCCGGACGGCAACATTACAGATTGATATTTCCAATGAAATCTCAGATGCTCTCCTGGCCCGGATCATTCGGGAGGTGTCCCATGCTTGAAGATGCTGCTGGTATTCGCCGCGTTGTTCTTGCCTGTGGTACGGTTGATCTGCGGAAGGGCATTGACGGGCTGGCAACGATCATAGGCGATAAATATGGTCAAAATCCATTTGAGAAGGGAACACTCTTTTTGTTTTGCGGGAAGCGTTCTGATCGGTGCAAAGGGCTCCTGTGGATGGGTACCGGGTTTTTACTTTTGTATAAACGCTTTGAAGCGGGACGGTTATCCTGGCCAAGGAATACGCAGGAAGCAGCGGATCTTACCGAGGAACAGTACAAGTATCTCATGATGGGTTTAAATCCCCTGGATCCCAAGATCAAAGATGTCGATCCGAAAAAAATATATTGAGATGTTTGTGCAAAACAGAGAAAATACTTTTCTGTTTTTACACCGAAAAGAACTGCCTTCGTTCTCAGCGGATGCATGGATCAGGACAATTCTTTCGCCTGCTGTTAGGCAGGAATGATGCAACTGCACCTTGAAAACCCTATATTTCCAAAGGCTGGCATGCGGATTCTGATGACTTTCATGGCAGGAAAAAATGACGGACTCTGCCTGAGGGCTGATTCGCATTTGCCGCAGATTTCTGCTATACTACTATTAATAAGAAAGGCGGATATCATGTGCAAAAAATTCACTCCAGATGAACTGAACAAGATGGATCACAAAACCAAGAACGATGTCATCTACCACATGCAGGATCGGCTTGACCGGTTGGAACAGAACTATGAAAATCTCATAGAGCAGATCCGGCTGGCAAATCAGCAGCGTTTTGGCCGCCAGACAGAAAAACTGGATGATATCGCAGGACAGCTTTCTTTTTTTAATGAAGCAGAAGCGGATTATGATGAAGCAGCCAAAGAGCCAACCGTGGAAGATGTCATTGATCCATCCAGAAAGGCAGTACGAAAGCCTAAGAAAAAAGGCCAGCGTGAAGAAGACCTGAAGGATTTTCCGCAGGAAGTAATCCCTCATGATATACCGGAACAGGAACTGAATGAAGCTTTCGGTGAAGGGAACTGGAAAAGTATGCCGGATGAGGTTTTCTGGCAGCTTCGTTTCGAACCGGCCAAATGGACTGCGGAAAAACACATCATAAAAGTGTATGTTGGAACAGATGGTGCGCATCAGGATGAATTTCTTCGTGGCGATCATCCGGAAACGATGTTCAGGGGAAGCATTGCAACTCCTTCTCTTGAAGCCGCGATCATCAATGCCAAGTATGTAAACAGTAATCCGCTTGACCGCATTTCCAGAGACTTCCAGGCAAACGGCCTGAATCTGTCCAAACAGACGATGTCCAACTGGACGGTGTGGACGGCTGAGCGCTATTTATCACCAGTGTGTGATCTCATGAGAAAGCGTCAGCTGGAAGCACACGTAAATCAGAGTGATGAAACACCTGTGGATGTAATCCATGATGGCAGACCTGCAGGTTATTTATACACCATCAGTCAGAAAGAACTGTTAAACATTCAATAAGGAGTGCATGGATATTTTTAAATGGTATAGGTGAATTCAGAAACCTGACGGTTGATAATATCTTCTAAGGTAATACTGTCGAAATATTTTGTGACAACATCGTACAGGCCTTCATAAATTGGTAAAGTAATACAGTCTTCACATTTTTTACACAGGTTTGGGGTGTTGTCCATACAGCTTACAGGAACAAGACTTCCCTCAGCGCTTTCTAAGATTTCACGGACTGTGATTTCGGAAGGCGCTTTTGCCAGCCTGTAACCGCCCATATGTCCCTTTGTTGCGCTAAGTAAATTACCTCTGTTCAGGAACGGGATAATCTGCTCCAGATATTTCTTTGAAATATCCTGTCTTTTTGAAATGTCTTTTAATGCGATAAATCCCTGATCATAATGCTGCGCCAGATCTATCATCATGCGCAGGGCATAGCGTCCTCTGGTTGATATTTTCATAGGATCACCTCCTCGCTGCCTATTATACTACAGAAAAGATAGGCTTTCAACGCTTAAAAATAGATTGACAAATGGAATTTGTGGCACTATACTTACATAAACATATATAACCTATATAAATAATAGGTAATAAAAGAATGGAGGAAAAAATCATGGCAGATATCAGGAAAAGCTCATTAGAATTAATTGGAGGAACACCGCTTCTGGAGGCGGGAAGATACAGTAAAAAGCAGGGGTAAATAAGGCGGTTATTTTGGCAAAGCTGGAGTATTTGAACCCGGCAGGATCTGTCAAAGACAGAATTGCGCTTGCTATGATCGAAGATGCAGAGAAACGCGGCATTTTAAAGCCTGGAGCGACGATTATTGAACCGACCAGCGGGAATACTGGAATCGGGCTTGCGGCTGTGGCTGCGGCAAAAGGATATAGGGCTATTCTTACACTGCCAGATACCATGAGCATTGAGCGCCGGAATCTCCTGAAGGCTTATGGAGCCGAGCTGGTACTGACGGAAGGTTCCAAGGGGATGAAGGGAGCCATTGCGAAAGCAGAGGAATTAAACAGGGGAAATTGGGCAGGTCTGTCGTATTCTGGGGCAGTTCATTAATCCCGCAAATCCAAAGATACATAAAGAGACGACAGGGCCGGAGATCTGGAAACAGACAGATGGAAAGGTGGATATCTTCGTTGCCGGCGTTGGAACAGGAGGAACCATTACTGGTGTGGGAGAATACTTAAAGGAACAGAATCCGGATATCCAGATTGTAGCAGTGGAACCGGCAGGAAGTCCGGTTCTTTCCAAGGGAACCCCGGGAGCCCATAAGATTCAGGGGATCGGAGCCGGATTTGTGCCGCAGACACTTAATACGGAGATTTATGATGAAGTCATTACGATTGAGAATGAAGACGCATTTAAAGAAGGGAGAGCTTTTGCAACATCAGAAGGCATCCTGGTCGGCATTTCTTCCGGAGCAGCATTAAAGGCTGCGGTTATCCTTGCAGGCAGACAGGAGAATGCAGGTAAAGTGATCGTTGCATTGCTTCCCGACTCTGGAGACCGGTATTTGTCAACAGCCTTGTTCAGCACAAATTAAAACTGCAGGTGATACAATGACATTAACACAGTTACAATATGTAGTGGCAATTGCGGAAACAAAGTCCATGAATAAAGCGGCGGCCGCTTTATTTGTATCACAGCCGGCATTGTCAGGTACAATTAAGGATTTAGAAGAGGAACTTCAAACGGAACTGTTTATCAGAACCAATAAGGGAATCGTGATCACAACAGAAGGCCAGGAATTTTTAAGCTACGCAAGGCAGATGGTTGAGCTTGGAAATCTGGTGGAAGAGCGGTTTGTGAATAAAACAATAGCAAAAAAGAAGTTTAGTGTGTCCATGCAGCATTATTCTTTTGCAGTGGAGGCATTTATTAAACTGGCAAAAAAATTTTCTATTGGGGAGTATGAACTGGCGGTTCATGAAACAAAGACCCACGAAGTGATTGATAATGTAAAGGATTATAGAAGTGAACTTGGTGTGCTCTACTTAAATTCCTTTAATGAAAAAGCAATGACCAGAATACTGGAGGATAATGATCTGGAATTCATGCCTTTATATGACTGTGGCATATCTGTTTACCTTAGTAAGAACCACCCCCTCGCAGAGAAGACGAAGATTACAATGGAAGAGCTGTCCGAGTATCCATGCCTGTCTTTTGAGCAGGGGGAAAGGAATTCCTTTTACTTTGCAGAAGAGGTATTCAGTACCCATGCATACAAACAGATCATCAAAGCAGATGACAGAGCGACGATGCTGAATCTTATGACAGGATTAAATGGTTATACCCTGTGCAGCGGGATCATATGTCAGGATCTGAATGGGGATTTCTACGTGTCGGTTCCTCTTGATACAACAGATACCATGACAATCGGTTATATCAAGCGGAAAAATATACCCCTCAGCCTTCTGGGAAGAAAGTATATTGATATTCTTAAATCCTATAAATGAGTTCGGTATTTCAGCGGGTTATTCATTGTTATAATGGAAACTTATAGCCAGTTCTAACTTCTATGTATTTTACAGGAAATGAGAAGCCGGTTATAATAGGCCCATAAAACCTAGTTAACATATAGGAAACAGAGGCGAATCGGAGGAGAATGATATGAGCAAATACAGATTTGAGACGCTGCAGTTACACGTAGGACAGGAACATCCAGATCCGGCAACTGATTCAAGAGCGGTACCGATTTATCAGACAACATCTTATGTTTTCCGAAACTCTCAGCATGCGGCAGACCGATTTGGCCTTGCAGATGCCGGTAACATCTATGGAAGACTTACGAATTCCACACAGGATGTGTTTGAGAAGAGAATAGCGGCGCTTGAGGGCGGCTCCGCTGCCCTGGCATTAGCAAGTGGAGCGGCGGCTATTGCTTATACCATTGAGGCTCTGGCGGCAAACGGTGGGCATATTGTCGCACAGAAGACGATTTATGGGGGAAGCTATAATCTGCTTGCCCATACCCTTACCCAGTATGGAATTACCACAACTTTTGTGGATGCCCATAATCTTGAGGAAGTAAAGGCAGCGATCCAGGATGATACCAGGGCTGTCTATCTTGAAACTTTAGGAAATCCGAATGCAGATATTCCGGATATTGACGCCATTGCAGAACTTGCACATGCAGCAGGACTTCCTGTCGTAGTAGATAATACATTTGGCACACCTTATCTCTTCAGGCCCTTTGAGCATGGCGCCGATATCGTCGTTCATTCGGCAACTAAGTTTATTGGCGGACACGGAACTACACTTGGTGGAATTATTGTTGAGTCCGGAAGGTTCGACTGGAAGACAAGCGGAAAGTACGGCAATATCGCTGATCCAAATCCAAGCTACCATGGAGTAAGCTTCTATGATGCGGCAGGTCCCGCAGCATTTGTAACTTACATCCGGGCCATTCTTCTCCGTGATACGGGGGCAGCCATTTCACCCTTTAACGCATTTCTTTTGCTTCAGGGGACAGAGACTTTATCCCTTCGTCTGGACAGACATGCAGAGAACACCAGAAAGGTTGTAGAGTTCCTAAGGAACCATCCAAAGGTTGCCCGGGTGAATCATCCGTCTCTGGAGGAACATCCGGATCATGAGCTCTATGAAAAGTATTTCCCCAATGGCGGAGCGAGCATCTTTACGTTTGAGATCAGGGGTGGAAAAGAAGAGGCATGGAAGTTTATTGATAACCTTGAGATTTTCTCACTCCTTGCAAATGTAGCGGATGTGAAAAGCCTTGTCATTCATCCGGCCAGCACAACCCATAGTCAGCTTACAGATGAAGAACTTGCAGATCAGGGCATCAAACAGAGTACGATCAGACTCTCGATTGGAACAGAACATATTGACGATATTATCGCTGATCTTGAAAAGGGATTTGCCGCGATATAAAGGAATGAAGGCAGCTGGCTCAATTACCCAGGGAATTTCCTTATTAAAACAGGAAATTCCCTTTTTGATGTCATCAACGATCCGTGAAATCTTTCGTAAGCAGCCAGTTTGATTTTTATAAAATAAGATCAGTGAGTAGCGCCCTCGGCAGCCTTTATATCAGATTCATGTTCGCCGATAGCTCTGATTGCGGCTTCGATCCCGGCAGCAATATCTTCGATGCTCATGGAAGGGGCGGGAGCCGGACGGTTGACGGTCTGGCTGTGGATAAAGGGAACGTGCATAAAACCGCCTCTTACTCCGGGGTATTTCCGTTCCAGAGTATAAAGGACGCCATACATCAGATGATTGCATACAAAGGTTCCGGCAGTATTCGATACGCTGGCGGGAAGTCCTGCCTGACGGATAGACTGCACCATAGCTTTGATGGGCAGGGTAGAGAAGTAAGCCGGGGCTCCGTCCTTAAAGATGGGGAGATCGATGGGCTGATTACCTTCATTATCTTTAATACGGGCGTCATCCAGATTGATCGCCACCCGTTCGGGCGTCAGTCCATAGCGTCCGCCGGCCTGTCCGATACACAGGACGGCGTCTGGCATTTCCTGTTCTATGGCCTTTGCCACTGTTTGAATGGATGTTCCGAATACAGTGGGAACCTCCAGCTTAACGATAGAAACAGAGCCGATCTGGTTCTGTACTTTTTTTACGGCTTCCAGAGCCGGGTTAACCGGTTCGCCTCCAAAGGGATCAAATGCTGTAAGTAAAAGCTTCATAATAAAATATCCTTTCCGCAGATGGTGTGAAAACAGCTTCAAATGTATCAGAATGCCAGAAAATACATCAGTACAATATGGATGGCCAGCATGAAAAGAGCCATGGGGAGCTGGGATAAGATTACGGTGTATTTGTTTTTCGTTTCCAGTACTGCCGCTGGGAGAATGTTAAAATTAGCAGCCATGGGCGTCATCAGAGTACCGCAGTAGCCAGCTGTCAGTCCAAGGGCGCCTACAACCGCCGGATCGGCTCCCTGTGCGATCAGGAAAGGTATACCGATCCCGACGGTAATTACGGAAAAGGCAGCAAAACCATTTCCCATGATCATGGTAAAAACCGCCATGGCAATACAATAGACTGCGGTAGCTGCAAACAGATTTCCGGAAGGAATCACAGCGCTTACGCCTGCGGCAATTACATCGCCGACTCCCGCAGCGGTAAACACGGCTCCAAGAGCGGCCAGAACCTGCGGGAGAATACCGGTGACGCCGACATTGTCTGTAAGACGAGTACAGTCCTTTGCCGCATATACAGGTTTTGGGCGAAAGAGTAGGAAAGCCGCAATAAGTGCAATTACTCCTGATACGCCGATGGCGTTATTGGCTCCCAAAGATTTAAAAAAGGTAGCGACCAGTACGGCGCTGAAGGCCAGAAGAAGAGGCGGAATAAATACAGAATATCCTAACCGGTCTGCCGCTGCACGTGTTTTGGCTGCCGCGGGAACGTCGCTGCTTCTGGGGGCAACCCTTTTAAATGCAGTGAGGATCGCCATAAGGACGACACATAGTCCGGTGATCCATCTGGGGAAATAGGGACCCGCAATAAATGTAGCGGCCAGAATAAACCAGAAGGCCGCGGTTGTAATCCGTTTTTCACAGGTCGGATCCTTTAAAGCCTGTGCCAATAAAAATAAGGCCTATAATACAGTAAAAGAATTCAGCAACTGCAGTACTGAGAGTCCAGGTCATATTAGTTTGCCTCCTTTTTTCTGCGTTTATCTCCGAATCTGCGTTTCAAAATCCGGTCAAAAAGCAGGGCATAGACCACGCCTGCCACCAGACCGGTAGCAAGACCTGCTGTTACCACCACGGCTAGAGTGTCCAGCTTAAGTATAAATCCTGCAATTACGATGAGGACGCCGATCAGTTTCACAATTTCCATACAAATCTCCCTCCTTAATAAATGCGCTGTAAAAGCGCTTTTTATTTTTGACATCCGGATGTGTCGATAAAATTGTCGGAGAGGAACAACAGGAAAATATTCTGTATTCTTCAGCGGATCAGACTACACACATAATAAAAAAATATGGTATTATTAAAACAGAGAGAAAACACAGTACAAAAGTTGATTTACAAGGAAGGGAACAACAGAATGGATTGCATAGGAGAAAGAATTTTGAATGCATTTTGCGGCGCAGTCGTCGTTTATGATGAAGAATTGTAAAACGTTTTGTTTCCAATATTGTCCGGAAAAAGTAGTGCAGCTCTTAGGGTATGATATGCCGTATTTTGATCTGAATTTCAGTAAAGATGCCCTGGGGCTTTTGTGTGACGAGGACAGAATGGAAGTGGAGCATGCAATTATGTCCGCAAAGTCCAGGCATATAGGAATCAAAGTTTACTCTCCGGTCAAAGAGAAAACAAGCTGTTTAAAGTGGTATAAAATAGAGGGATGGGAGGATGGAACAACATACTGTCTCCTTTTTGGGGGAATGTCCCAGGAAACCCAGCTGT
>ENA-OQAB01000164-OQAB01000164.1-human-gut-metagenome-genome-assembly--contig:-NODE-164-length-38486-cov-10.270654_pt1 | contig 38486 bp, 36 predicted proteins | sample MGYA00242490_ERZ504517 | MGnify/ENA primary metagenome ERZ504517 (study PRJEB26092, sample SAMD00036298) | human gut metagenome | host: Homo sapiens | study: EMG produced TPA metagenomics assembly of...
AGTAGAACCACTCAGCAAGCCGCTCATATAGCTGGTCCACAGAACAGGAAGTTTCTCGCTCTGGCCTTGCGGCGCCTCCAGATTCAACAATTCGCTGATAAAGGAACCGGTACTGTAGGAATAGTTCCATCACAGACGAGGCAATTAACAAAGTGCCACGTGTTCAGTATAAAGAGATACCAGAAACAGAATATGATAATCTTTGGGAACTGGCAAGACAAGTCCTGCAAATTTCTAAAGACGAAAATGCTTCCAATGAAGTGGCAATAACATATAGTCTCGAAAGTGCGCAGTTGATAGAAAAAGGCGAACGCTATCTTGGAATTGCACTGGGGGCGGAGCATGATGTTGATCCTTTGAGTGATTCCACATCTTATCATTTAATACGTGTTTCCAGAGATTGTGTTGTCTTGGTGCTGCATAATCACCCATCGCTGTCGGCTTTTTCCTTGTCAGATATCCAGTTTTTGCTTAGATATGAGACAGTTAAACTTATGGTTGTCGTTACGAATTTGGGAAATGTATCATATCTGGTAAAAAATAGTAAATATGATTTTGAAAAAGCAGTTGTTTTGTTTAATGAAGCAATAGACTTAAATAACAAGGCAAAAAATATAAAAGATTTGCAGGAAGCAGCGGATTATTTTCTGAAAAGCTGTTATAATGTAGGTATAAACTATGAGAAGCGATAGGAGGTGCATAGCATGATGGAAGAACATGTAGTATTAAGTGAACGACCGGAGGATCAGTTAAAAGCTGTAGAATGGGCACGTGAACAAAAGAAGAAAATTCTTGATGACAAAAGCAGACGTATCGCAGATGCACTTATGGAAAAGATGACACCTTTGATAATAAAGAATAGTGTACAGAAATAGCGTGGGTACAATTTGGGTACACCAGAAATGCAACTATATAAATAACACACAAAACTGTATCAAAATGATATGGTTTTGTAATGTAATAACAACAGATTTATGTGAAAAATCGAACCCGAAAAAGAGTTTGAATAAAAAATTTGGCACATTTAGAGACTGGAAAGCTTAGAAAACAGGGCATTTCCGGTCTCTTTGTTTTTAGTTTGTATTCGATTGTCTGTGGTGGAAATGGGATTAAAAAGTAACACCTGGATTCTGTAAGGGGAAATGTTTGAGCGAGCATTATAAAGATACCTTTTTTGAGAATATTATGTTATAATCACTCAGGAGAGAGGTACGATAGATGAGTGGTAAGAAGAGAAATGTAATGTTGTTCGTTCTGCTGTTTACATTGCTTCTGGGAGTGATCGTTCCGGTTCAGGCACAGTCGTACGGCGGGACAAAGACAATACGGGTGGCGTATCGTGAGGACGCAGACTTTATTAATAAAAGCAGCAGTGGAGTATACAAGGGATATGGAGTGGAATATCTGAATAAAATATCTCAGTATACCGGCTGGAGATATGAATATATCAATGAATCATGGGAAGATCAGCTGGCAGATCTGAAATCCGGAAAGGTAGACCTGATCTGCAATGCGCAGAAAACAGAGGCCAGGGAGAAGGATTATGATTTCTCCTGTATGCCTGTTGGCACAGAGCAGGCGGTGCTGTATACATCTGAGGATAATGAAGATATTTATTTTCAGGATTATGAGCATATGAATGGCAAAAAAGTAGGTCTGCTGAGAGACAGCTATCAGAATGAAGAGTTTGAGCAGCGTCAGGATGAGAAAAATTTTCACTGTCCGGAGAAGTACTATGAATCTGAACAGGATCAGATAGAGGCTCTTAAGCAGAAGAAAGTGGATATGATCTTGACGGGAAGTATCTCCAAACATGATTCACTTAAGATTGTGGATAAATTCGGGGCTGCACCTATGTATATCATGACAACAAAGGGAAATACAGAGGTCATGAGTGCGGTAAACAATGCTCTTGAGCAGCTTAAAGCAGAAGTGCCGGATCTTACGGAAAATCTTACAGAACAGTATGTTATGGACAAAAACAGAAATTCAAAGCCTCTTCTGACCCGGGAAGAGACAGAATATGTCAAAAACGTCAGTGCACCCATAAAGATAGGATGCATTGGTGATCAGCCGCCACTGATATATACAGATAAAGAAACAGGAAAGCTGGACGGAATCTATATAGCGTTTCTGAAGAAATTCAGTGAGATCAGCGGGATACCTTTTGAGTTTGAAAGTCTTTCTCCGGATACCGATCCTATAGAGGCTGCGCAGAGTGGAAAGTATGATTTTATAGCCGGAATTACCGCCTGTCAGGAAATGATCGATGAACCTGAAGTTCATCTTACAGGTGGATTTTTCACGAGAGAATTTCAGATAGTAGCAGAACGTGGAGAAGATATCAATACTCTGGAGACGTTGACCGTCTCTATGAACAGTATATTTGAGAAATATAAAAGTCTGAGACCGGAAGGGGAGTTCCCATATAAAGTGATTTACGGCGATTCACCCCGGACAGTTTTGGATGCGGTGGTAAATAAAAAGGCAGACATGGCCATTGTGGACAGTTATGCGGCATCTTATTATCTGCAGGATGAAAAGTATCGTGATCTTGCATTGTCGGGAATTGTTTTTACCAAAGCAGAGACCTGTATGATATACGGGGACAACACAGACCCCGATCTTGTTTCTGTGATCAATAAGAGCATCGGAAGCCTGAGCAGTCAGGATGAGGAGAATATTATCAGGCAGTATTCCATAAATCTGCAGAAATCTTTTTCCATATGGGAATTTATGGAGAAATACAGATATCAGATCATATGTATCCTGATTTTTCTGGTGGCATTGACTATACTTGTGATTGTTAATAACAGACACAGGACGCAGATGCAGGTGGAAGCTGCGGCGCAGGAAGCATATCGTTGCAGGATGGAGACGGATGAACTGACCGGGCTTCTTAATAAAGAAGGATTTTATCGGAGAGGCAGGGAATTTCTGGAGAAGCATTCGGAGGCAGATGCCAGAATTGTCTATATCAATATTGAGAACTTTAAGCTTGTCAATGATTTGTTTGGAGAGGATGCAGGTGACGGGTTCCTGAAGTTTATCGGTCTGGAGCTGGAGAAAATTTTTGGCAGGATAGATATTGTCAGTTGCAGATATGAGGCAGACCATTTTGTGATTCTGACTTTGGATAATGAGGACAGGATACAGGCAAAGATAAATCATTTCTGTAATCGGATCAGAGATTATTATCTGAAGACTACAGTAGAGATTTCTGCCGGGATTTATGAGATACGAGACAGATCAAAGAGTCTGAGAATCATGTGTGACCGGGCTCATCTGGCGGCGGAGAGCATTAAGAAGAATCATATGATTCAGGTTGCTGTATATGATGATACACACAGAAAGAAACTGATCCAGGAGCAGATGATCATTAATGAGCTGGATGATGCCCTTAAGGAAAAGCAGTTTAAGGCATTCTTTCAGCCCAAGTATGATATGTGTACTGACCGTGTCATCGGAGCGGAAGCGTTGGTTCGTTGGGAACATCCGGAAAAGGGACTGCTTCCTCCGGGAATCTTCATCCCTGTACTGGAGAAAAACGGATATATTGCAAAAGTGGATCTCTACATTTATGAAGAGACCTGTATTTTCCTGAAGAAATGTATGGATGAGGGTATTCCGCTGCATCCTGTGTCCGTAAATCTGTCCAGGGTTGGGTTCTATAATCCGAACCTGTTTCAGACCCTTTGTGAAATATCAGAACGTTATCAGATTCCGAGAAAATATCTGGAACTGGAGATAACAGAAACTGCGTATGCCGCTGACTCGGAAATGATCTTTTCGGTTGTGGAGAAGCTTCGCCAGGGAGGATTCCGTATTCTGATGGATGATTTTGGAAGTGGATATTCTTCCCTGAATATGCTGAAAGAAGCTCCTGTTGATGAGATCAAACTGGATATGCGTTTCTTAAGTGCAGCAGATCCTTATGGAAGAGCAGAAGAAATCCTGCACATGATCATTACTATGGGAAATCATATGAAGCTTTCCATCATTGCGGAAGGTGTAGAGAATGAACAGCAGAAGGTAATGCTTCAGGGGTTTGGCTGTAACAAGGCTCAGGGATATTTCTATGCCAGACCTATGAGGGAAGCAGAATATACAGAGCTACTCAGAAAAGAAAAAGCAGAAAATTTATAAATGTACAGAAGTTTGAGTAAAGGGCTGTCCGGGAATCATCAAAACCGGCAGCTCTTTGTCATCAGAAGACCAATCATATAAAAACTAATCATATAAACAAAAAAAGGAGAAAATTAAAAGATGTATTATGTACCAGACGGCACGAAAGAGTGCGGATATTATGAATGTAAAAAATGTGGCAACCGTTTTCTGTCTATGCAGACGATGAAGAGGATTCCATGCCCGGACTGTGAGGCTGAAATCGACTATGAGATCGGTCCGGACGAGTCACTGGAGGATGTGCTGGATACAGCAGAACTGATCCAGAAGATTGAGGGTGAAGAAGAGGTAGAGAAGATGGACACACTTCTGAGCCTTGCTCTGACCGGCGGAGATTACAGCTGGATCTAGTACAGCGAATATTAAGTAACTGCTATAACCTGAGTCCATAACGAATCCTAAAAAATTTTTATAATCTTATTTATTGACAGAGGAAATTATCGGTGTTATTATGTTTATTATAAAACATACTAATTCGATAGGAATAATAGGTGTAAAGGAACTGACGATATGAAATATGATGTAGGTATCATTGGAAGCGGTCCGGCGGGTTTAAGTGCGGCAATCTATGCAAAGAGGGCTAATCTGTCAGCCGTAGTGATAGAAAAAGAATATGAAGGAACCGGACAGATTGCAGAAAGCGGACAGGTAGATAATTATCCGGGATTTCCGGGCATCAGCGGTTATAATCTGGGTGAGAATTTCCGGGAGCATGCAGTGAAGCTTGGGGTATCTTTCATGGAACAGGAAGTAACAGAGATAAAGAAAGAAGCTTCATCAGATTTTGAACTTGTATTTACAGATGGCTCGCAGATGGAAGCGAAAACCGTAATCTATGCGGCGGGAGCCACACCGCGAAGAGCGAATATTCCGGGAGAACAGGAATATGCGGGAAAGGGAGTCTCTTACTGTGCGATCTGTGACGGATCATTTTACAGAGGTAAATCAGTTGCAGTTCTTGGTGGTGGAGATACAGCACTTGATGATGCTGTTTATCTGGCGGATGTGGCAGAGAAAGTATATGTGATCCACAGGAGAAAGGAATTCCGCGGAGCCGCTGTTACAGTGGCGAAACTGAGAGAGAAGGAAAACGTTATCTTCGTACTGGAGCATCAGGTAAAAGAGATCATCGGAGAGCAGAAAGTAACCGGAGTAGTTCTGGAAGATGCAGCTGTGATAGATGTGAACGGTGTATTTGTTGCTTATGGATCAGTACCACAGACAGATCTTCTGAAAAAATTTGCAGTACTGGATGATTCAGGTTATGTCAGAGCAGGGGAGACAGGAGAAACCGCTCTGGAAGGGCTGTATGTGGCAGGAGATGCAAGAACAAAGAAACTGCGTCAGGTGGTAACTGCGGTTTCGGATGGTGCCAATGCAGCAACCGCAGTGGCAGAATATCTGAAATAGAAGAAACTGAGAGAGTATTACGATAATTCAACCGGCTGTAAGGATACCGGACAGTCGCAGATCTGGAAAAAATATTTGAAAAAATACGCTCTAAGAACATAAAGGAGAGACAAAAATGGCACAGAAAGTAGATTATGCGGCCTTAAAAAAAGGCGGATATATGAGACAGAAACAGAAAGGTTACGGCTCCCTGAGACTGGCAGTGGTCGGTGGAAACCTGACTGCAGAGAATATTAAGACAGTAGCAGAAGTAGCAGAAAAATACGGCCGCGGATATGTACATATGACTTCCCGCCAGGGCATTGAGATTCCCTTTATTAAAGTGGAAGAACTGGCAGAGGTAAAAGAAGCACTGGCAAAAGGCGGTGTGGGAACCGGTGTGTGTGGACCACGTGTACGTACAGTTACAGCCTGTCAGGGTTCAGAGGTCTGTCCAAGCGGATGTATCGACACCTACACACTGGCAAAAGAGCTTGATGAGAGATATTTCGGACGGGAACTCCCGCATAAATTCAAATTTGGTGTTACAGGATGCCAGAATAACTGCCTGAAAGCAGAAGAAAACGATGTTGGAATCAAAGGCGGCATGAACATCGAATATAAGGAAGACGACTGTATTTCCTGTGGTGTGTGTGTGAAAGCCTGCAGACAGGATGCACTGAAGATGGTGGACGGCAAAATAGAACTGGATGCGCAGAAATGTAATCATTGTGGCCGCTGTGTAAAGAGCTGTCCGGTGGATGCATGGAAAGGAACTCCGGGATATATCGTATCTTTTGGAGGAACCTTCGGAAATAATATCTATAAAGGAGAAGAACTGCTTCCTCTGATCCCGGATAAAGAAACACTGTTTCGTGTGACAGATGCGGCAATTAATTTCTTTGAAAAAAATGCAAATCCAAGTGAACGTTTCCGCAAAACATTGCAGCGTGTGGGAGAAGAAGATTTCCGCAGTCAGCTGAAAGATGCGTATGAAGGACAGTGAAAGGAGAACATAATGGCTGAATTAGATTTTGAAGTAACCGATGAGGTTGATATTACCGATAAAGTATGCCCCCTGACATTCGTGAAGGCAAAAGTAGCAATCGAAGAACTGGAGGATGGAGAGATTCTGGCTGTCCGCATGAACGATGGCGAACCAGTGCAGAATGTTCCGCGCAGCATGAAAGAAGAAGGGCATAAGGTACTGAAATTAACCGATAATGAAGATGGTACTTACACCATGTATGTAAGAAAGGTGGAAGACTGATGGCGGTACGGGTAAGCAAGACGGATTTTGAAGAGAAAGTCCTGAAGGAAAAACTTCCGGTTCTGGTGGATTTTTATTCAGATTCCTGCGTGGCGTGTAAAAAGCTGGCACCGGTTCTCGGAAATGCGGAAGACGATTATGAGGATAAGATTAAAGTATATAAAGTAAATACGAACTTTGATGTGGAGCTGGCAAAGCAGTATGAAGTGCAGGCAAATCCGACGTTGATCCTTTTTAAAGACGGACAGGCGAAAGACCGGAAAACAGGAGCACTGAAACAGGCAGAGTTAAACAGCTGGATTGAAGGATTACTTTAAAAAGAGAGCAGGCATAAAGGAGAAAAAATATGTTTATCACAGTAGCAGGAGAGAAAAAAGAAGTAAAAGACGGACTGACACTTCCGGAACTGATCGCACAGGAAAATGTAGAGATGCCGGAATATGTAACCGTTTCTATTAATGAAGAATTTGTTGCATCAGAGGATAAAGAGTCTACCGTATTAAAAGAGGGAGACAATGTAGAATTTCTGTATTTCATGGGAGGTGGATGCTAAATGGCAATGACAGATGAACAGATCGAGCGTTATTCCCGTCACATCATCTTAAAAGAAGTGGGTGCAAAGGGACAGAAGAAGCTCCTGAAAGGAAAAGTACTGATCATCGGTGCAGGCGGTCTTGGTGCACCTGCGGCAATGTATCTGGCAGCAGCAGGTGTGGGAACAATCGGTATTGTGGATGCGGACGAGGTAGATCTTTCCAATCTGCAGAGACAGATCATCCACAGCACAGCAGATATCGGAAAAGCAAAGGTAAAATCAGCAAAGGAAACCATGAATGCCATGAATCCGGATGTGGAAGTAAAAACTTACCGGATGTTCGTAGACGCATCCAACATCCGCGAACTGATTCGAGAATATGATTTTATTATTGACGGAACTGATAATTTCCCGGCAAAATTTCTGATCAATGATGCATGTGTAATGGAGAAAAAACCATTTTCCCATGCAGGTATCATTCGTTTTAAAGGTCAGCTGATGACCTATGTACCCGGGGAAGGTCCATGTTACCGCTGCGTATTCAAGAATCCGCCGCCCAAGGATGCAGTTCCTACCTGTAAGCAGGCAGGTGTCATCGGAGCAATGGGAGGTGTCATCGGTTCCTTACAGGCAATGGAAGCAATCAAGTATCTGATCGGTGTAGGTGATCTTCTGACAGGATATCTTCTGACTTTTGATGCGCTGACAATGGAATTCCATAAGGTTAAACTGCCGAAGGATACTCATGACTGTGCAGTATGCGGAGATCATCCGACAATCCTGGAACCGATCGACTACGAGCAGGAGGTCTGTGAGGAAACAGCAGGCCGATTTGCCACAAGAGATGAGCAGTAAATACAAGAAAAACCTGATGCAAAACAGGAGAAAAGTATGGCTATAATAAGAATGAGAGATCATCTCTATGATGAGATCGTTAATTATGCAAAAGAGCATCTTCCGGAGGAAGCCTGCGGGCTTTTGGCCGGAGTGGAAACCGGGGAGGGAAGGGAAATCCGAAAGGTATATTTTCTGGAGAATAAAGATCATGCAGAAGATCACTTCACCCTGGATCCCAGAGACCAGATAAATGCGATCAGGGATATGCGTGCCAATGGATTGAAACCGCTGGGAAACTGGCATTCCCATCCGTCTTCTCCATCCCGTCCGTCAGTGGAGGATATCCGTCTTGCTTTTGATTCAAAGGCAAGTTATCTGATCCTGTCACTGATGGCGGACTATCCGGTATTGAACAGTTTTCATATTGAAGGTGGGGAATGGACAAAAGAGGATCTGAGGATTTATTCAGAAGAATATTATTTTTAAAGATTTACAGACAGGATAACAGAGGCAGAAATGTTTGAAGCAGGATTATTTGTGGAAACATTTCTGCCTCTGTTTATGCTGTCAGCATATAAAAATTCCGTACATTGTAAAAGTATAGTAATCCTCGTAAATAATGCATCTTAATCCAGCCCATCATAGCATGAAATTTCCATAATAAAGTCGTGGCAAAATCATGTCAACTGCAGAATAAGGCTTGAAAGATTATGCAAAATAATGTAAACTCAAAGAGTTAAGATATGTAGACATTATGTATGCCTGTAACGTTTAAGTATAGTATATTCCCACAATGGCTGGACGGTTGCAGATAACAGATCGGTTACTATAATAATTTGAGCATCTCCGGTGCGGATATCCGGAGATGCTTTGCTTTGGAAATTGTGTGTGAGGGGTATAAAAAAGTATGAGAAAAGATTCTGACAATGCAAAACTGTTGGAACCGGGGGAATTACCGTCCAAAAGAAAAGTCCTGGTCGTAGAAGATAATGAATTAAACAGAGATATCCTCTCTTCTTTTCTGGAAGAGAAATTTGATGTTTTTTTCGCAGAAAACGGGGAAGAAGGACTGGAACTTCTTTCCGAGCATTACAGAGAATTATCAGTAGTGCTGTTGGATATCTGTATGCCTGTGTGTGATGGATTTGAATTCCTCAGACGCAGAAATACAGATAAATTTCTGTCAACCATACCGGTTATCGTTATGACAGGAAGTAATTCAAAAGATGCAGAACTCCAATGCCTGGATCTTGGTGCAGTTGATTTTATTCCGAAGCCCTATAACTTTAAGCTTGTAATGGGCAGGATCAACAGTGTGATCAAGCTGAGGGAGTCCGTAATGGCACTGACTGCAGTAGAACATGATGAGCTCACCGGAGTTTATACCAGACAGGCGTTTTTCTATCATGCAAAATCTTTTATGAAAACCAGACCGGGGGAGAAAATTCATCTTGTAATTGCTGACATCAGGGATTTCAAACTGATCAATAGCAGTTACGGGGAGAAGGTAGGAGATGAAATCCTCTGCTATCTGGCAGGAATTTATACAAAGATGCTGAAAACAGGTCTGGTGTCCAGATATGGGAGTGACCAGTTCGTATGTATGACGTGTGATGACTGTGATCTGTCTTTGGAAACAGTGACAAAGATAGAAAAAGAAATCGCAGAGCATGCACCTGTTCCCAATCTTATGGTTAAATATGGAGTTTATCAGGATATTGATAAATCTTTACCTGTTTCTGTAATCTGTGACAGAGGATTTATGGCAATCAGAAGTATCCGCGATAACTATGAGTGTAATATTGCCTATTATACAGAGAAAATGAAACAGAAGCAGATGCAGGACCGTTTGCTGGAGAACAGATTTGAATCTGCGATTAAAAATAAAGAATTTGTGGCATATTTCCAGCCGAAATATGATGTAAAAACAGAAAAGATCACAGGAGCGGAATCACTGGTGCGATGGATCAATCCGGATGGCTCCATGGTAATGCCCGGAGATTTCATCCCGTTATATGAAAAGGACGGACTGATCGTAAAGCTGGACGAATACATATTCCGGTATGTCTGCGAATTTCAGCGTGAACTGATGGAGAAGGGGCAGGAGCTGATTCCGATTTCTGTAAATCTGTCGCGTACAAGCATCCATCATTCCGATCTTGTTGAACGTTATATGAAGATTGTAGAGGAGAATGGGATCCCGTTTTCCAGTGTGCCTGTTGAACTGACGGAAACAGCTACTTTGAATAATGTTATGATCAGAGATTTTACAGAGAAACTGGTAAATTCAGGATTTTCACTGCACATGGATGATTTTGGTTCAGGATATTCTTCACTGATCACATTGAGTGAATTACCGTTTAATACACTGAAGATTGATAAGAGTCTGATTGACTGTATTCACCAGCAGAAGGGAAGAAGGGTCGTGCAGCAGGTGATCATCCTGGCACATGGACTTGGCATGAAGGTGGTTGCAGAAGGTGTGGAGACTGCAGATCAGGTTGAACTTCTGAAAGAAATGGAATGTGACAATATTCAGGGATTCTATTATTCCAGACCATTGCCGAAAGCAGAGTTTGTTAAGAAGTTAGAAGAGAATTAGAAAAGAAAACAGAAAAATCATCATAAGGAACTTCCTGATAATATTTATCGGAGTTCTGTATGATGATTTTGTTATGTTATAGGAAATTACTCCGTAATGTTCCTATAACATAACTTTTGCTTTCTGATGAAATCAGATGTTTAACAGGTCACTGTATACTTTCAGTGCTCCGTCAGTGTCATGTGCAAGAACACGTTTTGCAAGGACTTTACCAAGCTGAACACCTTCCTGGTCGAAGCTGTTTAAGTTCCATACGAATCCCTGGAACATGATCTTGTTCTCGAAGTGAGCAAGTAATGCACCCAGAGATGCAGGTGTAAGTTCTTCACCTGTGATGATGCTGGAAGGACGTCCGCCCTTGAAGTTCTTGTTCAGGTTCTCATCTTCTTTACCGCATGCAAATGCTACGATCTGAGCAGCAACGTTTGCACAGAGTTTCTGCTGGCTTGTGCTGTTCTCGATATCTACGTCTACACCAAGCTGGCTCTTCTTAAAGCCGATGAACTGAAGCGGAACGATGTCAGTTCCCTGATGTAATAACTGATAGAAGGAATGCTGTCCGTTTGTACCTGGTTCACCGAAGATAACAGGTCCTGTTACATAGTCTACAGGTTCACCGAAACGGTTTACGGATTTACCATTGGATTCCATATCACACTGCTGTAAGTGTGCAGGGAAACGGCTTAATGCCTGAGAGTATGGGAGAACTGCTGTAGCAGGATATCCCTGTACGTTTCTCTCATAAACACCGATCAGTGCATCCAGCATATCCGGGTTCTCAAGGATATTTTTATTTGTAGCAAGTTTGTCCTCGGCAGCAGCTCCATCGAGGATCTGTGCAAATACTTCAGGACCGAAAGCAAGAGAAAGGATCGCACCGCCTACACCGGAAACGGAAGAGTAACGTCCGCCGATATAGTCATCCATAAAGATTGCTGTAAGATAATCTTCGCTCTTTGCCAGAGGTGATGTCTCGCTTGTTACGGCAAGCATATGTTTGGATGGGTTTAATCCTGCTTTAACCAGAGCATTCTTTACGAAGGCTTCATTTGTCAGTGTTTCAAGAGTTGTACCGGATTTGGATACAACGATGAACAGAGCATGAGCAAGGTCTACGGAAGCAAGAACAGCAGCTGCGTCATCAGGATCTACGTTGCTGATAAATTTAGCTTCCATCTTGGATGTGTTGTTTGCTTTAGCCCAATTCTCAAGAGCAATATATAATGCACGAGGACCTAAATCACTTCCACCGATACCGATCTGTACAACAGTTGTGAATTTCTCGCCGTTTTCGTTAGTAATCTCACCTGCGTGAACTTTATTTGCGAAGTCTGCGGCTTTCTTCTGCTGTGCAACGTAGAATTCACGTTTGTTGACACCATCAACTACTACGTCTTCGCCAAGCTGTGTACGTGCAAGGTGATGAAGAACCATACGTTTCTCTCCTGTGTTGATCACAGCACCGTTGTATAATTCCTGGAATTTGTCAATAAGCTCAGCCTCATCTGCCAGTTTTGCAAGTGCATCCAGAACTGTTTCATCAACCTGTTTTGCAGCGTAGTTGTAAGTTAAGCCGGCTGCCATCGGTGTGCTGTATTTCTTTACACGTTCAGCACCTTTCTCGCCTGCCATGGCATCTGCAATATTTACATGACCTTTCAGTTCGGCAAGTTTGCTGTAGGAAGCAAGAGTGTCGAGATTTTTCCATGTTGCCATAATGATATTCCTCCTTTAAGTGACTGCAGCTGTATGGCCACAGTTATTAACTATAATTATACTGAATAATTGTTCTAATTTCAATGCACGAATGTATGGGATTCAGAGATATTTCGGCACTGCTGCGCGAAAATTTTGTGAATATTTCTCCGTCCCGCTTTCGTTACTGTTCACACACCACTGTCCCGCGAGGTGTTTTGGCATGAATATGCCAAAATCCCGAGACATACAAGCCAAAATTCCATTGCCGCAGGCAATCTGGAATGAATTTTGGCTACGTTACTGTGAACGGAGTGAACAGTAACCCGCTTTCCTGACAGCACAACTGTAAGATCAGTATATATTTGCAATAAGACCGGCAAAATGATATTATGTATAAAGTTACAGGCAGACAGTAATTTTACAGGGAGATAATTAAAAATGGAATTTTGGGATATTTATGATGAAAATAAGAAACCGACAGGACGCACAATGAAAAGAAATGACTGGTGTCTGAAGGACGGGGAGTATCACCTGACCGTACTTGGTGTCGTCGGCAGACCAGATGGTACATTCCTGATCACCAAACGTGTGATGACCAAGGCATGGGCTCCCGGCTGGTGGGAAGTATCAGGGGGTGCAGCCCAGGCAGGTGAGGAATCCTGCGAGGCTGTCCTTCGTGAAGTAAAAGAAGAAACAGGACTGGATGTACGAAATGCGGAAGGCGGATATCTGTTTACTTATAAGAGAGAGAATCCGGGTGAGGGAGATAACTACTTCGTGGATGTGTACCGTTTTGTCATGGATATTGATGAGAGTGACCTGCACCTGCAGACAGAGGAAACAGACGGATATATGTTTGCCACTGTTGATGAGATCAAAGCCTTTGCAGCAGAAGGGAAATTCCTGCATTATGACAGTATAAAAAAGGCGTTTGAATAAAAATTTTGGGGTAAAAAGTCATAAAATAATATAGAGAGAAAGAGTTTTTGATGTAAGTAAGAAATATTTATTAACGTATATGAAGAAATAATGTCGATTACGAAAGATATTAAGGGGCTTTTGTATTTAATGAAATTTCTGCGAGATATGGGATTATTTATTGCTAAATGATTATATCTTGTGGAAATTTTTTTATTGTAATAGTTCATTTTCATTGAGTATATCAAAGTTATCAGACGGTATTTTCATTAAGAATTATGTAGCTTCAAAATAACATAATAATGTTTAATGAATTAACTAAAAATAGTTGACAAAATAAAAAAATAGATAAAATAAAAAATGTAATAACTATATAGTTTAACGAATAAACCAAATAGAAAAGAAAGGAGGATATTATGGTTCGTGGAATGAATAGTGCAGAAATGCAGAAAAATAACAGAACACTTGTGTTTAAGCTTTTACAAGAACGCGGAATGATCACGCGAGCGGAAATAGCAGTGGAATTAAATCTTCAAAAAGCAACGATTACCAATATAATTAATGAATTTTTTGATATGGGAATTGTTGAAGGAGACGGAGATGGAGCTGTTGGAAGACGTGGAGAGAAATTAAGACTAAAAGTAGATAATATTTATACAATGTCTATAGGAATTACACGTAAGGACTTTCAGTTTGGGATTTTTGATTTAAGAGGACAGCAGTTAAAACATTGCAGATATCAATTTAAAAAAGAAGAATCTTTTAGAGAAGTTCTGGACAAAATGAAAGAAGAAGCTATTTCTCTGGTAGAGGAATATGGTGATAATCGCATTCTGGGAGTATGCCTTGCTGTACCAGGATTATTTATTAATCGTCCGGAAAGAGGCGAAGAAATTTTTATGGTTTCAGAGTTTGAAGAATTAAGCAATATAGATGTACATACAGAATTGGAAGAAGCTCTGGGTAGAAAGATACTAATTAAGCATGATGCAAAACTTTCCGCATATGCTGAATGGCATTGTGCGGAAGAAATAAAAGGAATAGACAGAGGGAGTTTGGCTATTGTACGTTCCAGAGGATATGGGATTGGATGCGGATTTGTTGTAAATGGCAATATTGTAAATGGTCATCTGGGGCTTGCCGGAGAGGCAGGATACATGGGAATCAATTTTAATAGACATAAAAAGGGAGAAGAAGGAAGAGGAACTCTGGAATACTCTGCAGGAGTTGAAAGCGTAGTACGTTATATGAAAGAACGTTTATACGAATTTCCGGAAAGTCCATTAAATGAAAACAGTAATTATATGGATGTGTTTGAAGCGTATAAACATGGTGATGAACTGGCAGACTGGGCTGTCAGTAAAGTTGCCTGGATGCTGGGATATGGAATAGCAAACATTATATATATTATTAATCCGGATTGTATTATTATTGGGCCAGATTATCCAGACACGGAAGATTTTATTAACAAAATACGTAGTGCAGTAAGGAATTTTGTACCGGAATTTGTGGAGCGTAACGCAACTATTCGTTATTCAAAAATAAACGAGGATTCTTTCATGCTGGGAGGATATTATTACACCCTTGAAACATTATGTAAACGGGGAAATATATTTGAACTTATTCGGACTGCGAAAGCATTACCGTGATATAAGTTATATAAAAGTAAAATGATGAAGGAGTAAGTAGGTTATGGAATGTAGTAAAAAAAGAGAACTGGATCTAATGGCGGCTAAAATTCGAAAAACTGCTTTGCAGACAATTCAAGCCGCTGGATCCGGGCATATTGGGGGATCTTTTTCAATCGCAGATATTTTATCTGTGCTATATTTTGAAAAAATGAATGTTGATCCGATGAGGCCAGATGATCCTGATAGAGATAGATTGGTATTATCTAAGGGACATTGCTCACCGGCTATGTATGCAACGCTGGCATTAAAGGGCTTTTTCTTAAAGGAGCATTTATCTACATTCCGAAAGTTGGACAGTGATCTTTCGGGTCATGTGGAAATCCATGTACCTGGTGTAGATATGTCTTCAGGATCTCTTGGACAGGGGCTTTCTGTTGCATTGGGAATGGCTATGTATGCAAAAGCCAGAAAGAAAAGATATCGGACTTTCTGTATTCTTGGAGACGGTGAAATCCAGGAAGGGCAGGTATGGGAAGCAGCAATGTGTGCCGGATTTTATAAGGTAGATAATCTGATTGCATTTGTAGATAACAATAAATTACAGTTGGATGGTTCACTTGAAGAAATTATGTCGTCTTATCCTATTGGTGATAAGTTCAGAGCTTTTGGATGGAATGTGCTGGAAGTGAATGGACATGATGTGGAACAGATTTCAGATGCAGTTGAATTTGCGTTTTCTATGAAAGGAAAGCCAACAGTTATCGTTGCAGATACAGTTAAGGGTAAAGGTGTAACTCTGTTTGAAAATAATGTTAATTTTCATGGAAGTCAACCTAAAGCTGAAGAGTGGTCTGATTGTTATGCGCAATTGGATGCCAAGATCGCAGAATTGGAGGGGTAAAAATGGGGAAAATATTTCGACAAGAGTAGCATACGGTAAAGCATTGGCAGAATTTGGTACAGATGAAAAGCTGTTTGTGTTTGACGCAGATTTGAAGAAGTGTACGATGACTCTTTATTTTGCCGAGAAGTATCCGGAGAGATTTTTTAATATTGGAATTGCGGAAGCTAATATGGTAGATATAGCTGCGGGATTTGCGACATGTGGCGCAACAGCGCTGGTACATACTTTTGCAATATTTGCAACAGGACGTACCTATGATCAGATTCGTAATAGTGTATGTTATCCGGGATTGAATGTTAAAATTGTAGGAAGTCATGGAGGATTAACAGTTGGGGAAGATGGCGCAACTCATCAGGCTTTAGAAGATATTAGCCTTATGAGAGGAATACCTGGAATGACTGTGATTATTCCATGTGATTCTTATGAAGCTCGTCTGGCTACAAAAGCCATGCTTGAGAAAAAAGGGCCTTGTTATTTCCGAACATGTCGTCCGGCAGTGGAATGTGTAACTGATCAATTTAAAAACTATAACTTTGAAATAGGTAAAGGTGTTCAATTGACAGAAGGTACAGATGTGACGATTATTGCCTGTGGAATTATGGTTCAAGAAGCATTAAAAGCGCAGAAACTCCTTGAAGAAGAAAACATATATGCAAGAGTAATTGATATGCATACAATAAAACCGATTGACAGGGAAATAATCATTAAGGCAGCAAAAGAAACGGGAGCTATCGTAACAGTGGAAGAACATAATACGATAGGTGGACTTGGATCGGCTGTTGCAGAAGTGCTTGTACAGACTGAAATAGTTCCAGTGGAATTTGTGGGAGTCCAGGATCAGTTTGGACATTCGGGTTCACCGTCTATTTTATTAAAACATTATGGCCTTTGTTCGGAGAATATTGTCTGCAAGGCAAAAAAGGTAATTGAGAGAAAATAAGGCTGACAGTATGTTGAAGAAGCAGTCTGCTAATATGTGAAAAAATGAAACAATTGTTCATAGAATGAACTTACAGGATGTGTGGCAGTATGCTCCACATCCTTATTTTTTTATATGTTGTACAAAATATGTGAAAAAGTATATATTGTGAAAAATGCATAGTTTAATCAGTGAACTTTTGTACATATAAAACATTGACTTTTTACGCTGAAAAATGTATTATACAGACATAAGCAGAGAGATAAAGTTAAAAGAATTAACAATTAGAGTTAAAACAATTAACTAAAGGAGGGGAATATGAAGTGTGCAGTATTTAATGGGAAATGTAATATGACTATTGATGAAAGAGAAATTCCAGAACCTGCAGCAGATGAAGTTTTGATTAAGATAATGGCCTGTGGAGTTTGCGGATCAGATGTTCACATTTTTTTTGGAGATCAAGGTTCAACATCTTCAATTCCACCACTTATACAGGGACATGAATTTTCCGGTGTGGTGGTTAAAATCGGAAAGGATGTCGTAGAATGTAAAGTTGGAGATAAAGTTTGTGCAGATCCGGCAGATAACTGTAATGACTGTTATTATTGTGCAAATGGCATGATGAGTCATTGTGAGAATATGGGGGCTATTGGCACAAATCGTGATGGTGGATTTTCGCAATATTGTGTTGTACCATCCAGATTGATTCATTTGCTGGGTGAAGATGTTACTTTTGTAGAGGGAGCAATGGCAGAACCACTTGCATGTTGTATTAATGGAGCAGATCGAAGTGATATCAAAGTTGGGGACAATGTTGTTGTATACGGCGCTGGTGCAATTGGAATACTGTTAATGCAGTTGGCAAGAATGCGAGGAGCTGCAAGGGTTATTGTTATAGAACCATCAGAAGAAAAAAGAAAAATGGCGGAAAAACTTGGGGCAACACTTACGATCAATCCGATGGAAAACAAAGTAGCAGATGTATTAAAAGAACATAAGTTAGAGCATATTCAGGTAGTTATTGAAACCTGTGGGCTTAAGAGTACATCTGAGGAAGCAATGGAAATTGTTGACAGGCAGGGAACGGTTGTATTATTTGCAGTAACTGCTCTTGATGCAACAATTTCGTTGAAGACGTATAATCTCTTTCAGAGAGAAATTACAATAAAAGGTTCTTTCTGCAGTCCGTATGATATGGGAAGAGCGGTAGAGTTGATCAATGCGCATGCCATTGATGTAACTACTATGCTGGCAGGATTTGAACCACTGGAAAAATTACCGGAAATTCTTGCGTCCCGAGAACTCAGAGCAAAAGGTAAATATGTTATTCTTCCAAATGGAGAAGAAGGAAAAGGAACAAATATTACAATGTAACTTTTAGCTACGGCTATAAAGATAAAAAAGGGAGGTTTTTAAACATGAAAAAATTAGTAGTATTAGGGTTAGCAGCAGTTATGGCATTAGGAGCACCATTTTCTGTATGCGCAGCAGAAGAGGAAACAACAGTTGAACATCCATCAGGACTTAAAATCGGATGTGCAGTTCAGACCATGAGTAATCAGGTTTGGGCTCAGCAGATGGAAGAAATCACAAAAGATGCGAAGGAAGATGGAAATGAAGTTACTGTAGTTGAATGTAAGGAAAATGCAAACACACAGATTGACCAGATTGAGAACTTTATCACATCAGGAATGGATGTTATTATTGTTCAACCCGTAGATCCGGATGCAATTGAGGAGGTTTGTAAAGAAGCTCTTGATTCAGATATCGAAGTAGTATGCTGGGATGAAAAAATGGAAAATTCAAGTTTCAACTGGGTAATTGAGAATTATGATCTGGGTGTTGAAATTGGAACTCAGGCAGCAGATTTTATTAATGAAAAGTTTGGAGATAAAGGCTGCGAAGTAGTTGTACTTGGATATCCACAGACACCGATTCTGTTGGAAAGAGAAAACGGAATTCTGGACGCATTAAAGGAAAAAGCACCTAACGCAGAAGTTGTTGCAAATCAGCCTGCAATTGATACCACCGAAGGTTTAAATGCAATGGAAACTATCCTGCAGGCACATCCGGATGTTAAAGTAGTATGTTGTATTGGTGGTGGTGGTGCTACCGGAGCAAACGAAGCGTTAAAAGGCACTTATGGAAGTGAAGTTCCAGATGATATCGGAATTTTTTCAACAGACCTTACTGATGAGGCAATTGCATCTATGCAGAATGGTGAATTTGATCGTTGTGTAGTAGCTATTACAGGTAACGCATTTGTTTGTGGTGATGTTATTTATGATCTCTCTATGCGCTATGCAGCAGGAGAAAAACTGGATCATGAAGTATACAGAGATCTTATTCCGGTTACTCCAGAGAATCTTGAAGAAATGATTACTAAATAATTTTTACGAAACAGAAAAGTTGCTATTGTTGGTGCGGCTAGATGTGTAGATAAGTAACAGTCGACATCTGCCGCACTTTTATTCTCAAAAATACGGTGGACTAAAACGATTATAAAAAGGGGGGAAGAATATGTCTGATAATATTTTGGAATTAAAACATATTACAAAACTTTATCCAGGTGTAGTTGCTTTAAATGATGTTTCCCTTGAGGTGAGAAGAGGCGAAATTCTTGCTCTGGTTGGTGAAAACGGAGCTGGAAAGTCTACTCTGATAAAAACATGTAGTGGGGCAATTACTCCTACACAGGGAGAAATTGTGATTAACGGAAAATCATTTACAGGAATGACACCGCAGACATCAGAACAAAACGGAATAGGAGTTATTTATCAGGAATTTAATCTTGTTGGAGATCTTTCAGTGGCAGAGAATATTTTCCTTGGAAGAGCGATCCGTAAAGGAATGGTTATAGATTTGAAAGCAATGGAGAGAGAATCAAAAAAAATATTGGATTCTCTTAATATTAAGATTAATCCTAAAACATTAGTAAAAACTCTGAGTGTCGGATATCAGCAGATGGTAGAAATTGCGAAAGCTGTTTCTCAGAATGCAAAACTTCTGATTATGGATGAGCCATCCGCACCATTGACAAGTGCGGAAGTGGAGGCAATGTTTGCTATTGTCGATAAGTTAAAAGCTGGTGGAGTAAGTATCATTTATATTTCACATCGTCTTGATGAGATTTTTCGTTTGGCAGATAGAATTACCATTCTTCGTGATGGACAGTATGTGACAACTCTTAATACAGACGAAACGAATAAAGATGAATTGGTAAAATATATGGTAGGTCGTCAGTTGACGGAAGTATATCCGAAACGTGATGAGATATGTGTAAAGGACGAAGTTATATTTGAGGCAGTAAATGTATCAGGAAATGGGGATAAAAATATTTCTTTTAAAATACATAGAGGTGAAGTGCTGGGACTTGGTGGATTGGTAGGTGCCGGACGAACAGAATTTGCAGAATTAATGTTTGGAATGAGACCAAAAACAGCTGGAAAATTTATTTTTAAAGGAAAGGAAATTTCACCTAAAACTCCAAAGGATGCTATCGAACTTGGAATTGGTCTGGTCCCAGAAGATCGTAAGAAAGAAGGTGCTCTTCTTGGAATGAGTATCCGATGTAATATTAATATGCCGATTTATCAGAGAATTTCCAAAGGTACCGTAATCAATGAGAAGAAAGAAGAAGAAATTGCACAGACATATCGAAAAGAGATTTCCATAAAAACACCGACACTGGATCAGTTGGTAAAGAATCTCAGTGGTGGCAATCAGCAAAAAGTTATATTGGCAAAGTGGTTGGCTGCAGATTCAGAATTGTTGATTTTTGATGAACCGACTCGTGGTATTGATGTAGGCGCAAAACAGGAAATTTATACATTAATTAATCATTTGGTAGAACAGGGAAAGACAGTGCTTATGATTTCTTCAGAAATGGAAGAATTGATGGGTATGTCTGACAGGATTCTTATTCTGGCTGAAGGAAATATGACAGGTGAACTAAATAAAAGTGAATTCAATCAGGAGCGTATTATGCAGCTGGCTTCTATAGAAAAGGGGGAATAAAAGATGAAATCTGTTATAGATAAAATTAAAGGTAGAGCTATTTATGCCTTTCTTGTACTTATGGTCATTTTCTTTACAATTATTAATCCAAACTTTCTTACAGTGAAAAACTTGCTGAATGTTGCAAAACAGGTGTCCATCTTTGGCATTGCATCAGTAGGCATGACATATGTTATCCTGCTTGGTGGAATTGACCTTGCAACCGGATCGATTATTTCTTTTGTTAACATTGTTTGTGCATATTTTATGGTAAATATTGGAATGAACGTTGTTTTGGCTGTATTGCTCTCATTAATAATCAGTACTTTTATAGGATTTCTCAATGGTATTATTATTGCAGAGCTTCGTATGCCAGCATTAATTGTAACTTTTGCGTCTCAGACTATTTTTGCCGGATATGCATACATTATCTGTGGAGGTGTTCCAATTTCACGTATGCCAGAGTCTTTCCTGAAACTTGGTCAGGGATATGTAGGACCTATTCCGGTTCCGGTAATTGTTATGGTTGTTATTTTTGCAATTGGTACATTTATTCTGAATAAAACATATTTTGGACGTTATTTCTACGCACTTGGCGGAAATGAAGAGGCAGCACTTCTTTCTGGTATTAAAATAAAAGTTGTAAAATGTCTGGTATATTCCCTATCAGGACTTTTTGCAGGTATTGCAGGTTTGGTAATGCTTGCACGTGCTAATACTGCGCAGCCAAATGCCGGTGTTGGATATGAATTTGATGTTATTACATGTGTAGTGCTTGGAGGTGTCAGCGTAAACGGTGGATCGGGAAAAATGTCAAATGTCATTGCTGGTGTTCTGATTATTGGTGTATTAAGCAATGGTATGGTTCTTATGAACATCAGCTCATATATGCAGATGGTAATCAAAGGAATTATTCTTCTTCTGGCAGTAGGTGCTGACTGCATTCAGCAGATGAATCTTCAGAAGACAAAAGCAATTGCATAAATTTATACTAAATATTCAAGTTAAGAGGAGGAAAAGACAAATGGAAGGAAACATGAAAGTAGCAATTATGACAGACGTAATGAAAATGGATTTTACAGAAAGACCAATTCCTCAGCCAAAGGATGACGAGGTTTTAGTTAAAATTGAACATGTAGGTGTGTGTGGTTCAGATCTTCATTATTTTGAAGCAGGTGGAATTGGAAGAAACATTGTTCATCCACCATTTGTTCTTGGACATGAGGCTGGTGGTACTGTTGTAGAAGTTGGAAAAAACGTGACTCATTTAAAAGTTGGTGATAAGGTTGCTTTGGAACCAGGAAAGACATGTGGACATTGTGAGTTCTGTAAAACAGGAAGATATAACCTTTGTCCGGATGTTATATTCTTTGCAACTCCGCCAATAGATGGTGTATTTCAGGAATATGTAGCACATGAAGCAGCACTTTGCTTTAAGATTCCTGATAACATGGATACAATGGAAGCGGCTCTTATTGAACCATTGGCTGTTGGTATGCATGCAGCAAGACAGGGTAATGCACATCTGGGACAGACAGCAGTTGTTACAGGTGCAGGATGTATTGGACTTGTTTCCATTATGTCATTAAAAGCTATGGGAGTAACAAGAATTATTGCTGTAGATGTTCAGGAAAAGCGACTTCAGAAGGCACTTGAACTTGGTGCAACGGACGTTATAAATGGAAAAGAAAAAGATACGGTGAAAGAAATTTTCCGTTTGACAGGAGGAGCAGGAGCTGATTTAACAATAGAAACAGCAGGAACAGAAATTACTACAAGACAGGCAATTAATTTCGCAAAACCTGGTTCTACAATTGTACTTGTTGGTTATTCTGCGTCAGGAGAAGAAACTTTACCTATGAGTCTTGCGTTGGATAAAGAACTGACATTTAAAACTGTTTTCCGTTATCGTCATATTTATCCTGTTGCAATTGAAGCAGTTGCAGCTGGAAGCATAAATGTAAAGGGGATTGTATCAAATGTCTGGGATTTTGATGACATTGAAAATGCAATGATTCAGAGTGTGAAAGATAAAGCGAACATTGTTAAATCAGTAATTAAGATTGGATAATAAGGAAACTTGCAGATGGAAAGAAAATACGTAATCGGATTAGATTATGGAACATTATCAGGACGGGCTATTATAGCTGACTGCAAAGATGGTACAGTTCTGGCTTCTGCAGTAAAGGAATATGATCATGGAGTCATGAGTGAATATCTTCCGGATGGAACAGAACTTACAGGTACAGGATGGGCTTTACAGAATCCAAAGGATTATATAGATGTTTTAAAATATATTATTCCAGAAGCAGTAGCACAATCGGGAGTTTCTTCAAAAGATATTATAGGAATAGGATTGGATTTTACTTCCTGTACTATGCTACCGGTAGATGAAAATAATGTTCCATTATGTTTATTAGTAAAAAACGTTTCAAGACCTCATGCATGGGTAAAATTATGGAAACATCATGGAGCTCAGAAACAGGCAGATGAAATAAATGAATTGTTAAAAAAGAGAGGCGAAATTGACAACATTCAATTTGGAGGAAAAATATCCTCTGAACTTCTTCTTCCTAAAATTTTACAGATTGTAGAAGAGGATCCTGAACTTTATGATGAGGCAGCAAGTTTTCTTGAAGTTGGGGACTGGCTTACACAGATTTTAACGAATGGTCGTAAGAGATCTGGAAATTTGGCAGGGTATAAGGCAATGTGGACGCCGGAAACAGGATATCCTTCAAAAGATTTCTTGTTGCAGTTGTCACCCAAACTGGAAAATCTGACAGAAGATAAATTGGGAGATGATATTACACTGGCAGGACAGCCAGTGGGATATCTGACAGAAGACTGGGCAAAAGAGTTGGGACTTTGTGCAGGTATACCAATAGCAACAGCAGTAATTGATTCTCATGCAGGAATGCCTGGCAGTGGTGTAAGCAAATCTGATCAGATGATGATGGTGCTTGGTACTTCCAGTGTAATGCTGGCTTTATCTGAGAATGGATATAGTAAAAATGGTGTTGTAAGTGGAATAAAAGGCGCAATTTTACCGAAAAAATATGCATTAGAATCAGGACTTGCGGCTGTTGGAGATATGTTGGGATGGTTTGTTGATAATTGTGTATCCTGGGAATATAAACAAATGGCAGATCAACAAGGTATGGATTTACATTCATGGTTAACCAGAAAAGCCGAAAAACTTTCACCAGGTGGACATGGACTGCTTGCATTAGACTGGTGGAATGGAAACAAAACTCCATACGTAGATGGACGATTGTCGGGGGTGCTTGTGGGTTGTACCTTACTTACCAAACCAGAAGAAATTTATCGTGCTCTCATTGAATCTACTGCATTTGGTACAAAAAAGATTATGCAGTTATTTGCAGAATCAGGAGTCAAAATTCATACTATAATAGCCAGCGGTGGAATTGCAGAGAAAAATTCCCTTTTAATGCAGATTTATGCAGACGTTTTGAATTGCGAAATCCACATATCAGGCACAGAACAAACGGCTGCACTTGGAGCTGCCATATATGCATCTGTTGCTGCGGGTAAAGATCTAGGTGGATATGAGACGATTCAGGAAGCAGTTGCAAACATGAGTCATTTGAAAGATATTGTTTACAAACCGAATCCCCCAATGGTAGAAAAATATGTGGAACTTTATCAGATGTATTGTAATTTAGTGGAAATGTTTAATCCTCAAAAAAATACCACTATGATTACATTAAGTCAATTGCATTAAAAGTCAGAATATCTTTGGAAAAACAGAGACAATGAAATTAAAATAAGTAATATCTAATAATTAGAAAAATCTGCAGGAGATACAATCAGGTATCTTATCTGCAGATTTTTATCTGTTTGAGGTTATTTCATTGCATTCTTAATCGCGGCCAGCAGTTCGTCATATTCTTCGTATGCCGGGATCTCTGGATAATCTGCTTTGATCTTGTCTGTACTGCGGAAGAGAAATCCTGCCTTGCTTGCCTGGATCATACCCAGGTCATTGTAGGAATCACCGCTTGCAATGGTATCGAATCCGATAGACTGTAAAGCTTTTACAGTAGTTAACTTGGATTGTTCCACTCTCATCTTAAAGCCTGTGATCTCACCGTTGTCTGCAACTTCAAGAGTGTTGCAGAATAAGGTAGGCCTGCCAAGCTTCTCCATGAGCGGTGCTGCAAACTGTGTGAAAGTATCGCTGATCAGAATTACCTGGGAGAAAGAACGAAGTTCATCCAGGAATTCCTTTGCGCCCGGAAGCGGATCAATTTTTGCGATCACATCCTGAATCTCTTTCAGTCCGAGACCATGCTCTTTCAGAATACCAAGTCTCCAGTTCATCAGCTTATCATAGTCCGGCTCATCACGTGTGGTTTTCTTCAGCTCCGGAATTCCGCTTGCTTCTGCAAATGCGATCCAGATTTCAGGTACCAGTACGCCCTCTACGTCAAGACATGTAATATACATAATAGAAATCCTCCTTTGTGTAAAACCTCTTTATTTTTGAAAATCCTTTAATGCTTTATTTAGTGAAATCATTCTAACATATTCTGAGAGTCCTTGCAAATTTAATTTTTGAGTAGCTCAAAAGGAGAATATTGATTTCCTAAAATGCATATGATATAATGTCAATAGGCAAAAGAAAGAATAATTAATCTGACAAGAATAACAAGAATGAAAGCCCTGGGAGTGGCAGTTCCCAGGGTTTTCTTCTTGTTTTAACAAAGTGGACAAGCAACCACCAGGCTAGTGTTGTCCTATTTATCTCTGCTAGCCATTTGCAGATATAGTGGCAGATTATACCTGCCGTGCAGGAGATAAGAAAAGAAAGAATAATTTCTGACAAGGTAAGTAGGTAATCATCCGTATATTGATATTTTATAAAAGCCATCTGATATTGTTCCTAGCTGTTTGCCAGATCCTCAATCAGATGGCTTAGTATTATTTTTTTAGTTTAGTACGGCAGTATTCCGGAAGCTCCTCTGACCATGGAAGCAGTTTCTTTAATTCTTCCTCTTTAGGAAAAGCTCCCATTTTTCTGATTTCATCCAATATATAGGTCAGATATGTGTATGGTTTCAGATGGTTTAGAAGTGCCGTTTCTGTAATGCTGTAAACAAGGGCACTGGCATCTGCTTCCTGTACACTTTTGGCAAACAGCCAGTTGCGGCGTCCCACTGCAAAATTTTTCAATGCACGTTCTGCACTGTTGTTGTCTATGCTGAGATGACCATCTTCCAGATACCGTCTCAGATATACTTTCTGATTAAGCGTATACAAAATGGCATCACCAATAAGGGAAGAACTGTCTACAGAATCTTCCATTGTATGCAGCCATTCAAACAGGGTGTTCATAACCAGACGGGACTGTTTCTGGTGCTCCTCATATTTTTCTTCCGGTGTTTTGTCATAGATCATATCTTCAATCTTATAGAGGATACTGATCCTTGACATTGCCTGATATGCAACTGTTTCTTTCAGCTGTTCTCTTGTGAAATCTTTTTTCAATTCTGTGAGGGCTGCATCAAAACGTCGTCTTGCATGGGTAAGGCACCCGCTTAACAATTTACATTTTATTCATGATGTATAAATTGCAGATTTGATGAGAATAAGCGGGAGCAGAGCAAAAAAACGCATTTTGGATATATGTTGAGATTCGATAGGTTCGAAAAGAGCTACAACGGGTATGGTAGTTCTTTTATTGCAAAAAATGAAGTTATTATTAAATTTAGGGGGCAGGATTTATTAGGTTAAATTATATTCATGTTACTTATAGTCGGTTGACTTATAAGTAACAAATGATAAGATTATACCATGGAGGATCTGGAATATGATTACAGAGGAAATAGGTAAAAGAATCAAAGAAATCCGTAGTGAAAAAGGTATAAGCCAAGAAAAATTAGCACTTAAAGCTGAACTTGATCGAACATATGTGGCAGGTGTTGAGAATGGAAAAAGAAATCCTTCAATAAAGAGTCTTGAGAAAATTATAAATGCATTGGACATAAACTTCGGGTGTTTTTTTAAAAATATGTAATGTTGACTATGAGTCACATAAATGATAGAATGGGAGAGTGGAAAATGAGTTATTCTTTTGAAAATAAGAAAATTGATGAACATATTCAAACTTATACCGTATATCAAGTGGATAAGATGCCGGATTTGTTTTTGGAAGTTGAATTTTCATATCCAAGAAGTCAATCATGGAAAACATGTATTCCGATATATGAGAAATATCAAGGAATAAATCTAACTAATGTACCAGAAGAAGATGTAGAAGAATGGATTCAGGAGTGCTACGAATCAATGTCTCCTTCCAATGCATCTGTTTGGAATAGAACAGAAAAAATATATTGGGAAAAACATCAAAAAGCAAATAAAGCTAAACCACTTTTTGATGTTCTAAATACAGAGGATAGATATCATCTTACTCAATGGGGATGTAGACAATGTACGGATACAAGTCAAGTTAATTCACAGGCAGCCAGTAGAATTAGAGCACTTAAACAGTCGCATGGATATCACATTGCTACTAAAGATGTATATTGTCCGGTGTGCAAAGAGATTACACCCCATGATATATTATTAAGGATACCTAGAAAAAAGGGCGAAAGTCAAAAGCGTTATTCGATATCAACTTCTTTAAAAAATCGTATTAAAGAACATTTTTCATATACAGACGCTTGCTTTGGTGTAAAGCTATCGAAAGGTACTAGGGAACTGATTATTGATCACAAGTTTCCTGCAACTAGATGGGCTGCAGGAGAAACAAAAAATTTTACAACAATGACTGATGAACAGATAGAAGTAAAATTTCAGTTATTGACCCAACAAACAAATTTACAAAAGGATCGTTACTGCTTTAGATGTTTTAATGAGAATATCAGAGGAGATTTTTTTGGAATAAAATGGTATTCAAAAGGAGATGAATATTGGCAAGGGGCAAATAAATCAGATGAGAATGGCTGTGTCGGTTGTCCGTGGTACGATCTTGCAGATTGGAAGAAAAAATTTAATGAACATTTATCACAAGAATAATGAGGAGGTGGAGCAATGATAAAAACAGTTGGAAGTATATGTTCAGGTATAGAAGCTGCGTCTGTAGCTTGGAAACCTATGGGTGTATCTTTTAAATGGTTTTCTGAAATTGCGCCTTTTCCATCACAAGTTTTAAAGGAAAAATTCCCAAAAGTTCCAAATTTAGGAGATATGAATAATATTCCTGATATGTTAAAGTTAGGAAAAATTGAAGCACCAGACTTATTATGTGGGGGTACGCCTTGTCAGGCATTTTCTTTTGCAGGAAATCAAAAGGGATTAGATGACGAAAGGGGAAATTTAACACTTAAATTTGTGGATATAATCAAAGCAAATGATTCCGTAAGAAAAAAAGAAGGAAAAGAAGAAAGCATAGTATTTTGGGAAAATGTAGAAGGTGTTCTGAGTGACAAGACCAATGCATTTGGATGCTTAGTATCATCACTAGCAGGTTTAGATCAGGTTTATAGTCTTGATAAATGGCCTACAGCAGGACTTATTGAAGGAAAAAAGAGAAATGTTGCATGGAGAGTACTGGATGCTAAATATTTTGGACTCCCTCAGCAGAGAAGAAGACTTTATGTTTTAGCTGGCGGTAAACATTTTCATCCTGAGAATATTTTGTTTGAACAAGATACAAACCATCTTGACAATCAACCTGAGTATCCTTTGTGTGGTATCAAGGAGGGGGTTGAGTTTGAAATATTCAGACAATATTCAGATTGTTTATATTCTGCTTATGGAACAAAGTGGAATGGAAATGCGGCGGCATATAATGGTTCACTATTTGTTGTTCAAGATGGAAGAATTCGTAGGTTATCTCCATTAGAGTGTGAAAGGTTGATGGGATTTCCAGACAACTATACAGATATTAAAGGTGCAAGTAGAACAAATAGATACCAAGCCATAGGAAATTCGTGGGCGGTACCAGTAGTTAGATGGATTGGAAATCGTCTTATAAATAATCAAGGAGAACCAATAGAGTTAAGAAAATATAAAAAAGACTTGGCTGTAGAAATTGGGAAAAAATTATGGTTTTATGATTTGAGAGACGGCAAGTTGCCAGTAACAAAAGATAGAGTTATAAATACGTCTTCTATACCAAATGAATGCAATTATTGTTCTTTGCTTGATATTGTATCAAAAGATGCACCGAAATCAATTTACATTTCTCCAGTAGGCTGTAGGGGAATTGTAAGAAGAAAAGAAGAACGTAAGATAAACATTAATGAACGATTGGAAGAAGTTCTTTTGAAAATTGCAGACGAAATGGATGAAGAGGAAATAGAAAAACGTTCACGAATACAAAAAAGAGGCAAATATAGTCCCCCTATGAAAGAAACGATAATCGTGTGATTTTTGATTGCAGTGTGCAGAGGTGTAACCATCGCCCAGTTAGTGGCGTTTCGTCACTAAGTACTGGGTATTGCTTGTAGCTGAACTTCACAAGATTAAGCAACTTCGTTGCAAATCCCTTTGGGAAAAACTAAATATTGTTATTATTAACAGACTGAGTAGAGAGATTTACTTGGTCTTTTTTGTAGAAAAAGAAAGGAAGAATTGAATTGAAAGCAACAAGACACAATGGAAGATTGCGAAAGCATGAAACTTACGATGCCAGGCATAATGACTGCAGATTTGATGTGGAGAACAGAGAGCATATTGATGCAGAGAGGGAGAAAACTCAATGTCTATTGGGATTGTAGGTAGTGTAAAATAGTTTGTATTTTTTATGGCAGTTGCAAAGGAACAAATTCGACAGATCATCTCAAAAAACAACATTAATAGCGTTGCAGATATATACACGCTTCTGAAAGACAGTTTCAAGGATATCCTGCAGGAGCTGATGGAGGCAGAACTGGATGCAACTTTTGGCTACGAGAAAAACCATAAGGGAGATCTACAGACAGACAATAAAAGAAATGGTCATTCTACAAAAAACTTAAAGAGTCAATACGGTGAATTTCAAATCGACGTACCAAGAGACCGTAACGGTGAGTTTGAACCAAAACTCATCCCTAAATACCAGAGAGATATTTCCGGGATTGAGGAAAAAGTGATATCTTTATATGCCCGTGGTATGAGTACACGTGACATCCACGACCAACTCCAGGATCTTTATGGAATTGAGCTATCAGCTGAAATGGTCAGCAAGATCACAGACAAAATACTTCCTCAAGTTAAGGAATGGCAGTCCCGCCCTCTGAACCCAGTTTATCCGTTTGTCTTTATAGACCGTATTCATTATAAAGTACGTGAGGATGGCAGAATCCTGAGTCGTGCTGCGTATGTAGTTCTTGGCGTTACAGTGGAGGGATACAAAGATATACTCAGCGTCACAGTAGGCGCAAATGAAACCAGCAAGTTCTGGCTTGGGATGCTTAATGATCTTAAGAACCGCGGAGTAAAAGATGTCCTTTTCTTCTGCGTGGATGGTCTTCCGGGTTTTAAGGAAGCTATTCAGGCAGTTTATCCGCAGGCAGAGATGTGTGATCCATATGCTACGCAATTCTTTCAAATATGTAAATTATAATGATCTGAAAAAGTTTTCCTCGGATTTCAAAGAAGTGTACAATGCTCCGAACGAAACAGCCGCTTTAACAGAGCTGGAGAACATGAAAGAAAAATGGGGGAAGAAATATCCGTACGCGATCAGTAACTGGGAAAATAATTGGGAAGATGTAAGTTCCTTTTTCCAGTTTTCTAATGATATCAGACGCATTATGTACACGACAAATATCATAGAAGGATTGAACCGCCAGTATCGGAAAGTCACGATGAATATTACGGTGCGGCAGGTTCTTCCGCAATTATCCGTTATTATTGTTATATCCCATGTACCTCAACTTTGCTTCAAGCAACTGCCTGCCACATCTTCCATACATTGTACGTTTTATCATTTTTAATCTGCTATTAGTTCCTTCCACAAATCCATTACTGTAATCATATGCTACAGCATTTTCAACTGCATCTATATCTCTTTTTAATCCCTCAGCAAAACTTCTTAAGGGTTTAAGAAGATTTTCACTATATTTTTCAACAAATAAATAGAGCATTGGCACATTATGATTTTTAAAAATATTTCTAAACTCTCTTATGCAGCATTGAAGTTCCCAAATATTTGGATACTTTTCATAAATATATTCCTTATGATTATCTGAAAGTTCAGTATTCATCCACATGTACCTAAACACACCTTCTCGTGTAATATAATCTTTATCTTTTCCCTTACTGCCGGTTTTGTATTTTAAACACTCTGTCATTGTTCTGACATATGGCTGTGGCTCAAAACATTTATTTTCTTTTTGCTCTATTTTGCACAAATAATCAAAAGCATTGCTTTTGGATCCAGAATATCCTTTTTCGTATATTGCCTTTACAGTTTTGCTTTTACTCCATCCTTCTTTAAGACAATCTATAATAAAATCATGAAATGGATCAAGTTTGCTTTGATGAATTCCATACATACTTAATTCTTTTGGATCACCTTTACGATATTTTGCAATTGTGTTGCGACCTATTCCCATACGTTTGGCAATTTCACGGTAACTACAGCCTTCTTTTAAAAAATTTTGTATTTGGCAGATCATTTGATAACGTTTTTCTGAAAAAGCAGCATAATTATCCACATCAGATGCAATTTTTTTTACAATGTTCTTCTGCATCGATAGATGTATCATTGTGTGGGATACTTATTGTTGCAGGGATTTCTTGATTCAGAGCTTTTTTTATTGTTTCCAGTAGATTCTGATGTAAATGAAATCGGTCTGCCACCTGCATTGCATCGGGTAATTCTTCTGATATTACTTTCGCATATGCACTTGCCCTATCTCTTGTAACCACTTTAACATTTTTATTATTCTTAAGCCATTCCCGCAATGTATCCCCATTTCTTCCATTCAACAATGTTATAGGCTCGTGCGTTTTTTCATTTACTATGATAGTCCCATATGTATGGCGCTTTTTATATGCAAAATCATCCACACCTATTACATCACTAACTTCCGGTTGGGGAAGAGATTCATATCTTTTTAAAAGTAACCGTATTACGGTATCACCACTAGTTTTTATCCCTAATGTGCGGCAGACACGGGCACAGCCTTCACAACTGGTTTCAAGAGCCAATGTACAGATAAAATCAACACATCTTTCTGTCATACGACTATAATTATTAAGGAATCCATCAAAAGTCTCAGCAATAGAAATAACCTCACATTCGTCATTCAAACATGCATACTCATGTGAACAAATTTCAAGTTGAACATTTTTTCCTAAAATAGGTAAATCCTGTACTTTACGAGTATATGTTCCATGATATTTTTGTGTTATACGATTACACTTTGGACATTTACAGCTGCTTGAAGTTGATTTCATCTGAATTATAATTTTATCACTTTGCTGATCAATATCTGTTATCATCAAATCCTTTTCTGGGTAAAATTTATCTAAGCATAATGTATTATTAGACTTTGCCATAAATAATTCTCCTCATACATCCTAATACAAACATTATACTATATATCTGATCATGCTAAAAGAGCCAAAACGGATAATTGCGGAAGAACCTCAAAGTCCGGACAGGTGGCTCAAAGAGCCCCGGAATAATCACGCAAAGGAAGAAAAATGAGCAGAGAACAGGAAAGAGCCAAGAGAAAACTGGAAAAGAATCCGGTTGTTGAATGCAATAAGATTCAAAATAAATATTACCCTGAATTATTTAAAAAATTTGGTGAAGTAAACGATCCGCGAAACCAAAGTTATATCGATTATTCTGTAAAAACCATGCTTGGGACTTTATACTATAAATGCATAGGTGGAATTTCAAGCATGCAGGAAATGACGCGGCAGTTTAATGATGAAAAAGTCGTGGAAAATCTATATTCTTTCATGGGAGATTCCAGAAAAGAGTATCTTCCCCATGGTGTTACGGAAAATGAATTTTTGGAGAGGCTGGATCCATTGGAGTTGGAAAATATACAGAAAGATATTGCCTATTCCATGATCCGTAGAAAATCATTTAATGATGCCAGAGTATTGAAAAAGTGGCAGGTTATCATTGACGCTACAGAACTGGATGAAGGATATCAGAAAAAGAATGATTATTATTTGAGCCGATGTTATAACCGAGGGAAAGCAGATAAATTTATGAAATATCATAGAAGTGTGCTTGAGGCAAAACTATATCTTGGAAATGATTTTGTATGCAGCATAGCCTCAGAGCCAATTGAAAATACGGAGGAGTATATTAATCAGAGTGACGAAAAAATAAAGCAGGATTGTGAAAGCAAGGCATTTGTCAGACTGGCCAAAAGATAAAAAGAGTTTTCCGAGGCTTCCGATTATAATAACAGCCGATGGATTGTATGTCAGCCAGAAGGTTATACAAACCTGTACGGATAATGGCTGGGATTATATCATCCGTTATAAAGAAGGATGTGCACCATCCATAGCACAGGAATATCAAGAACTGCCTGAAAAAGAAAAGATAGGTTCAGAAATAGAATACCAGAATCAGATTATGTTTCAGAATACAGATGTAAATCTGATATATTATACAGAAAAGAAAATTCAGGCAGATGGGGAAGAAAAAATAACAAAATTTGCATGGATTACAAATATCACAATTACCAAAAGCAATGCAAAGAAAATTGTGAAAGCCGGAAGGAACAGATGGAAAATAGAAAACATTTAACCGCCAGAAGCATTGGCAGGGAAATATAGAGCATGCATGCAGTTGGAATGAACAGGCACAAAAGAACCATTATCTGATGGAGCAGATAGCAGATTTCATAAAGCAGCTTTATGAATATTATTACCTGAAGAAAAATGAAATAAAAAAACTGCAAAAAAATATATCTCCTGAATTGTTAGCCAGCTTTGGACGTCAACTAACAAAAACAGAAGATACAAAAGTGGAGTTGCATAAAGCAGTTCTAAACTTAGCAAAGAAGGTGATGCCTGACAAGAGGAAAACACAAATTTATGCACATTTTTTAGAGAAGGAATCCGTATAATCATTCAATGTGAATAACTTTTCTAAATTTATAAGAAAATGTGTAAATATGTGGATTTACAAAATTGGCAGGCTATAAAATAAATTTACCTTTCGAAGCTGGTATCCAAGGGAAAATCTTGACAAGCCGTAAAAATGTAATATAATTATTTTATAGAGATTAATAGTGAATACACCAGTTTACAACTTTATAAATGGTAGACTTGCTGACAAACCAACTGTTTTAAAGCCCTTGTCATAGCATTTGATTTTATGTGTGTTTCGATATTTTTCACGAAAGTGGCAAAAAATATCTGACTGCGAATACCCTGACTTAATTCAAAACGAAACTCCTGTACACTCTTGGTGCGGTACTCAGAAAAATGCTCGTTCTGATAAGGCAGAATCTTCATAGCACAGTAACTGATGTTAATCAGGTTAACCAGCATCTCCATCCCTTTGCAGCTTCGCACCATATAGCTGCAAAAAGACCAGAATGTTTTCTGCTCATAGTAGCTCGTTTCAATATTCCAGCGAAACGAGTATAGAAAGAGTGGAATGTATTTCATCCGGTCACTGCCTGTCTGGTTCAGTGGTGCTTTCTCCTGCCATGCACAGAAAATCTGCAGATCTTCTGGAAAAACAGTGCTGAAGAACAGCCGTTTTGTGCCATGCTCTTTTTCAGCGGCAGTGACATACGCAAGGACTTCACGGGTACCAAAGATCCTGGTCAGAACCCGGCGGACACCGGTATAATAATCTCCAATCTTTTCATTGGAAAAAGTAAAATCTGTCTCAACAGAAAGGCGTTTGCCATGTTTAGCAGGACGTCCCCTGTGTCCAGTGCGCGCAGGCTCAAGATCATACATGACAGAGTCAGTCCTTGCATTACCAATCAGATCCAGGTTTGGATATTCATCAATGACAGATACCAGGTTCTGTTTTGTATACCAGCTGTCGCAAAGAATAATGACATGTTCTTTGCCGTGAAATTCTGGCATAACCTGCCGGATCATGGATGCGGCCAATTCCAGTTTTGATTCTTTTTTCTGCCACATACGATAACCGAGAGGAACAGAAAGGTACGATACCTTATCGTGATTCCAGACGGGCACGCAGAGCATGACGCTCACAAAGCAATGTCCATTCAAATAGTTGGAACCATTGTGTGCAGCATGGTCAAACAGTTTTGAAACGTTTTCAAACTTTGTGCCAAATTTAGATACCATTGTATCATCAACACACAGAAATACCGGCTGCGTCTGTAATGAATTCGGTATCAGCTTCAAAGCAATCCGGGCAGTGGTATTCATAAATCTGGAATAATCAACTTTTGCATAGGAACATGCATAATAAAATACATTCAGTGATTTTTCTGTTACCCCGGATAAAAAATGCTGATAAAGAAAACGGATGGAATGCGCGGATTCCAAAGCCAGTATGGATAATATCAACAGAAACAGGGTATCTGCTGTTGGAACAGAAAAAGTTTCAAAATAAATCAAAAAATATTGATGAAGTCTACCAATCAGTGTTTTTTCGTTGTATAATATTTTTGTCGTACAGGGTCACTTTCCTTTGTAATGTTTTTTGCCAAATTCATTATACATCAGAAAGTCCTGTACGATATTTTTTTATGAAAAAGTTGTAAAGTGGTGTAGTGAATAGTCATTTTATTATTTGTTACTAATGTTTCTATGAATTAGAAAGAGGAATAACTTATGCATAATATTTTAATTGTTGAAGATGATAAAGATATACAAGAAACATTAGAGTTTTTTTTGAAAGATAATGGATATATGACAGACAAAGCAAGTAATGGAATTGAAGCAATAGATAAATTTGAGACGAATAAATTTGATCTTATATTATTAGATATAATGCTGCCTAAAGTTGATGGTTATGCTGTCTGTGAGAATATTAGAAAAAAATCTCAGATTCCCATAATTATTATAAGTGCACTTTCAAGTGAAGAAAACCAAATAAAAGGATTAGATTTACAAGCGGATGATTATATTATTAAGCCTTTTTCAATACCGATTTTGCTACGTAAAATAAGTGCAATTTTCAGAAGAAATAAATATAATGAGGAAATAGGTGTTTTGATTTATAAAAATGTCAAGTTGGATTTGGATAGCTATAAGGCATTTGTTAGTGATAAAGAAGTTATGTTGACGAAAAGAGAATTTGAAATTTTACATGAACTTATTTTGAATCAAGGGAAAATATTAACTAGAGAAATATTAATGGAACGCGTATGGCAGTATGAATATATAGGTAATGCAAGGATTGTAGATAATCATATAAAAAATATTAGGAAAAAAATAGGTGATGAAGTAATTAAGACTATTAGAGGAGTAGGGTATAAGGTTGATAAGATATATTAAATCTCATTTAAGCGTACAGGTCTTTTTTCTTACACTAATTATGCAAATTAGTATGGGGCTGATTACCTATAATTTTATTATGATTTTTACACCTCAGACATACTTAGATAAAATAAATAAAATATAGATTCTGTTTTAAATGAGACGATCGGTCAGTTTTCTGATATGACAATGAGTCAGTGTAAGGTTAAATTGTTAAATTTGACAAAAAGTTATGATATTATGATAAATTTAACAGATGAGAAAGGGAGAGAAATTGAATTTGGAAGTGATATGCAGTATACAGCAGATTATCAAGACGTTAGATGGAAAATAAGAACAAATATAGAGAAAAAATATACGTTTAAACCTAAAAATGAAAGTGACACATATTATATATATGTACTTTCGGATGGTGAAAGAGTAAATCTCTATATAGACTCATTAAAAGAAATATTGCCAGAGCTTATCATTTTAATACTATTTATTTCTTTGGTGTTGTCAATATTATACGCGAAACATGTAGCGGTTCCGGTGATAAGAATTTCAGAGCTGGCTAGAAAACTAGCAGATCTTAACTTTGTTAATTATGTTGATACGGGTCGGAAAGACGAATTGGGAAGAATAGAAGAAAGTTTGTATGAGCTATCAGAACGTTTAAGCGTTGCGCTTAGTGAATTAGAAAATGCAAACGAAAATTTGCGAGAAGAAATTGAAAAAGAGAGGAATATGGAAAAACAGCAACTTTCGTTTTTTTCATCAGCCTCACATGAGTTAAAAACACCGATTACTGCATTAAAAGGACATTTACAAGGAATGTTATATGATGTGGGAGAATATAAGGAACATCGTAAGTATTTAAAACGATGTCTGGATATTATTGAAAATATGCAAAAGTTAGAAACAGAAATAATGTCGTCAGCAAAAATCAGATCTTCTGGATTCAAGATGAATATTTCAAAATTTGACCTAAGGATGTTGGTAATAGAAGTTATTAATGAATATGAAGATGTTGCTATGCATAGGGGGATAACTATCCAAGATGAATTGGGAGATGAAGTTGCATATATTAAAGCAGATTATGATTTGTTGAAAAGAGCCGTTAGTAATATTATTAGTAATGCAATACGCTATTCTCCTGAAAATGGAAATATCAAAATAACGATAGACGACAATGAAAAAGCAGAGCGTTTAAGTGTTATTAATCAGGGAAGTCAAATACCAGAAAATCAAATACAGAAAATGTTTTTACCATTTGCTAGACTGGAAGAATCGCGAAATAAAGAGACTGGTGGTAGTGGGGTGGGATTATATTTAGTAAAGATGATTCTTGATTTACATAAGTTCTCTTATTGCTTGCGTAATAAAGAAGCAAATAGCATAGAATTTGAAATATTATTTTTTTATAAATAGGAATTTATTGTTATTTTCTATAATATATTGCAGTGCACAGTAATGATTTAGTAAAGTTTAGTAAGTAGGTAATCATCCGTATATTGACATTTTATAAAAGCCATCTGATATTGTTCCTGGCTGTCTGCCAGATTCTATATCAGATGTAAGTAGGTAATCATTCGTATATTGACATCTTATAAAAGCCATCTGATACTGTTCCTGGCTGGATTTGCCAGTTCCTATATCAGATGGCTTAGTATTATTTTTTTAGTTTAGTCCGGCAGTATTCCGGAAGATACTCTGACCATGGAAGCAGTTTCTTTAATTCTTCCTCTTTAGGAAAAGCTCCCATTTTTCTGAGTTCATCCAATATATAGGTCAGATATGCGTATGGTTTCAGATTGTTCAGAAGTGCCGTTTCTGTAATGCTGTAAACAAGGGCGCTGGCATCAGCTCCCCGTACACTTTTGGCAAACAGCCAGTTGCGGCGTCCCACTGCAAAGTTCTTCAATGCGCGTTCTGCACTGTTGTTATCTATGCTGAGATGACCATCTTCCAGATAACGCCTCAGATATACTTCCTGATTAAGCGTATACAAAATGGCATCACCAATAAGGGAAGACCTGTCTACAGAATCTTCCATCGTATGCAGCCATTCAAACAGGGCATCCATAACCGGACGGGACTGTTTCTGGCGCTCCTCATATTTTTCTTCCGGTGTTTTATTGTGGATCATCTCCTCGATCTTATAGAGGATCCCGATCCTTGACATCGCCTGATATGCAACGGTCTCTTTCAGCTGTTCTTT
>ENA-OQAB01000166-OQAB01000166.1-human-gut-metagenome-genome-assembly--contig:-NODE-166-length-38414-cov-5.503722_pt1 | contig 38414 bp, 35 predicted proteins | sample MGYA00242490_ERZ504517 | MGnify/ENA primary metagenome ERZ504517 (study PRJEB26092, sample SAMD00036298) | human gut metagenome | host: Homo sapiens | study: EMG produced TPA metagenomics assembly of...
GATAATGGGCAAAGTATTCCATTTCCACCCAGTCATCCACATTTGCAAGCGTAGCAAACAAAACAATCACGATTATGTCCTTCAGCTTATGCCGTACTTTCGTCTGCTGACGCTTATCTTCAATATAATCCATCCATTCTAACAATTCATCCATAGCAAAACCCCTTTTTCTTTTTATCATACCAGAAAAAGGGGATTTGTTCACAATTTATTTACTCATGCGTTTGTCCTGTTGTTTTTACTGCTCCTCCAGCCACTTTCCCTTCCAGGTATAGAGGACCATAAGAACCATTCCCACTGCCCAGGAGACAGGATACAGCATATAGACTCCGTCCAGTGTCCCGAATGCCGGAAGAATCGCTTTAATCCAGAAAATGCGGAACAGACACATGGCAAACAGAAGGATCAGCATAGGAGGAATACTTTTTCCAGCTCCCCTGATGGTTCCGGCCAGGCTGTGCATAATACTTAAAAGAAAATAAAACGGGCAGAAATATTTCATGGCCAGTTTTCCATGCTCAATCACCTCTCTGCTGTCTGTAAAAAGCCGCATCAGAGGATCACCAAAGGTCAGGAGCAGGGTTCCTGTCACAATGGTATAGACACAGCCCATGGCAACCGTTACCCACATTCCTTTTTTGACTCGCTCTATTTTTCCTGCCCCGTAGTTCTGTCCGGTGAACGTAGTAACTGCCATGCTGAAGCTGAGTACAGGCAGAATATTAAAGCCGTCTATTTTCATATAGGCCCCGAACCCGGCCATGGCTGCCGCTCCAAAGCTGTTTACACTGGACTGGACCAGCACATTAGAAAAAGAAATAACCATGTTCTGAATGCCGGTGGGCAGGCCGATTTTGGCAATACGCACTGCCATTCGCTTGTCGATTCCTATCTTTTTCAGACTGATTCTGTAATCTGCATCCACATGAGTCAAATACCACATGGAAAGAATGCAGGAGACCAGCTGGCTGGCATCTGTGGCAATGGCAGCACCTGCCACTCCCATCTTAAACACGCCGATGAGAAGAAGATCCAGGCCAATGTTGGTGACGGAAGCATAGGCCAGGTAAATAAGAGATCTCTTGGAGTTGCCGGCCGCATTTAAAATACCAGCCGCCATATTATAAAGGACATTAAAAATCAGGCCTCCAAAATAAATCTGAAGATAAATCACCGAGTCCTCCAAAACCTCCTCCGGCGTATTCATCCATACCAGAAGCGGACGGCTGCAGATGATTCCTCCTGCTGTTAAAATAATTCCCAGAACTGCCGCCAGGGCGAAGGCTGTATGAATGGAACCCTGAACATCTCTTCTGTTTTTGGCCCCCAGATACTGAGCCGCTACCACGCCTGCCCCCACAGAAACTCCCTGACTGAACGCAATCAAAAGGCCAATAAGGGCCGTACTGGAACCTACTGCCGCCAGAGCATTGCTTCCCACAAAGTTTCCTACAATAATAGAATCTGCCGTGCTGTAACAGCTTGCTGAAGTAAATTTCCAAGAATCAAGGGATCGAAAAAAAGATGATTTTCTTTCCTATACTCCCCTCTGTCATAAGTGTTGAAGATTGTTGTTCTGACTGCATGATTCGTCCTCTTTTCTATCAAAAACTGCACGGAAAAAGGCGCTGTAACGCGCCTTTTCAAATAATCCGCCAGACCTATTATATCGCCTTTTTTCCAAATGACAAGTCCAACGTCCTATACTTTTTTCTTTATTTCACTGCATGGAAGCAGGCGGCAGTATGTCCCTCTCCACATGGAAGGAGAAGCGGCTCCTGCTCCGTGCAGCGTTTCTCTCTGTAAGGACACCTGGGCGCGAAGCGGCAGCCATGCTTTGGAATACTCTCATCCTGGGGCTGCCCTCCTGTGTGACGCCTTGGCTCATCAGGGTGAGAAACAGGCACGGAAGATAAAAGAAGCTGTGTATAGGGATGAACTGGGGAAGAAAACAGATCTGCCGTTTTCCCCTGTTCTACAATCTTTCCCCTGTACATCACTGCCAGTTCATCGCAGAAATGCTCTACTACCCCCAGATTATGGGAAATAAACAGATAAGTCAGACCGTACTGTTCCTTTAAATCCAGCATCAGATTTAAAATCTGGGACTGAATGGACATGTCAAGGGCAGCTGTAGGCTCATCACAGACAATAAAGCTGGGTTCTACCGCCAATGCCCGGGCAATTCCAATTCTCTGCTTCTGCCCGCCGGAAAATTCATGGGGATACCGCATCATCTGCCGTTTATCCAGACCGCATTTTTCCATTATCTCAATACATCGTTCCCTCACCTGGCTTCCGGAACAAAGTCTGTGCTTTATAATGCCTGCACTGATAATCTGCTCCACATTTTTTTTAGGATTCAGGCTGGAGGAAGGATCCTGAAAAATGATCTGCATTTTCTGCCTGAGGGCTGTCATGGAACCGGAGTCCAGATATTCCCCCTTGTCTGCATCAAATATCTGCTTTCCTTCAAATATTACCCTGCCTCCTGACGGCTTTATCAGGTTCAGCATGGTCTTTCCTGCTGTGGATTTTCCGGAACCGGACTCACCAGCCAGCCCCATAATGCTTCCCTTCCTGATTTCCAGGGAAACATCATCCAGTGCAGCATTTATTCTTTTCTTTCTGGAAAACAGCCCCTGCCTCTCTTCATAATATTTTTTCAGATGTTCTACTTTCAGTATAATCTCACTCACTGCTGCCCTCCTTGCAAAGCTTCCAGCATGCTGCCCTGTGCTCTCCTCCAAATGACAGTGACGGCGGAATCTTCTCTCTGCACGTCTCCAACGCATAGGGACACCTGTCACTGTAGGGACATCCCTTAAACACACCGTAGTTCTGCTTCACTGTTCCTGGAATCGCCGAATATCTCCCATTAAAATTAGAGGGACGGGACGATAAAAGCCCCTGGGAGTAGGGATGAAGTGGCTCATCGAACAGGCTGGCGGTCCTGCACTCCTCCACCCCCATGCCACGATACATCACAAGCACCCGGTCTGCAATCTCTGCCACCACTCCCAGATCGTGAGTAATTAAAATCACTGCGCTCCCCATTTCCCCTGCAATCTTCTTCAGAACAGAAAGGATCTCGGCCTGGGTTGTCACGTCCAGCGCTGTCGTAGGCTCATCTGCAATAATAATATCCGGCTTTCCAATCACCGCCATGGCGATTACCACTCTCTGGCGAAGGCCTCCGCTCAGCTCAAAGGGATATTTCTTCATCAGAATCTCCGGCTCCGGAAGCTGTACCTGGCGAAGCGTTTCAAGGATTCTCTCCCTGTGCTTTTCGCGTTCTCCTGGCGAATGAAGCTTCAGCACCTCTGACAGCTGCTCCTCCACAGTCATAGCCGGATTCAGCGCTGTCATAGGCTCCTGAAATACCATGGTAATCCTGCTTCCCCGGATCCGGCACATCTCTTTTTCCTTCAGTTTTAAGAGATCAGTTCCCTGAAATAAAATTTCTCCGGAAATGCTTCCTCTTTTTCCTACCTGGGCCAGCTGGATGATGGATCTGGCTGTCACGCTTTTTCCACTTCCTGACTCTCCTATAATTCCCAGTATTTCTCCCCGCCTCAGCCCGAAATTTACGTCATAAACGGCTGTCAGGGGGCCTGATATATCATCAAACACTACGTTCAAATGGTTTACCTTCAGTATCTCCTCCATGGTCTCTTCCCCTTTACTGCTGATTTCTGGTGTCCAGGGCATCTCTCAGTCCATCGCCGAGAAAGTTAATGGCCAGTACCATCAAAACTACTGCTGCTCCTGCCGGAATCCACATCCACCACTGATTTTTCAGCACCGCCATATTCTGAGCTGCCACCAGCATATTGCCCCAGCTGGGAGCCGGAGGACGCACTCCAAGTCCCAGAAAGCTCAGTGTAGATTCCATTAAAATCCCATTAGCCACTGCCAGAGTAGATGCTACTAAAATAGAAGAAAATACATTGGGGAGTACCTCCTTCACAATAATCTGCACAGGAGAAAGTCCAAGAGCCTTTGCCGCCATAATATACTCATTGTCACGGATGGTAAGCACCTCCGTCCTGACAATTCTGGCAATTCCCGGCCACATCAGCATTCCTATAATCAGAATCAGATTCCAGATACTTCCGCCAATCACAGCGGCCAGAGCCACTGCTATGACAAAAAACGGAAAGCACATAATAATATCTACCATCCGCATAATCACCTTGTCTGTCACCCCGCCAAAATAGCCGGCCGCCGCTCCCAGGGTAACGCCAATTGCCATCTGAAGAAGCATAGAAGCCACGCCTACCGCAATGGAAACCCTTCCTCCATAGAGCAGCCTGGCAAAAATATCACGTCCCAGATCGTCTGTCCCCAGAAGATGAGCAGCAGACGGCCCTGACCGGAGATTTCTTAAATCCGTCTGGCTCACTGTGTAATCTGTAAAAAGAGGGGCAAACAGAGACAAAAATACAAAAGATACTACAATAATCAGTCCGGCTGCTGCCAGCCTGTTCCTGAAAAAACGCCGGCGGGCAATCTGTCCCGCCGTCAAAATCTTTTCTTCTTCCCTTTTTTTCATGTCTTTTCCTGTCTGTGTTTCTCATCGTTTCTGCTGTCCGCGCACTACACGCCGACAGAATTTCTCACTCTTGGATCCAGTATCATACAGAGTACGTCTGCCAGAAGATTGCACCCGATTACAATCACTGCCAGCAGAAGGGCAATTCCCATAATCAGCGGATAATCCCTGACTAAAATTGCCTGATAATTCAGCTGACCAATTCCAGGCCACACAAAAATCGTCTCCACAATCAGCGCTCCGCTTAACAGGTCTGGAAGGCGGTTGCAGAGCACCGTAATAATAGACACCCTGGCATTTCTCATTCCATGTCTTAAAATCGCCTGCTTTTTCGTGAGCCCCTTGGCCTGAGCTGTTTTCATGTAATCCTCCGATACAGTGGACAGAATGGAGGATCGGGTATACCGAAGCAGGGTGGCTGTCTGGGTAAGAGCCGAGGCAGTCACCGGCAGAATCATGTGACGCCCGATGTCCAGCGCCCTGTCTATGCCCTGGTAATTTTTCCCCATGGTTTCAATCCCTGAAAAGGGAAGGACTGCTAAATCGTATCCAAATACCTTAATCAGCAGAAGTCCAAAGAAAAATACGGGGATGGAAACGCCGATAAACGATAAGACAGTCAGTGCCCGATCCCACAGGGAATTGGGATACATGGCTGAAAATACTCCGATTCCAATGGAAATCACTGTACTTAACACAAAGGAGGACATGGCTAAAAGCAGCGTATTTCCAAACCGGTCTGCTATCAATGCAGCCACAGGAGCCCTGTGCTGGATAGAGTATCCCAGATCTAACTGGAGCGTCCTTAAAAGCCACTTCCCGTACTGGACGGGAAGCGGATCATAGTAGCCAATTTCCTGAAGTTTTGTTTCCAGAAAGGTCGGATCTGTATCATGCTGAATCATATTTAAAAACGGGTTTCCCGGCTGGAGACGGATGATACAGAAAATCACCGCCGTAACGCCCAGAAGCATAATCAGGGCAGCTGCCAGCCTTCTTGAGATAAACCGTGCCATTTTGGTAATTCTACCTCCTTACTGGGCAAAATCCCATTCCCAGATATCACAGAAAATATTAAAGGTATATGGATCAAAGTTCTCCAGCTTCGGGTTGCACATGATCTCGCGATCCTGGGCATAGAGGAAAATCATCGGCACATCTTCGTTGATCTGTTTTGCCACATTCAGATAGTACTCTTTTCGCTCTTCCTGATTAGTAGTCTTCATGCCCTTTTCAATATTTTCATCTACCAGATCATTTTTATAAGCGCCAAAGTTAAAGCTTCCCACTCCCGGCTCATCAGAAGCGGAATCGGAATGCCACCAGCCGTACGGATTGGGATCATCAGAGAAATAGCAGTTTAAAGCGTACATTTCAAAGTTGTGATTATAAATACAATCATCAGCTATTACGCTGTCCTCCTCAATGGAAACCTCCACATGGATTCCCACCTCAGCCAGACACTCTTTTGCATAGAGCACTGCATTTTCTCTTGTTTTAGAGTCATTGGAGCAGCGGATGGTAAACTGAAGCTTCTCCCCATCTGCATTCTCTCTCACTCCGTCTCCATCTGCATCCGTCCATCCAGACGCCTCCAGAAGCTCTTTGGATTTTTCCGGATTGTAAGCGTAGTTATTTAACTCTCCTTCTGCCGGACTTGCCCAGGAACCTGGCAGGAACGGGGAATCCAGAAGCTTTCCTCTTCCCTCTACGATGGTATCCAGAATCAGAGCGCGGTCAATGGCATACAGAATAGCCTGTCTCAGATTCTTATCCTGGAATACCGGACGGCGCAGGTTAAAGGAAATATACTGATACATATTGTCAGGAATGGAATATTTTGCAAATCCCTGGGCCTCCAGCTCCTCTACCTCGCTGCTTCTCAGCTCCTTTACATCCACAATATCAATATTTCCGCTGACCAGCTCTGCTGAGATGGCGTCCTGGTTTACTACCTTTAAAATAAAGTTATCAATGTTAGGAGCACCCTCAAAGAAATCCTCATAAGCTTCCAGGGAAACATACTGTCCCGGCTCAAACTTTGTCACCTTGTATGGGCCGCAGCCAACCGGATAGTTCAGAAGCTCTGTCTGCTTCTCCCATTCTTCCTGAGGAATTTCTCCCCAGATATGTTCAGGCATGATGCCATAGGTTCCAAAATCTGTGAGGAACGGAGCATACGGCTCTGTCAGCTCCAGTCTCAGTACATTGCCGTCCAGGACAGTTACACCACTGATGGAATCTGCCTGTCCGTTTTTAAATTCTTCAAAACCTTTCAGAGAAGAAACCTTATCTGAATCCGAACTGCTCTTTGCGGTCTGTTCCAGTGTAAAAATCAGATCGTCCATCGTAAAATCTTCACCATCCTGCCATTTCACACCCTGGCGGATTTTAAAATCAATGGTTTTCTGATCCTCAGAAACGGTGTAGCTCTCTGCCAGATACGGCTTTAAGCTTCCGTCTGAATCAAAAGTTAAAAGAGAGGCATAGATTAATTTCTCAAGAGCTGTATCGCTTCCCATATAGGAAAGAATCGGTAAAAAGGTACCCACCGGAGCTGTAGGGGTACCATACACAACTGTATCCTTTTTCTCCCCTTCTGTCTCCTGTCCCCCTATGGTTTCTGCCTGTGACGCTCCCTTTGAAGTCTCTGCTGGTGTGTCTGTCTTCTGTCCAACGCTGCAGCCTGTCATCATGCAGGCAGCCAGCCCTGCGGCCAGAATACGTGCAAATTTCTTTTTCATTTCTCTTTTCCTTTCGTTGGTTTTATTATTTTGTTTTGTTGTTAGTTTTTTTATTTATTTGTTTTATTTATACATATTTTTATAAGCTGCCCGGATTTCCACAAAGTTCTAGTCATTGCCTGACTGCTTATACAATTCCTCCGGATACTTCTTTTCCTTGGCGTAGCTCATATACACCTTTCCGAATTCTATTTCAAATCCCAGCTCATCCGGCGTTTCCAGACGCTCAGACAGCGCCTGCTTCTCTTTATCTGACATAGCAGGATTCACGGTTTTTAAGACGCCTTCTGCCACATCTCTAAACAGGTGAATCGGCATACCTGCTCCGATTTCTCCATCCTCTGCGCTTGTATTGGTTCTGGCTCCCAGACACAGCATAGACACATTCAGATCATTTTTCATGTACGGTCTGGCTACCAGATCGGCACAGATTCCCTGATTTCCAATCATGCCAATATTCTTTGCCATACCGTGATGCCATGTGTAGCCCTGTATCAGGCGCATCATCTGCCAGCCATTGCATAACAGCATAACCACATCTGCATCCTCCATCTCCTCCAGAGGACCTGTCATGACACCGTAAATCCTCTGATCTACAAAGCAGAGATCCTGCTGCACCTGTCTGGCAATGGCCGCGTCTTCATACAATCTTAAAGTAGAAAACTGTTTCCCTGACCACACATAATTGGAAACCTTTTTCATGCCCAGCATTTCCGGGCCTCCCTGACATCCGAAGGTGTCAGCCTTTCCCTTCATAATCTTTCCTTCCATTGCTCTGGCAGTCAGCGCACAGAAGCATCCGCCTGCTTTTGGCTCAGGCACATCCAGATCCTCATACTCCTCTTTCAGGAAAATAAATTTGATTCCGACTACCTGCCTGGAAAGTCCCAGAGCCTTACTGAAACGTTTTATCAGCTGCTTTTCCATTTCCAACCTTTCCTCTGATTTGCTAAAATTTTTATGGATACTGCCGAATTACTGCTGGCATACATGGGCATCATATCAGGTATTCATTTTATATTCAATATTTTTTCGTTATTTTTCCGACAATATGTTTATTTTCTATATTATAGTTTGTATATAGATTCTATCTATAGAGATTTTCACGAGATGCAGCTTCTCATGACATAAAAAATACAGCCTGGAAAACACCTTTTCTGATGTTCTTCCAGACTGCATATCTCTCATTTCCTTATTTTTCTTTTTTACTGATTACCTCATACACATCGGTTCTCCGGTTCTCCAGAGACGGCAGCTGTTCCCGTATCTGATCCAGATAATCCAGGTCGATCTGGGCGTAAGTGATACACTCCGTATCTCTGGCCCTGGCTATAATCGTTCCCCAGGGGTCTACTACCATGCTGTTTCCATAAGCCGCGTAAGCCGGTTTTGTGCCAATCTGACCTGCCGCCACAATATAGCAGCCATTCTCTATCGCTCTGGCCCGCAGAAGCGGCTCCCAGTGATCCTTTCCCGTAGGCATGGTAAAGCTGGCCGGTACGAACATTACCTGGGCCCCCTGAAGAGCCATCAGGCGGTATAACTCCGGGAAGCGGATATCGTAGCAGATTGACATACCGAAGGTTCCAAGCTCTGTGGAGACGGTTGTAATCTCATTTCCCCCTTCCACACGGTCGGATTCCCGAAACGGTGTCCCATCTGCCAGCGTAATGTCAAACATATGAAGCTTTCTGTACTGGGCGGCTATCTCTCCGTCCGGATTAATGAGAAGACTTAAATTTCTGGACTTTTTCTGCCCCAGTACCTGCTCGGTAATGCTGCCTCCGTGAATCCATACGCGGTGCTCCTTCGCTTTCCGGCAGAGAAGTTCAGAGGTGTAGCCTGGCAGTTCTTCCTTTCCTCCACCCTCTCCCACGTTTCTTCCTATCAGGTTCATTACCTCAGGAAAGCAGATAAGCCTGGAGCCATGAGCTGCCGCCTCATCAATGAAGCGGCAGGCCTTCTTCATATTTTCCCCCTTGTCATTCTGGGTATCCATCTGAATCAGGGCAATTTCGTAGTTTCTCAGCGTCGTTTTGTTTCCTGTATCTGTTTGAATCATAAAGAGTCCTCCTGCGCCTTATCAGCCTTTATTTCACTCATTATCTGCTGCTATTATACATGGTTTATCATACCCGCACAACTACAACCTTCTGGAAACCTTTTTCTCCAGAAAAGCGATTCCCTGATAGAGAAGCGCCGCCATCAGGCAGAGAATCACAATGCTCATGATAACCAGATCCATTTTAAATACCTGGCTTCCGTAGATGATCAGATAGCCCAGCCCCTTGTCGGCGGCCAGAAATTCTCCGATCATGACTCCTACCAGGCAGAGTCCTGCGTTTACCTTCATGTTGCTGACAATCAAAGGGATGGAACCAGGCAGAAGGACTTTTCTGAGAACGTCCTTTCTCGTACCGCCAAGAGAATAAATCAGCTTTATCTGATCCGGATCCATGGAAAGAAAGCCCTGATAGAGCGTCAGAACCGACCCGAAGACAGCTACCGACACAGCGGCTGTCACAATGGTTCTCATATTGCTTCCCAGCCAGACTATTAAAAGCGGAGCCAAAGCAGACTTTGGAAGACTGTTCAGCATAACCAGATAGGGCTCCAGCAAATCAGAAGCAGTCCGGCTTTCCCACAGGGCCAGCGCCCCGCCAAGCCCAAGAGCCGTCACCAGGAAGAAGCTCACCACCGTCTCTAAAAGCGTCGCACCCAGATGCGGGAACACACTGCCGTCACTGGCCATGACAAAAAAACACCGCAGCGCCCTGGAGGGGGAGCTGAAAATAAAATCATCCAGCAGTCCTGTCTCTGCGCTCAGCTCCCAGACTGCCAGAAAAGCGAAAAAGAGAAGGATGCGTCCTGCTGCAATCCTTCTCCTGTAGCGTCTCTGCCCTGCGACAAAAGTCCGCTGGGCCAGCGTTTCACGGTTATTCATGGGACACCTCCCTGTTTTCAAGAGTTTTCCACACCTGATTAAAATATCCTGAAAATTCCGGTGCGCTTCTTCTCTCCAGCGGGCTGAGAGACGGCTCTGCAAATGTAATGGGAAGAACCGTTTTGATTCTCCCCGGTCTTCTGGTGAGAATCAGAACCCTGTCCGCCGCGCTCACTGCTTCTGCCAGATCATGCGTAACTAACACCGCTGTCTTTCTGTTTTCCCTGATAATAGAGCTGATATCGTCGCACACTGCCAGCCTGGTCTGATAGTCGAGAGCTGAAAAGGGTTCGTCAAGCAGCAGAATATCAGGATCCAAAGCCAGCGTCCGTATAAGTGCCGCTCTCTGGCGCATTCCTCCCGACAGCTCTGACGGCTTTTTATTTTTAAATGGAAGCAGACCGTATGTTTTAAACAGTCTCTCTGCTTTTTCTCTGTGTTCTCTGTCCATCTGCCCACGTATTTCCAGCCCCAGACAGGCATTGGAAAAAACGTCCCTCCACTCAAACAGGTGATCTCTCTGAAGCATATAGCCGATTTTGGGACTGCCTCCCTTCACCGGCTCTCCATCTATGAGCACGCTTCCCTCCTCCGGCACGAGAAGTCCGCACAAAATGGAAAGAAGCGTAGATTTTCCACAGCCTGACGGGCCTACGACAGCCAGAAATTCTCCCTCCTCCACCTGAAAGGATATATTGGAAAGAGCCTTCGTCTCTCCGTCCATGGAGTGATAGGAGTAGGAAAGCCCCTGAACCTCCAGCTTGGAGTTCATAGCATTGTCCCCCTTCATTTCCTGTTACTTCAGTATATGGGACTTTCCATGCCTCTGTGCGGGTTCTTTCCTCCCTTTTCATCCGTTCCTCCCCTGCGGCCTTCCTCTAACGGGACAGCGCGTTGGGATAGATTTTCTCCATCCGCGCATCATCAAACCGTTCGTCTATGATGCTCTCCACAGCATTTTTCGGCGGCTTTCCCTCCGCTCTCCGATCGTACCGGATCAGAGCCATGGAAGAGACAGCGATATTCACTGCCATAAACGCAACCAGCATCCAGGTTATCGCATAGCCCCACAGCACTGGAATTTTCTCAATCCAGCCAGAAAACAGAGGATAGAGATTTTTAATCCAGATCACAGCTGCAATTCCCCAGAAGAAACAGTAAAGGAGGTTGATTCTTCCCCCCAGATTAAAGGGAATTTTACTGTAATCCCAGAACACCTTGCCAAATACCAGCTCTGTAAAGACACTGCAGATATATTCGTAGGCTCCTCCCAGCACAGTTCCGATGACAAACAGGTGGCGGTCCGGCTTCTCTCTGTCTTTATAGAGAAGAGCTGTGGCCGCCGCTATGGCAAGCCCCCACACGATGCTGAACGGTCCCCATACAAGGCTGCTGCGGCTCATCCACACGCCGGCTGTCAGGCGGCAGAAAATGGTTTCCACAATATCGCCTAAAAAGGCTCCGATTAAAAAAAGCCAGAAGAGCTTATAAAAGCCGCATCCGCCGGCAAATACCTTCTGCCTTGCAATCTGCTCAGAAACCTCCAGGATCAAGGGATAGGCCTTTTCCATACGCCGGGCCACTCTCGCCTCAATCCTGCTTCCCAGGCGGGCAGTCGCTGACGCCAGACGGCTGTTCAGCTGCTGAAGCTTTTCTGCATCCTTCTGCTTTACACGGCGTTTCACATGCCAGACTGTGGCCGCAGAGGCCGCCGTATCCAGGAGAAGCACAGCGGCCGCTCCAAGCGTTAAAAGAGTCGAGACAAACGATGGAAGCAGACGGTACAGCCCTGCCAGAAGCGGATCTCCCCATCGCACGGAGGCAGTTCCCAAAATGCCCCAGAGCAGTGAATACTGGGCGCAGATGTATCCGTCAAAGTTCCACCTTTTTTCTGAATAGTCCCACCACTTTTTCTGATTCAGACGTTCCAGAAGCTTGCCTGCAAACCACTCGACAGCCGTTCCGACTACCATACAGCCCAGAAACAGGAAAAGAAAGCTTCCTCTAAGTTCCTGAAGGGCTGCAGTCATCACCACTGCTGCCACACCGTAGACCATACAGAACGGACCTGTGGTAAATCCTCTGTTTACAAAACGTTTCTGCCGTATGGTTCCCGCCGCTGTCTCCAGCGTCCAGCCTAAAAATGAATAGAGCAGAAACAGCCACAGAAGCTCTATGCCTGTGTATTTCATCGCAGCACCTCCTGAGTATGTGATTGTATCATTCTAGCACAGATTTCAGGTACTGCCAAAATATTTTATGCTATTTTCCCTATTGCCTTCTAAGCGCTTTCACTCGATCCATAAATTCCTTAGTTCGTTTAAAGCTGACTGGATTCTTCCAATTGTTGTCTTCCTTAAACCAGCTTCCGATAATCGCTCCGTCAGCTGCAGCTAAAAGCTTGTGGACATTATTGCTGTTCAAGCCGCTTCCAATTAAAATCGGAAGGCTGACAGACTCCTTGCACTTTAAGATATTTTCTACTGTAGGCGGTGTTCCTGTGTCAAAGCCAGTCACAATCACTGCATCTCCATCCTGCGCCTCCACATCCATAGCCTGCTCCTCTACGCTTCTGTCATGGATAATAAAATGGCTGCCATGCTTTACATTTACATCGCACAAAGCCAGGATATGATCTGCTCCCAGATTTTTCCTCATTCTGGCCACCTTGGCTCCCATAGCATCAATAAAGCCCGACTGAGAAATAAAGGAATTGCACCATTCGAAGACACGAATCCAGTCTGCTCCAGCCGCGGCAGCGCAGGCCATGGCACAGTCTGCCCCATTCATATGGCATTCTGCCCCAACTGGAATTGAAACCTGCTTTCTCACCTCGTAGACGCCTACTGCTAAAGCTGCTGCCGTCTCATATCCCATATCTTCAGGCCGCAGGTAAGGGATATCCCACATATTTTCCACCTGCACGCCATCCACTCCTGCTGCCTCCAGTTTCTTCGCCTCTTCCACAGCGTTCTCTAAAATTTTGTCCATTCCCATAGAAACCGGATCGTAACCAGGAGATCCCGGCAGAGGCCGCAGATGTACCATTCCTATAATGGGTTTTTCAGTTGCAAATACATTTTTCAGTTCTCGTTTCATCTCATTTCTCCATTAATTCCTGAGGAGTTGTAGTAAATAATTATAGCTTCTCTCTACGTCAAGTTTAATCAGTTCATTCATCTTCTGCTGAATCTGAATATATTTTTTCAGCTCCTCATCTGTAAATCAACAGTTCTTGGGAGTTATGTTCATATGACAGACGGTCGAAATTTTCATGGTGATCATAGATAACCAGCCCTTCTTCTGTAAGATACAGCTTATATTCTCTGTTATTCTGCTTATTTTCTCTCCTGCCGGACCCAGTTTTTTCCCACTAGTTTTTTTCGACCATCTGAGAGCAGGCGCTTTTTGTCTTTTTTAGAATCTTGGTATGCCTCTGTCACAGTAATGCCGGTTATGCTGTCCAATGCACTGAATCAAATGCGCCTCCGACTGATACAGCACTACGTTGCCGTAGTCGTGCGGCAAGCCGTCATACTCCCGCATCAGCTCATACGTTTCCTTTAACTCTTTCATTATATCGCAATAGATTAAATATCTGTTTTTGTCCATTCTGCATTCCGCCCTTTATTCTTATTCTACCTCCGCCCGGACGAAATGCTTCCCATCCATTGCCAAAGGCGGCAGAGCTGTTTTTCACCCCCGCCGCCTTTATTATAATACATCCTCCATAAAAGGGATAGAGCTTTGAGCTCCTTTCTTCTGCACACATAGGCTGGCGGCTCGGTTTGCATACCTTACTGCTTCTGGAAATTCTTTTCCCAAAGACAGCCGGGCAGCCAGACTTCCTATAAAGGTGTCTCCTGCAGCGGTCGTGTCTACTGCCTGGATTTCAATCCCCGGTTCATGAATGATCTGTCCCTGATAGTCATAAACTACTCCCTGACTTCCCATAGAGACAATCGGTGTTTTTATTCCCATCTCTTTCAGCCGCTTTACCGCCTTTGCAGCGTCCTCAGGAGAGAGTACCGCAATCCCTGTCAGCATCTCCGTCTCTACCTCATTGGGCTTTAAAATATCAATTCTCTCCGCTATCTCAGGCGTAAGTTTGGAATAATCATTAGCTGATGGATCAACTATAAGAAGGCATCCCGATTGTTTTGCCATTTTGGTCACCTGATCCAGTACTTCTTTCGAATACTCTAACGTAGTCAGCACAATCTGGCTCTCTTGAAATAGAGATTCATACTGTATAAAATCCTCCGGACGGTTTCTTCCATTTACTCCCAGAGAACAGAGACAGCGGTTTCCTCCATTTTCCTCTACCCAGACAAACGCAGTTCCCGTTTTGGCTGAAGAATCTGTAATCAGACGGCTCGTATCTATCCTATCTCTATGAAAACTCTCCTTTAAGGCACGGCCATAATCGTCATCGGCTATCCTGCCTAAAAGAACTACCTCTGCCCCTGCCCGGGCGGCAGCCACTGCCTGATTTCCCCCCTTGCCGCCTGGATTGGCTTGATAATCGTCGTCTGTATAAACCGTCTCCCCCTCTCTCGGAGCCTGTCTGCATCGAACCGACAAATCCATAATCAGAGAACCCAGAACCAGTATTTTTTCTGTCTGTTCCATCTTCCCCTCCTTACTTTCATCTGGTTAATCCAGATAACTTAAAAACTGAGTAATGCGTTCATTATTCATAGAAGTCAGCTCTTCATAACTTCCTTTAGCTAAAATAGTTCCCTTTTCCACAAAAACTACCTGCTCGCTGACTTCTCTGGCAAAAGACATATTGTGGGTAACTACCAGAATGGTGTAGTCCTCCTGAGACAAATCACGGATCAGGCTTAGAATTCCAGCTCCCAGCTCCGGATCCAACGCGCTGGTCGGCTCGTCAAACAGCAGAATCTCCGGCTTCATGGCAAGAGCTCTGGCAATAGCCACCCTCTGCTGCTGTCCTCCAGAAAGCTGACTTGGAAGACTGTTCCATTTATCCTCAAGTCCTACCTTCTTCAGAAGCGCCATAGCCTCCTCCCGCGCTTCCTTTTTATCGCGCTTCAACACTGTAACAGGGCCTTCTGTAATATTTTCCAGAGCGTTCATATGAGGGAACAAATTGAATCCCTGGAATACCATACCTGTCCGCTTGGTAAACGCCGCCTTTTCTTTCCGAGAAAGCTTTCCCGGAAAGCGAAGCGTGTTCCCATCCAGGCTGATCTCCCCTGAATCCGGCGTCTCTAACAGATTCATGCACCGTAGCAGCGTCGATTTGCCAGAACCGGAGGAACCGATAATTGCCGTTGTCTTCTTTGATTCAATTTCCAGATTAATATCCTTCAGTACGTGGTTATCCCCAAAATACTTATTTAAATGTCTGATTTCCAGCATAAGCTCCTCCTACCCCTGGCTGTCTGTAATTTCCTTAATTTTCTTTTTCTCATGCGGCGTCAGCATCAGCCTGTCCTCCACCTTCTTCTGAAGATAATTGAGTACAGTACAGAAAATCAGGTAAATAAAGCCTACCTCTATGTACATCAGCAGCGGCTCATAGTTGCGGGCTGTAATACGCTGTGTCGTGAGAAACATCTCTGGAATTGTAATATTCGCTGCCAGAGACGTATCCTTTACCAAGGCAATGAAACTGTTAAACAAAGGCGGGACTGAAATCTTTACTGCTTGGGGCAGGATAATGCGGACCAGCTGCTGAGGATAACTCATCCCCAGAGACATAGCCGCCTCCCACTGTCCTTTTGGTATGGAGAGAATCGCGGCCCTGAAAATTTCAGAACTGTAAGCGCCAATACTTAAAGAAAATACCAGAATACCTGCCGGCATAGGCTCAATCACAATTCCCACCTTGGGAAGGCCAAAAAATACCAGAAACAACTGCACCAGCAGAGGTGTTCCCCTGATAATCCACACATACAGCTCACACAGCTTGTTTAACACTGGTACTCTGGAAACACGGATCACTGCCACCGCCACTGCCAGAAGAGTTCCGAGGACAAATGCAATCAATGTCAGCGGTATTGTGTAGGAAATTCCTGCCTTCAGGATAGGCCAAAAAGATTCTGTCAATATTTCAATCGCACGTGCATCCATTCCATTTATCCTCCTTTTGTTCTGTCCTTATTTTTCAGTCAGTTCTTCCAAAGTCATCTCCCTGGAAAAATCCTTTCCAAGATATTTCTCAGAAAGCTCTGTCAGCGTTCCCTCCTCGGAAAGCTCTGCAATCGCCTTGTTCACAGCCTCCACAAGATCCTCATTTCCCTTTGGAATCGGAATAGCTACTGTATCCGGAGTCTCCTGAACTGCCACAATCTTAATCGGAGTATCTGGCTTCTGAGCCAGGTAATCATTAAAAGCAATGGTGTTATTGATTACGCAGTCCGTTCTTCCTGCCAGCAGAAGCTCAATATCCTTGCTGAAGGTATCGGAAGCTGTGATTTCCATGCCGTACTGCTCTGCAATTCCTGCATAGTTGCTGGATACATTTAAGGAAGTTTTCTTTCCCTCTGCGCTCTCCCAGTCTGTGATCTCCTCATTATCCTCCAGCGTAATCAGGGCGATATAGCTGTACAGATACGGATCGCTGAAATCGTATTTTTCCTGTCTCTCAGGAGTTACGCCTACCTGATTCAGCACCAGATCTACAGTTCCTGTGTCAAGAGAGGTCAAAAGTCCCTCCCAGGTAATCTCAGAATACTCTGTCTCTACCCCCATCTTATCGCCAATCATTTTAGCTACTTCTACATCATAACCGCAGAGCGTGTCGCTCTCGTCATGGTAGGTAAAAGGTTTATACGTGCCCTCAGTGCCTACCTTCAGAACACCTGCATCCAGGATACTCTGATATCTTCCGGATCCCTCCGCCGCTTTTTCTTCTTCAGCCGTCTCTTTCTCTGCTGTCGTCTCTTCTCCCCCAGCGCTTTCAGCTGCCTGAGCTGTCTCCTTTGTCTCCTCTGCTTTTTCCTGGGAACCGCATCCAGCCAGCGCTGCAGCCACCATCAGCACTGCAGCCAGAACTAAACCTTTCTTTTTCATGTCCCTTATTCCTCCTTTATCTTTATATTAAAATATGATTTGGGATCTTCCTCTTTCTCTAAAACAGCGTACTCATCCGTTCCAGAGCTTCCTGTATCACACATCGTGGAGCTGCAATATTCATGCGTACAAATCCCTCTCCATCTGCCACAAACTGCTCTCCGCCTTCAATCAGAAGTCCGTTTTTCAAAAATCTGTTTACCATCTCTTTATGTGCCAGACCGCAATTTCTCATATCAATCCAAGCCAGATATGTTCCTTCAGGCACTGTAAAGGAAACGCCTGTCATATGAGACTTTATATACTGCTCCATCATCTGAAACGTTCCGTCCAGGTACTGGTTTAAAGCGTCTGCCCATCCTTCCGCTCTGGTATAGGCTGCCACTGTCGCTGCCACTGAAATAGGATTAGGCATGTAATGGTATCGTTTCTCCCACTCCTCCCTGATTTCTCTGTCTGGAATTATAATATTGGCCAAATGATTTCCTGCCAGATTAAACGTCTTGCTGGGGGAGGTACATACAATCAGACGTTTCTCTTCTGGGAATAATCCTGCCAGGGAAAGATGTGTTCTTCCTGCCCTGAGCAGATCCCCATGAATCTCATCACTGATCACTGACACGTGGTGTTTCCGGCAAATCTCCATCACAGCTGTCAGTTCCTCCCTAGTCCATACTCTTCCGGAGGGATTATGAGGACTGCAGAAAATTAATACCTTATTCTCTGGATCGGACGCTTTTTTCTCCAGATCCTCTAAATCGATTTCATACCGTCCATTTTTTAAAAGAAGCGGCGAAAATACTGTTCTCATGCCCTGGGTTCTGATAGAATTGTAAAATGGTGTATACGACGGAGTATGAAGAATCACCCCGTCTCCTGGCTGAGCCATCAGGCTAAGGGCATGAAGCACTGCCGGAACCACTCCTGAATCCAGCACGATCTCCTCCTGCTTTACCTTCCAGCCATGGCGCTTCTCCATCCAGCCGCCTACTGCCTCATAATAGGAGGAATCATAGATATTCGTATAGCCAAAAATCCCTTCCTCCACTCTTTTTTGCATAGCCTCTATAATTTCCGGAGCTGTCTGAAAATCCATATCTGCTATCCATAATGGAATTTTGTCCTTCGGAGCGTTGGGAGCAAACTTTGACGCCCCATCATATTTTTCACTGTTTGTGTGAAACCGGTTCACCTTTCTATCAAATTCATAAATTAACGCTTCTGTCTTCATGGAATGCTGCCTTTCATCTGTATCCTATCAGTTAAAATTAGGTTCCATCCTGCATGAAACCAGCAAGCAAGTCTCAAATAATATTAATTAACCTGCTTAACCTTTCACTTGATTAACTATAGCACATTATCCAATTATTGTCAATATAACGATAATATTTTGTGCCATTTGTATAATCTATAACTATGTTTAATTATAGAATTATGCTTATAATGATTTTCTCATCACTATCAATATATGAATCTCAAACCTCTGTTTTTTTCCATTGCCAACCCCGCCCTTTTCCGCTATAATCATGTCGTATTATGTCAAATCCATGTAAATTATGTCAAAACGGAGGAATTGCAGTGTTTTCATTTATTTATCTGTTCTGTCCGCCAGCTCTGGCTCTCCTGATTTATGAACGGATGGAGTTCCGGCGGGCGGCCTTTGTAGGGGAGCACAAGCGCAGAGAGGGAAGCCTGGAATGGCTGGTCAACCTGCTCTTAAAATACCTGGCTTTCACGGCTGTGGTAAACGGGGTGGCTCTGGCCATAGCGTCTTTCTTCATGCCCATCAGCTCCATGGCCTCAGGAGGGCATTTCGCAGACAATATCTTTTCTGTGCGCTATCTCCTGACTGCCTGCGGTACGGCTGTCGTCCTGTCAGTAACGGCCAAAATTGTTTCCTTTAATTTAAGCATTTCCGTGGAACAGAAGAAGAGGGTGGACGAACATGAGAGCTAAAGCCAGGAAAATCAGTCTGTATCTCCTGTTTTTTGTCACCCTGCTGGCCTATTTTTCCGCCTGGTGGGCTGTGAGAACCTACGGAAGCATCAGCATGGAAGAAATCGTATTCCACCTAAACGTGCCTCTGGACGGCGTGAATACGGAGTACATCGTCAGCTACCTGGGCACGGCCCTGGCTCCGTCTCTGGCCGTCTTTTGTATCGCCATGTTCCTCTACCGCCGGTGCTGCCTCTTTCTCAGAACCAGGAAAACCTACACCTGTGTGGACGTCCGTCTGGGGAAGAAACGCTGGTATGTGGAGCTGACTGACCGGGCCTTCTCCAAATCGATGGCTCTGCTGCTGGCCTTCGGCCTGGTATTTATGGCTGTAGGCACGGACAATCTGTTAAACATCGGAGAGTATCTCTACAATCAGTTCCACAAGAGCTCCTTTATTGAAGAGCAGTACCAGAAGCCGGACGCTTCCATTCTCACCTTCCCGGAGCAGAAGAGAAACCTGGTGTATATTTATCTGGAATCGATGGAAAAGACCTTTGAGGATAAAGAAAACGGCGGAAATCTGGAGGAAAATGTGATTCCTGAGCTGACGGCTCTGGCCGATGAAAACGTCACCTTCCAGCTGGGTCCTGATGGAAAACAGGGAATTCTTCCTCTGACCTCCTCCTGGACTATCGCGGCTATGGTGGCCCAGACCTCAGGACTGCCCTTAAAAATTCCGGTAGAGAAAAACTCCATGAGCAAGTATGGTTCCTTCCTGCCTGGCGCCGTCACCCTGGGAGAGGTACTGGAGGACGAGGGCTACAAAAACATGCTGATGGTCGGATCCTATGCCAGCTTTGCAGGACGGGATCAGTATTTTAAGGATCACGGCAATTATAAAATCTGGGATTTTGGAACGGCGAAACGGGAAAAGAAGGTTCCCAAGGATTACGATATCGGCTGGTGGGGCATTGAGGACGAAAAGCTCTTTGAGTACGCCAAGGAGGAGCTGACAAAGCTCTCTCAGGGAAGCGAACCCTTTAATTTCACAGTTCTCACTGTGGATACCCACAACCCAGATGGGTATGTATGCCGTCTCTGCGGCGATGAATTTGAAAATCAGTACAGCAATGTGCTTCGCTGCGGCAGCCGCCAGGCAGTGGAATTTGTCAGCTGGATCAAGGAACAGCCCTGGTATGAAAATACCACGGTTGTCATTGCAGGCGACCACGCCACTATGGTGAAAAATTACGCGCCTGACGACGATTCCTACGAGCGGGGCGTCTACTACTGCTTTTTGAAATCCGGCGGCCGTGCCGCAGACTAGAACCCATTCTGCCTGCACCATGGATCTCTTCCCTACCACCCTGGCCGCTATGGGCGTAGAGATTGAGGGAGACCGCCTGGGGCTGGGAACCAACCTGTTCTCAGACCGGGATACGATTCTCGACGAATTCGGTAAAGAGGAGGTTATCTCACAGCTGAATATGAAATCTGACTTCTATGACAACGAGCTTCTCTACGGAGAACCCGCCGAAGAGACCGACTAGGGTTCCTTACTGAGCCTGTGTTATGCTGAAGTTATCTTAACGTTTTCTTATCAGTCAGATAATTCACCTTTTTGTCGTTTTTTGTAGCTGCGTCTCATAATAGGCCCATAAACTGAAAGGGGGAATCTTTTATGATGACATTGCAGCTTGACATGTACCAGGCCTGCGCTCTGGGAGCCGTCGTATACGCCTTAGGACGTCTGATGGTGAAAAAAATCTCTTTTTTAAACCGTTACTGTATTCCAGCCCCTGTAGCCGGCGGAATCGTTTTCGCTCTGCTTCATCTGGGGCTGTACAGCACGGGAATCCTGGAATTCACCTTTGACACAACGGTTCAGACCATTCTGATGACTGTGTTCTTCTGCAGCGTAGGATTTACCGCCTGCTTCCGGCTTTTGAAAAAGGGTGGAATCCAGGTATTTATCTTCCTGATCCTGTCTGTCCTCATGTGCGTAATCCAGGACGGCGTGGGAAGCGCTTTAGCTGCGGCCTTTGGTCTGGATCCGCTCCTCGGCCTCTGCATGGGTTCGATTCCGTTAGTCGGCGGACACGGAACCTCCGGCTCCTTCGGCCCTCTCCTTGAGGAAACCTACGGCGTTTCCGGAGCTTTAACTGTCGCTCTGGCAGCAGCTACATACGGACTGGTTTCCGGAAGTATGATGGGAGGCCCCATTGCCCGGCGGAGAGTGGAAAAGCTGGGATTAAAATCCACTGCGGCACAGGAAGGCAACGCATCGGATGACAAAGGCGGAATCATTGACGGCCAGAAATTTACTAATGCAGCTGTATTCCTGGCCATAGCGATTGGAGCTGGAACCTTAATCATGACTGGTTTCTCCAAGCTCAACATCACCATGCCAGGCTACATCGGAGCCATGCTGTTTGCAGCTCTTTTAAGAAATATCTGGGATGCAAAGGGAGCTGACCTTCCGATGGAAGAAATCGACACGCTGGGCGGACTTTCTCTGAACATCTACCTGGCCATGGCCATGATGAACTTAAAGCTCTGGCAGCTGGCAGCCCTGGCTCTTCCAATGATTGTCATCCTTCTGGTTCAGACTGTCATTATGTTCTTATATGCAAACTTCGTAATTTTCAACGTGATGGGACGGGACTACGAGGCGGCGGCCATGACAAGCGCCTTCTGCGGTTTCGGAATGGGCGCAACCCCTAACGCCATGGCTAACATGAAAGCTCTGGCTGAGCGCTACGGAGCAGCTCCAAGGGCATTCTTCATCGTACCGTTAGTTGGAAGTCTCTTTATCGACTTCTTCAACTCCATGGTTTTAACCACATTTATGAACCTTTTATAAAAGCCTGGCCATAGGCATTCAAAAAGGAAGAAAAGCGCAGGTTTCGGCGGCGTCCAGACAGAAGCGGCCCTGCTCTTTCCTTCCTTTTTTCATGCGGCATGTCATCGCCTGTGCCCAGTTGCGCCGGCAGTTCTCTTTGCATTTTTCCTGACATTTTTCTTGACATTATTCCTGTCTTCCTTCAGAATAACATTATCTTTTAAAGCATCCAGCTATTATCTTAAACTATCAGAAACGAGGTTTTTCTATGAGTACGTCAAATACCCCCTGGGAATGCCTAATCTGCGGCGCTCCCTTGATTTATCTGGAACACCAGGAAACCATGAAATGCGCCGTCTGCGGCGGCTCTTTCTCCTCTCATGCCCGCTGTGCAAACGGCCACTACATCTGCGATTCCTGTCATGCAAAGGACGCTCTGGATCTGATCTGTCAGTTCTGTCTCCACACAGAACTTAAAAATCCTGTCTCTATTATGGAGCAGCTGATTGACTTTCCCCAGATCCACATGCACGGACCGGAACACCACGTCCTGGTAGGCGCGGCTCTTCTGGCCGCCTACAAAAACTGCGGCGGTGAACTGGATTTATCCTCTGCCCTGGATCAGATGAAGGAGCGGGGTTCTCAGGTTCCCGGCGGTATCTGCGGCCAGTGGGGCACCTGCGGCGCAGGCGTCAGCACAGGCATCTTTATGAGCATCGCCACAGGGGCCACCCCCTTAACAGGAGCTTCCTGGGGGCTGGCCAACCAGATGACGGCCAGGAGCCTCTCCTCCATCGGGCAGATTGGAGGCCCCCGCTGCTGCAAGCGCGACTCCTACACCGCAATTCTCTCAGCCATTGATTTTGCAGACGAACAGCTTCACATCAAGATGGAGCGGCCTGATTCTATCCGATGCCGCATGTCTGAAAGAAACGCTCAGTGCATAAAAAAAGCATGTCCCTATCACTCTGCTGTGTAGAGACATGCTTAAACGCGCGCTTTTCTTTGCAGGCAAACGCTCCTGTCCTAATAAAATCCATTCATAAACACGGCGATTCCGATTCCCAGCACCGCGCCGGCAAATACCTGCAGCGGAGTATGTCCCACATACTCTTTAAGCCGCTCCTGCAGCACCACGGTATCCAGCTTCAGGGGATTCTCAAACAGAAGATGGTTCAGAACCTTCGCCTGTTTGCCTGTCTCCTGGCGGACTCCGATAGCGTCGTACATCACGACCATGGCAAAGAGGAAGCTGATGGCAAACTCAAAGCTTCCGAATCCATAGCAGAATGCGGAGGCTGTGGTCAAAGCGCAGACAGTGGAGGAATGGGAGCTGGGCATTCCTCCGGAACCGGTCAGACGCTCCGGATTAAAGGACTTGTTCAGGGCAATATCAATGATGGTCTTTAATACCTGCGCCACCACCCAGCCGATGACGCCGCTCATCAATACCTGATTTCCCGTTATTTCTCGATAGATAGTCATTCTTTTCTCCTGTATCTCACCTGTCCATTCCTAATATCCAATCAGCCAGTCGTAAAGCTCCTGATATTTAAGCGCGGAGCTGTCCCAGGAGAAATCGGCTGCCATCGCCCGGTCAATAATCTTGTTCCACTCCCGTTTTCTGTTATAGAATACATGCTTTGCGTAGCGGATGGTATCTAGCATTTCGTGGGCATTATAATTGGCAAAGGAAAAACCGGTTCCCGTACCCTCGTACTCGTTGTAAGGCCATACCGTATCCTTCAGGCCGCCTGTCTCTCTGACAATCGGCACTGTGCCGTAGCGCAGAGCCATCAGCTGGCTTAAACCGCAAGGCTCAAAGAGGGAAGGCATCAAAAAGGCGTCGCAGGCTGCATAAACCTTATGGGACATTTCCTCAGAGTAGTAGATATTGGCGGAGACGCGTCCATTGTACTTCCAGTCGTAATGGCGGAACATGTTTTCATACTTCTCGTCTCCTGTTCCCAGAACCACCAGCTGCACGTCGTCTGTGCAAATCTCGTCCATCACACACTGGATCAGGTCAAAGCCCTTCTGATCCGTCAGGCGGGACACGATTCCGATCATAAATTTCTTATCATCCTGTTCCAGTCCCAGCTGCTGCTGAAGGGCTCTCTTATTCTTTACTTTTTCCTTGCGGAAGGTTCGCGCACTGTAGTTCTGAACAATCAGCGGATCCGTCTCAGGGTTGAAATCGCCGTAGTCGATTCCGTTGACAATTCCCCTCAGGCTGCCTGCTCTGGCCCGCATCAGACCATCCAGTCCCTCTCCATAGAAAGGTGTCTTAATCTCCTCGGCATAGGTACTGCTCACCGTAGTAATGGCGTCAGCATACACAAGCCCGCCCTTTAACATGTTTCCGTCCTTGTACGCTTCCAGCTTGTCAGGGGTGAAGTAGTAGTCCGGAAGTCCGGAAAGGCGCTGAATTGTCTTCACATCCCAGACACCCTGGAATTTCAGGTTGTGGATGGTCATCACAGACTTCATGTTCCGGAAGAATTCTCCCTCGTGGAATTTATCCTTTAAGAATACGGGAATCAGACCGGTCTGCCAGTCGTGGCAGTGAACCACATCCGGCTGAAAGCCGATGACAGGAAGGCTGGAAAGCGCCGCCCGAGAGAAGAAGGCAAACTTCTCCAGGTCGCAGTACCAGTCTCCATAGGGCTTGGAACCGCAGAAATAGCTCTCATTGTCAATGAAGTAAAAGGTGATTCCCTCATAGACGTACTCAAGAATTCCCACATAACGGCTCTGTCCCAGATAATCCATGTAGAAATGATTCAGATATTTCATGTCGTTTCGGAAGGATTCCTTGATGCAGAGATACTTGGGGAGCATAACCCTCACGTCAAAATACTCCTTATCAAAGCATTTCGGCAGGGAGCCCACTACGTCCGCCAGACCGCCCGTCTTAATAAAAGGAACCGCTTCTGAAGCTATAAAAAGAATTTTTTTTCATTCTGCTACCTCCCGTGCATCACATTGCCGGACAAATCGTCAAATAAGTCCCCCCTTTGTCCAGATTATAAGCTTATTATACAATAAATTTATGCATTTAGAAAGGTAGTATTATAATTTTTAGGAAATCCGTTTGTAGTCCAGACGAATTTTATCGGCAATCAGGGCAATAAACTCGGAATTGGTTGGTTTGCCCTTTCCGGTGCTTACGGTGTAGCCAAATAAATCGTTGATCGTATCCATCTCGCCTCTGTTCCAGGCCACCTCGATCGCGTGGCGGATGGCTCTCTCCACACGGCTTGGAGTCGTATCGTGCTTTTTCGCAATGGTGGGATAGAGAATCTTCGTCACGGAGGTCAGCATCTCCTGATCTCCTACTGAAATGATAATAGCGTCCCTCAAATACTGATATCCCTTGATGTGGGCCGGAATTCCGATTTCGTGAAGCATCTGCGTCACGTCGTTCTCCAGGTTCTGTTCCATGTATTCCGCTTTATTCACATAGGGCTTCACCCGTCTGCTTCCCGACAGCATGGTGGTTTTATTTTTGTAGCCGGTCAGGCGGCGGAGCTTATCCAGGATAATCTCCCTTGTGAACGGCTTCATGATGTAGTAGCTGGCTCCCAGCTTAAAGGCCTCCGCCGTCAGGTTTTCGCTTCCGGCGGCTGTAACCATAATAAAAGAGGTGCTGTCCTTCATTTCCGCGTTGCTCTTAATCTTCTCCATCACGGAAATTCCGTCCATTCCCGGCATGACAATATCCATTAAAACGACATCTGGCCTGGTTTTCATAATCATGTTGTATGCTTCGTTTCCATTATCTGCCTTTCCTACGACATGGTAATCCTTTTCTCCCTCCAGTATTTCGCCAAGCAGCTCCAAAGTCTGCCTGTTATCATCTGCAATCGCGATATTTAATTCTGCCATGCTTCATACTCCTCCTGATTTGTTTCTCTATAGATTATAATCTGGTAAAAACTGCCATTCAATGAGATTATAACGCAATTTTCGACACGGGGCGCGAGGCTGCGTCTGTCTGGTTCTTCTATTTTATCCCCATTTTCCTGGCTTTCTGCCCAACGCGGAGTTTTGAAAACAGACAAAAAACGGCGTTTTTTTGTCGAAAGTTTTTTACTGAACTGCCTTTTGAGACGGATCTGACGCCCTTCATGGTCAATGGAGAACTGTTCCTTACAGATCAGCTGAGAAATAGGAACCAGCTCGTATCCCTTTTCCTGAAGCCCTGTAATCACTGCTTCCAAAGCCTGGGGCGTATATTTCGCTCCGTTGTGCATGAGAATAATGGAGCCGTTTCCCAGATGCCTGTGATTTACCACCTTATCCACAATCGAATCAGCCCCATAATCCTTCCAGTCCAGGCTGTCAATATCCCATTGAATCGGATAGTAGCCCATACGATCGGCCACGGCTACTACTTTATCATCATAATCGCCGTAAGGCGGGCGAAATAACGCCATATCCTGTCCTGTCAGCTCCTTGACGCGGTCGTGAACCGTCTGAATTTCCGTGCGGATCTCCTCTTCTCCCAGCTGGCTCATATTTTTGTGATTCTCGCTGTGATTGCCTAAATCGTGTCCCTGGCTGGCAATATACTTCACATCCTCCGGGTACTTCTCCACCCAGCCGCCTGTCATAAAAAAAGTGACCTTCACATTGTGCTTCGCCAAAATTTCCATCAGCTGCCTGGTGTCCTCATTTCCCCAGGCCGCGTCAAAGGAAAGAGCTACCTGGGGCTTCTCTGTCTGTACACAGTAGATGGGAAGTTTCCTGTCCTTAACCTGATAATCCCTTCCTCCCGCCGCCTGGGAGGAGGCAAACACACTCTCTGAGGAGGCCGGAGCCAGAGAGGCCTGCTCGTAGAGCTTCGCCATGCAGCCAATCGAAAGGAGAGCTAAAAATACCCAAAACAGGGCGTTTTCCCGCAGACAGACGTGCCTTCGTTTTAATTTAAAAAATTTCATGCTTTTCCTCAAACTAAAGCTGTTACTGCCAGTTTACGCGGCAGGAAGCGGCGGTAGAACAAAGGCGGCGGCAGGGGAAACTATCAGCGCTGTCCTTCTTTTTTCTCTGAAGATTTCACATCAGCCCGGTACAGCTGATAAATCAGCTCTGCGTCTGCATCAGGCCCCTGGTTTTCAATCAAGCGGTAAAGCTTCTCGATATCTTCCGGCCTCTCCTCCAGGGCCTCTGCCGATTCCTCCAGAGATTTTCCATTCTCCACCTTGCGCCTGAGAATTTCAATGAAAGCCAGGCAATGGCCCTCCTCTTTGCCTTCTATTTTTCCTTCTATCTTTCCCTCTGCTTTGCCCCTCTGCCTTCCCTCCTCTATCTCCTCTGCAAACAGTTCTCTTAATGCATTGCACATATGCTTCGCCTCCTCATACTGCTTTCTATTCGCTCTTACAATCAGCTCCATTACCGCGCTGTACAGGGGATTTTCATCCCTCCTCTGATATGCCTGGGCCAGCATCGCTATGTCCTCTTCCACGTCAAGCCCTAGCCTCAGCCTGCTTAACCAGACGTTCTCTTTTTTAGGAAGGGCAGAGTACTTCAGCCAGTCCTGATATTCGGCCAGCTCAATCTGCATCACAGCCTGAAACGCCGGATGCCACTGCAGAGGCTGTTGTCTCATGCCTTCTCCTTTCAGTATAATCAAATTTTCATGTTACAGCAATGGTGTTCCTTGGATTTTTGGATTTCAGCCGAAACGGCCTGATAGAATCTTCATAAGACGGACTGCGTTTGAAAGCAGTCCCTGAATGTTAAATGAATCACAGATGATCATTGATATGAGTATTATAACACAGCTTTTCAGAGACGGAAAGCTGTGTTTTCTGAAGTGCAAAAGAGTGAAAAAGGCCGCGAATCTCGAGTCTCTCTTGATTCGCAGCTCTTTTTCATATATTAATATTTAAGCTTTTTCTTTTTTCCCTTTTAGTTTTGAAATGACAGGTCCGGCCACTGAAAGCAGAATCAGCGCCATCAGCACCAGGCAGATCGGACGTCCCATGTAGTAGCCGAGCGGATCTCCCTTAGCCATAACCAGAGAAAGCATTAAGCCGCTCTCAGCCGTACCGCCCAGAATCAGTCCCAGGATTAATGCTGCTGAAGAAAGAGCCAGCTTATTCATCAGGTATCCTAAGAAACCGAAGAAAATAGCTACAAACACATCAAACATGGACGCGTTGATCGCATAGGATCCAATCAGGGCCAGGGACACTACTACCGGCATCAGAATAGAATTTGGAATTTTCGTTACATTTACTACATAGCGGGCGATTGCAAGTCCCACGAATACCATCAGGATATTGGAAAGGGCAAAGCCTACCAGAATCGAATAGGTAGTCGGAGCCTGCGTCGTGAACAGGCGCGCGCCTGGAACTAAGCCCTGAATCAGCAGACCTCCCAGAATGATAGCCGCATTGGGGCTTCCAGGAATGGACAGCGTCATCAGCGGAATCATGGAGCCGCCGGTTACCGCGTTGTTTCCAGCCTCGCAGGAGGCCAGTCCCTCAAGAGAGCCGTTTCCAAACTCCTCTTTGTGCTTAGAGTGCTTTTTCGCCTGATCGTAGGCAATCCAGGAACCGATATTTCCGCCGGCTCCAGGCAGAATGCCTACTACAATACCAATGATGGAAGCGGATACCCAGTTCCAGATGTAACGGGGAATCTCCTTGAGAGTCGGAAGCATCTTCTTTCCCAGAGTTGCATTGCTCTTCTCCAGAATCGACTGGTTTGCGTGTTTATAATCTTCACAGTTGCTCATTACCTGGGAAATGGTAAATAAGCCAATCAGAGCAGGAACCATCTGGATTCCGTTCATTAAAGAGTCAAAACCAAAGGTATACCGCAGGGTGCCTGTCACAGAGTCCATGCCTACTGTGGCTAAAAACAGTCCTACAAGTCCCATCAGAAGCCCTTTTAAAATAGAATTTCCTGCAAGGCTTCCGATTACAGTCAGACCGAACACTGAGATCAGAAAGCTCTCCGGCTCGCTGAACATCAGGCTGACCTTCGCTAAAGGCGGGGCGATAACCAAGAGCGCCAGGGCGCTGGCAAAGCCTCCGATTCCGGAGGACAGCATGGACATTCCCACTGCCTCCAGTCCTCTTCCCTTCTTTGTGAGAGGATATCCCTCCATGGCAGTCGCCGCATTAGCCGGAGTACCCGGCGTATGCAGCAGAATTGCTGAGATTGAACCGCCTGTCATAGCAGAAGTGTAAATAGCCATCAGCATTACCAGCGCCGCTACCGGATCCATCGAGTATGTAACCGGCAGCAGAAGAGCAATCGCCATACCACCGCTGAGGCCCGGCATGGCTCCTACGACCATGCCTCCTACCACGCCTACTACAAGTCCAATCCAGACCTGAATCGACATAAAATTTTGTAAAATTTCCTGTATCATATGTTTACCTCTATTGTCTTATCAAGCTATGGCATTCTCAGCTGCAGCTGTACTACAAACAGGAACCAGACAAACAGCTCCAGACCGACGGTCACTCCCAGAATCGCCTTCCAGTTTCTCTGTCCCAGAGCAGCCATTCCCAGGGGAAGAAAGATCGCTGTGGATACAAAGTATCCTGTAAAGCTCATGCACACCGCATAGGCGACAATCATAACCAGAGAAGCCATCGGCCCCTTTAAGACAGCTCCGCCTAAATCGGCGTTTCCGTCTGCATCCTTCGTCATCTGCAGGCCGTGAATCACCAAAAGGGCTGACAGAATCATAATGCCGATCAGAACCGCCTTGGGCCAGACAGCGGCGCTGGCGTTTGGAAACTGCCCTGCCATGATGTAGAAAATAACTGCCAGTATGATGAGAATTCCTCCCAGCCATACCTCTGCATGAATCTGTTTCAATTTCATTTTCCGGTCTCCTTTTTTTCCTTAACTGCCGCTATTTCCAACCAAGGATATCGGAGAATTTTTCCATCTCTGCCTCCTGCTCCTTGGCATATGCAGTATACTCTTCTCCGCCCATGTAGTTGACAGCCTGTCCAAGCTCTGCCATCTTTTCGATAAATTCCGGATTGTTAATGCAGTTATCCATAGCCTGTACCCAGCGGTCGTAAACTGCGTCGTCCACGCCGGCCGGAAGGGCAAAACCTCTGTCAGACGGGGATACCACATCATACTCCGGCATCAGCTCATTAAAGGTAGGCACATCTGGAAGCAGGGAAGAACGCTCTGTGGCAAAGACGCACAGAATGTCTACCTCTCCGTCCTCATAGGCCTGAATTGTCTCTCCGATAGAGCCCCAGCCCACATCGATATGGCCGCCTAAAAGAGCTGCATAGGTATCGCTCCAGCCTGCCTGATGAACTGGCGTAATCTGCAGTCCTTCAATCTGGCTCTTCAGATTTTCAGCTACCAGGTGCTTATTTGTTCCCACGCCGTTGTCTCCGGCTAATATCTCATTGCTCTTGCCGTATTCAATAAAGCTCTCCACATCCGGGAAGCGCTCGTCTCCCGCCTTTACTACAAGGCAGCCCCAGTCGCTGATTTCGTTGGCAATCAGAGTAAAGTCGTCCAGGGTTTCATCTCTGTTCTGCTGCGGGTCTAAATAGCCTGAATATACGGTTGGAATATTCATCTGCGCGATGGTGTAGCCGTCTGGATCTGCCTTTAAAAGGTCGTTCCAGGCAATCCATCCGTTGGCTCCCGTAGAGTTCAGGACTGTAATGCTGACGCCTAAATCCTCCTCCAGATACGGAACCAGAGTACGGACAGCCAGGTCAGAGCCACCGCCTGCGCTCCACGGCACGATCATATTGATGGAGCGTTCCGGCGTCCACTCTCCGGCTCCGCCGCCTTCTGCTGCCTCTTTCTTCTGATTGGAACTATCCCCTGATTTTCCGCTGCAGCCTGTCAGTGCAAGCGCGCCGATTGCTGTTAAAACCAGAGCTGTCTTTAATGTCTTCTTCATCTCTTTTCCTCCTTTTTTATTTTGAACCGTTGTCAAATTAATTTTTGTGGATCTTTTTCAGCCCTTTTACAGAGCAGTTAAATACAAAGATATCAATGGAACGTACAAATTCCGATTCTGCCGTCTGGTAAGACTTGTCTCCTTCAAAGGAATGGACGGCAATCAGGTGTACCAGCTCGTCCGGAAGTCCTGCCTTAGCCGCAATGACAGCTCCTGAGGATGGCGCATCAGTTCAAAGTTGTCTCCATGAACGGCCTTTCCATCGCGAAAAACAAACTCTGTCAGCTTTCCGATATCGTGAAGCAGCGCACCGGCTGCCACCAGATCCCGGCTGAAGCTCACCCCATGCCGTTTGTAATACTTTTCCAGCCCGTCGAACTCCATCAGGCACATGCTCGTCACATCGCTGACATGCTCTGTCCAGGATACGTCGCAGTTCTCCCAGTTCAATGTAACCGGACAAAGCTTTATCGTCTGTTCATCCCAGCCTCCTGCCTCCATGGCCGCAAGCATCGCTTCCTCCGATTTTACTCTGAGCGTTTCGTCCTGAATCTCCTGAAAAGCTGGAAATATACGTTCTAATTTCTCTCTGCGCATACTGCTTTCCTCCCCACTTTTTATCTAAAACCATATTAACATTCGGATAATACAATGTCTAACAGTATATTATCCAAATAATGACAATATAAATTTTGTGAAGACGCAAAAAAGACGCTCTCCAGCGCCTTAAGCATCTGGAAAGCGTCTCTTTTCTCTCAACACTTGTGATATTAATTAAATCTCTTTTCCCTATTCTTCCTTCTCTGCCGGAAGCAGCACGTTCAGAATAATCGCAACCAGCGCGGCCGGCACGATGCCGGATCCGCCGAAGATCAGCTGTACGCTCTGAGGCAGATGGGAGAGAATACCGCTGTTTGCTCCGATTCCGTATCCCAGTCCCAGGGCCACAGATACGATGGTAATGCTTCTTGGGGTCAGCGGCTTCTTAGTGATCAGCTGGATTCCGCTCATAACGATGGAGGAGAACATCATAACTGCCGCTCCTCCCAGAACGCTCTGGGGCATGATGGAAATCAGCGCCGCCAGCTTAGGAAACAGGCCGCATAAAATCAGGAAAACAGCTCCCGTAGCCAGGGCGAAGCGGTTGACAATCTTTGTCATGGCCACCAGTCCCACGTTCTGGCTGAAAGAGGTGTTTGGAAGAACTCCGAACAGGGCGGCAAAACTGGAACCGATACCGTCGCAGATAATACCTCCTGACAGTTCTGTGTCCGTGGCCTCCCGGCCCATGCCTCCCTCTGTTACTCCGGAAATGTCGCCCACTGTCTCCACAGCTGTTACGACAAACATGATCATAACCGGAATCACGGCTCTCCAGTCAAAGACAGGCTTTACCGGCATCAGCTTCGGCATGGAAAACCAGCTGGCCTCCGCCACCTTATCCCAGTTTAACACCCAGGCCTTTGTGTACTCCACTCCCTCCGCCGTCACGCCGGTGGTCGGAAGCACCAGACCCATAATGGCTGCCGCAATATAGCCCACAATAATTCCAATCAAAATGGAAGAAGAGCTTGTCATTCCCTTTGTTCCGTGCTTTAACACGACGATCACTACCAGCACGAGCGTTCCCAGAAGCAGATTTTCCACGCTTCCGAAATCCGCCGCCTTATCGCCTCCGCCGAAGGAATTGACCCCCACTGCGATGAGGGACAGACCAATGGAAAGCACAACGGTTCCCGTCACAAGAGCCGGGAAAAAACGGCGCAGGGGCTTTAAGAAAAAGCCTAAAATCCCCTCGAAAATTCCTCCTAAAATGGAAGCCATCATAATCGCTCCATAGGACAGGATTCCTCCGCCCATGACTCCCACCACGCTGTTGAACACTCCGATAAAGCCGGAACTGGTTCCCATGATAATCGGAACCTTTCCGCCTACTGGTCCAATAGCGTAGAGCTGAACCAGCGTCACAATTCCTGCTACCAGCATGGCGTTCTGCAGCAAATCTACCTGAAGGTTGGCAAATTCCTGCGTATTTGTAAGGCCGCAGGCGCCTGTGATAATTAAAAGCGGGGTTAAATTTCCCACGAACATGGCCAGTACGTGCTGAAGTCCCAGCGGGATGGCCTTGCAGAGCGGAAGCTTTCCATAAAAATCGTACTCTGCTCCCTTTGTCTCTTTCTCACTCATTATTCCCAATCTCCTTTTTGTGATTCCTTTCCTCAGGACAACCACAACAGTATACCGTATTTTTCCTGCCAAGTATACAAAGGCGCGGGATTTCATTCATTATTTTTAATAATAGGAAATGATGGGAAATACTTATAAATTAAACATATTAATAGAATATTGCAGAATAAACCAGCCCGCCGTTCAGCGGGCTGAATAAAAATGCGTTTCTACTCTATATACCTTGACTTCAGAAGCGCAATTTCCCTGGCATAGCCGTCCAGATCGTTGGGAGTCTCAAGGTAAAAGGGCAGGGTTCTGAGAGCCGGGTGATTGATCACTCTTACCAGCGCCTCCAGCCCAATGCAGCCTTCGCCGATTCTGGCGTGGCGATCCTTATGAGCGCCCAGAGGATTCTGGCTGTCGTTTAAGTGGATGGCTTTCAGGCGTGAAAGTCCTATCGTCCGGTCAAATTCATCAAGTACCTGATCCAGATGTTCCGCAATATCGTACCCTGCGTCCCACACATGGCAGGTATCCAGGCAGACGCCCATCTTTTCATTCAGATTCACCCGGTCCAGAATCTCCCGAAGCTCTGCAAAATTCCTGCCCACCTCGCTTCCCTTGCCCGCCATGGTCTCAAGGAGCACTGTGGTGGTCTGTTCCGGCCTTAAAATCTGATTCAGCATATCAGATATATACGCAATGCCAGCTTCCACTCCCTGTTTTACATGGCTGCCAGGATGGAAATTGTAGAGATTTCCCGGCGTAAATTCCATCCGCTTTAAATCGTCCGCCATGGTATTGACGGCAAAGGCGCGGATTCCCTCGTCTGCAGAGCAGCCGTTTAAGGTGTAGGGCGCATGGGCCAGAATCGGCGCAATGTCCTTCTGTCCCGCAAAGTCTAAAAATGCCTTCACATCCTCCGGATCGATCTCCTTGGCTTTGCCTCCTCTTGGATTTCTCGTGAAAAACTGAAAGGTTCCTCCGTCTATTTTTTCCGCTTCCTTCCCCATGGCAAGGTATCCCTTGGAGGAAGAAAGGTGGCATCCGATTCTAAGCATACTGTTTATTCTCCTGTCTGTTTATCATTGTTCCTTCTGTTATTCTGTCTGTTTCTGTCTGTCTTTCTATATGGGCCGGCTGTTTTTATCTTTTCCTCTCCTGCGCTCTCTGCCCCTCTCCCAGACGGGAGTTACCGCGGCCACAGCCGCTGCAATCAGAAGCACGGCGGCCAGAATCTGAACTGCAATGCTGATCTCCGTCCAGTGTTTCAGGACAAAGTTCTGAGGGTGAGCCCCAAACATCCTCTCCAGGGTTCCGGCCACGTCGCTGTCCCCGGCCTGCTGGTTAATCATAGCGTAAAATGTCACCGCCGGATTAAACAGCAGCATGTAAATGCTTCCGCCGGAACTGGCCTGCCTTGTTATGTTATCCACTGCATCCATATAGCTGCTGATCTCATTCTGCGACATGTGGTAGGCAAATATATTGACGCCGTAGGTTCCTGCCACCAGAAAAATAATGGTCACATAAGCGCAGACATTTGCCAGAGTCGAGTGCTTAAACATGGATGAAAAAAATACGCCGACCGCTCCGGAAAGCAGCGCTACCGTCACATAGCAGAGCATCAGCTGGGCCATATCCGTCACCGTGATGCCGCCGTATACAAACACCAGGGAGAGTACGGGAAAGCTGGACAGCACCAGCAGAAGCATGGTGGTAAAAGCCGCTGCCAGCTTGCCCAGGACAATCTCCCCCGGCTTCATGGTGGTGGTGAGCATCAGATCCAGCGTCTGCCTCTCCCTCTCTCCGCTGATGCTGTTGGAGGTCAGGGCCGGCATGATAAACATCAGCATAATAAATTCCAGGGACGCCACAAATACATAGAGCTGCAGAAATCTGGAATACTGGATCTCCGCTGTCATTTTTACCTGTTCCACTGCAGAGTACATATTGAAGAGGGCCACGGCGCTCAAAATACCATTAAACGCCAGCAGAATCACCGCCATGCGGATACTTCTGCTCCCTACCTTCAATTCTCTTTTATAAACCGGATTCATCTTCATGTACCAGCACCGCCTTTTCTCCCATGTGATCTGTAATCTGCATAAATATTGTCTCCAGGCTTCCCTTCTCCCGCATAAATCCGTTCACCATCACCTCTGCGTCCACCATCTGCTGCAAAAGCAGCGCCTCATCCTTCTTATCTCCATTAAAGCCCACCTTAATCTCCTCCCCCTTAACAGAAATTGTCTGCACGCAGGGGTGGCTGCGGAGAATGGACATGGCCTTTTCTCTTCCTTTAAATATCGTAATCAGAAGTGGGTTGGAAGAATTGACACGCTCCAGGATCTGCTCCATGCTGCCGGACAGAGCCATCCTTCCCTGCTCGATGATTCCAATACTGGTACACATTTCCGACAGCTCCGACAGGATATGGGAGCTGACGAGAAGCGTCTTTCCCTGTTCCCTGAGTTCCTTTAAAATGCTGGTAAATTCCAGCCTTGTTCTGGGATCCAGACCGGACGCCGGCTCGTCTAACACAATCAGCTCCGGATCGTGAATCAGCGCCCTGGCCAGGCAGAGTCTCTGCTTCATGCCTCTGGAAAGGCCGTCTACAAAGAAATCCGCCTTATCCTCCAGCTTCATCTGTTCCAGAAGAAGTCCGCAGCGCTTTCTGGATTCCAGGCCCTCGATACCGTAACAGGATGCGAAAAACTCCATGTACTCTGACACCTTCAGGTTATCGTACACGCCGAAGGAGTCCGGCACATAACCCATCTTCTGCTTCAGATGTCTTCTGTCCCTGATTCCGTCCATGCCGTCGATGACAATGCTGCCGCTGTCAGGCTGCAGAAGACCTGTGATAATCTTGATGGTGGTGGTCTTCCCGGCTCCGTTCGGGCCTACGAAGCCAAACAGCTCTCCTTTTTCAATTGTCATGCTGAGCCCGTCCAGAGCCTGAAAATTGCCGTATTTTTTTCTTAAATCCCTGATTTCCAGCATTATTTTTCCCTCCCTGTCACATAAGGCACTGGAAGAATCATATTCCAGATATCGTCCTCTCCCGGCTCCCCGGCATATTTCACTGTCAGCGTATTGCTGGGAGACAGATAGGGGTTCAGCTCCTCTCTGCTGTACTCCTTCTTGCTCAAATCCATCCGATCATGCTTTCCCGTACTGTAGTTATAGAAGTAGATCGAGCCGTCAAACTGCTCCAGGTACGGATACTTTGGATTGTCAATAAACTCCGGGGACAGCCAGTCAAAGGTAAGCCGCTCAATCTCCAGATCGTTTCCCAGATGGTACTCCAGCACCAGCGGCTCGGAGGGTTCTCCTGTATACAGCGAATTCCCCTGATAATCATACACGCCTGACAGGACGGTCGGCAGCTGTTCCAGCACGCACCGGTAAACCATGCCGTCCTTTCCCTGCTCCACCGGAAGCTCGGAGGTCATAAGGGTGAGACCTCCTGTCACATAGTGCCTGTCAGCCAGGAAATCTGTCTCCTCCTCCCCGGAGCTGAAGGCAATCAGGCGGGCTTCCGGAAAATACTCCGCCATGCGGGATTCCATATAGAAGGACAACAGCTTCGTCTGGCTCTGGGTTTCCATATAATTTTTATCTGAAATATCTGTTTTCGTATACTGATCCGTTCCGGGAACCATCTGGGCCACAGCAGTCTTATAGGAGGACGGATAGGAAAGCTGGGGCAGGCCGTCCAGGATCTTCTCCTGCCCCGGCTTCATCTCACCCAGAAACACCGCTTTTCCATAGAGGAGCAGAACCGCGTTCTTTAACGTCTCCTCCGAATGGTTCACAACTGTTCCCGTCACCTGACCGTCAAAAAAGTGAATCGTTCCCGACGGCGCGCGTCCGTCTGACCTCTCCTCCCGTTTCAGGCTGAACAGCTTTGGTTCAAAGGCCGCTGCATCCCTCACCCTTATCCTGGTCTGCGACGGTTCGGTTCGAACAGCCGTCTCAAATTTTTCATTTCCGGTAAACGTGACTGGATGATTCGATTCATAATAGTAATTCTTTGTAATGGGACGAACCAGGTAATCCGGATTCAGCTCCACCGTATATGGAGTGTTATAAGGGCTTCTCACATTGACGTAGGTCTCGCTCTCCAGCTCCTCTTTCCCATAATTTTCCACCGTCACATAGGTGAAAAAGGGCGCTGCAAATCTTGTCTTAGCTCCGGCCGCATAAATAATTCCCGTAAATCCCACTCCCAGAACCGCCACGCTGAGCATATAATAATTCTGAAGGGACTTCCGCTTCAGATACAGATACGCGCCTGGACCAATAAGAATAATATAAAGCAGAATGACAGCCGTATACAGCCCTAAATTGGGCAGACGATCCACATTTCCCGTATTGATCAGCGCCTGAATGGAATAGTAAAGGCTGGACAGGCCGTAATACTGATCCTGGGCCAGATACTGAACCGTATTCTCCCCCATCACCTCCGTCAGAAATTTCTCCGCCAGCGACGGCTTTTGAAGAAACTGGCCGGACACGTCCGCCAGGTCAAAGCCGGCCAGAACCATCTGGCCCTGCTGTTCTGTTTTTCGTGTCAGAAGAGCCGTTCCCTCCTGAAAGAGAGCCTTGCGGCCTCCCTTAATAGAAAAGTCAGAGCAGAACAGCTCCGCTGAAAGCGCCTCCTCTCCGTTTTCTCCCAGAAGCTTCATCAAATCTACAGTTCTGGCCAGGTTTGAGACGGGCGTTTCGCCAATCAGGTCCTTTTTCAGCCGCCCCAGGGTGCGCTCTAACTGCTCTCCTGTTCCAAAAAGCAGAGTTCCCCCTTCCCTCACCCAGGACAGCAGCGCTTTCTCCTGTCCGTGCGTCAGGCTGTTCCAGTCGAAATCATTGACTGCAATCAGGTCAAACTGGTCAAGCCCCAGCTGATTTTCCGGCACCTCGCCGCCGCTTAGTGGAACTACGCTGGTCCGCAGCGTCCCATAGCTTAAACCGCAGCCATCCAGATAGGAAAGGCTGTCCGGGTGATCGCTGAGAACGCCGATAAACAGGAGCGCCGCCTCTGACGGAATATCCAGCTTCAGCCTTTTTTTGACAATCTCATTGCCGTCCTGGTCTGTCAGAGTTAAAAACATCTGATCATTTCCAACGCCCAGAGGAATATAGTATTCCTTTTCTGTCTCTTCTCCGGATCCCAGATCCACCGGATACTCATACTGGTAGACCTCCTTGCTGGATTCCATGGTCAGAATTTGAAGTGTTCCTGAAAAGGCCTGCTTCTCCTG
>ENA-OQAB01000167-OQAB01000167.1-human-gut-metagenome-genome-assembly--contig:-NODE-167-length-38325-cov-4.165925_pt1 | contig 38325 bp, 39 predicted proteins | sample MGYA00242490_ERZ504517 | MGnify/ENA primary metagenome ERZ504517 (study PRJEB26092, sample SAMD00036298) | human gut metagenome | host: Homo sapiens | study: EMG produced TPA metagenomics assembly of...
TTGTTTTATTTTACATTATATCTATCTTTTTACCATAGTATTTTAAAAAGTACTCTGCATATCATCATTCAATTCATTGCTGTTCACGACCTTTACAGCAACGAGCCGCATGAACACTTACTTTAATTCCGTATCCATCACACGTTCCAGATGCATGGCAAGATATCCGACCTCCACATCATCCAGGCAGATCTTCAGATTTTTCATCATTTCTCCGCACACCTGGGATGCCATATCGAATGCTTTTGGAAAACGTATGGAAATATAATCGTTCATATTTACCTTCAGTTTTTCCCCGCTGAGAGCGCGTGCCACCATATAACGGATATGGTTCATCAGCCTGTTATAAGAAAGAGACATTACGTCAATGGTGGTCCCTGTCTGTTTTTCTACCAGAGAGATACAGTCTCTTACCGCCCTGGTCAGCTGCATGGCCTGGGAAACTTTCTGATCTTCGATAGCTGCATGAACATGAAGGGCAATATATCCGATCTCATGCTCATCAATTTCCACATGAAGCCTTTCCCTGAGAAGCTGTTCGGCACACTTGGCAACCTTGTATTCCTGATGGAACAGGATCCGTATATCCTCCGTAAGAGGATTACTAATCTGTTCCTGGTTTCGGATACGCTGTACAGCAAAAGCAAGGTGATCTGCCATAGGGAATAAAATAGAACGATCAATCTGACCAAATACTTTTTCTGCATGATCAAGGATCTCTCCTGCCAGCTCCAGGCACTCCGGAGGAACGGAGCGAATGATCTCTTCTGCTGATCCTCTTTCCGTAAGTTCCGTCAGCGTGTAGACTTTTGCATCTTCTCCCACGGAAATACTTTCGCTCACCTTTCTGCCGAAAGCAATGCCCTTTCCCATGATCAGACATTTACACTTATCTTTACTTCGAATCCCAATAAATGTATTATGATTTAAAACCTTCACTATCCTGTACATCATCCGTATCTTTCCCCATCGGATCCTAGTTCAGCACTTCCACCTCAAACAGTGGTTCTCCTGCTTTCACCGGTCCCTCTTTCAGAAGACGGATCCTCTGATCGTCTTCAAGCTCCGTACAGAGAACCGGCGTCGCCAGAGACGGCGCATTGGCTTTCAGATAATCCAGATCCAGCTTCAGCATAGGCTGACCTTTTTTTACCTTCTGTCCGTTTTCCACCAGAACCTCAAATCCCTCTCCATTTAATTTTACTGTATCGATTCCTACGTGGATCAGGAGGCTGATCCCGGAATCTGTCATATATCCAATAGCATGCTTTGTGTCAAATACAAAAGCAACTTCTCCATCCTCCGGAGCACATACAAATGCTTCCTCAGGTGTTACTACGGCGCCGTCTCCCATCATCTTCTGTGCAAAAGCTTCGTCAGGAGCTGTTCCCAGATCCGCTGCCATTCCGGTAACAGGGCTGGAGATCACGATGCGTTTTACAACCTTTTTCTCTGTTTCTGTATTCTTTGTTTCTTCCTGCTTTGTTTCTCCTGCTTCCTCTGTTTCTGCATAGGTATCCGGAGCTTTTTCCAGATAATCCTCCAGATTAGATTTAATCACCGTCACATTTGGTCCGTAAATAACCTGCACTCCATTTCCTTTATGGACTACGCCGGAAGCTCCTGTTGCTTTCAGGATGCTGTCATTGACCCTGGAAGCATCGTGGATCGTACAACGAAGCCTTGTTGCACAACAGTCCACATCACTGATATTCTTTTTGCCGCCAAGGCCTCTGGTGATCGCCTCGCTGACCGGATCCTCACTGTCTGAAGCCTGTACCTCTCCGGCTGCAGCTTTTCTGGCATTCACGTCTGCCTTTGTATAAAGTTTTGTTTCCACATCGTCTTCTTCACGTCCAGGAGTTTTGAAATCAAATTTCCGGATCATGAATTTAAAAATAAAATAGTATAAAAGGAAGTAGATAATACCTACAGGGATTACTCGAAGCCAGCTGGTCTTTTCATTTCCCTGAAGAATACCAAACAGGAAAAAGTCAAGAAATCCGCCGGAAAAAGTAAGACCTACCGCAACATTCAGCATATGAGCGATCATATAAGCAGAACCTGCAAGGATCACCTGTACTGCAAAAAGAGCCGGCGCTACAAACAGGAAAGAAAATTCCAGTGGCTCTGTGATACCTGTTGCCATACATGCCAGAGCTGCAGAAAGGAGAAGACCGCCTGCTGCTTTTTTCTTTTCAGGCTTCGCGCACTGATACATAGCCAGCGCTGCGCCGGGAAGACCAAAGATCATAAAAATAAACTCGCCGGAAAAATATCTGGTAGCATCTGCACTGAAATGTGCAATATTTGCGGAATCAGCCAGCTGTGCAAAAAAGATATTCTGTCCACCCTGTACCATCTGACCTGCCACTTCCATAGTGCCGCCAACTGCAGTCTGCCAGAAAGGCATATAGAATACGTGATGCAGTCCAAACGGGATCAGCGCTCTCTTAATGAGACCAAAGATCAGCGTTCCCGCATATCCGGAACCTGTCACAAGACCACCCAGTGCAAAAATACCATTCTGAACTGCCGGCCATACAAAATACATCAAAATTCCCACAAACATGTATACGATCGTAGAAATAATAGGAACAAATCTTGTTCCTCCAAAGAAAGACAATGCGCTTGGAAGCTGGATTCTATAAAAGCGATTATGAAGAGCCGCCACTCCAAGGCCTACAATAATTCCTCCAAATACGCCCATCTGAAGAGACTGAATACCGCAGACGGAAGTAATTGTTCCCTCAAGGACAGATTCTGCAATCTCTCCATTTTCAAGAATCAGTCCGTTGTTGATAAGCATGGCGTTGATTGCTGTATTCATAACAAAAATAAGCAATTACTGCAGAAAGAGCGGAAACCTCTTTCTCTTTTTTTGCCATCCCAATGGCAACGCCTACTGCAAAAATCAAAGGCAGGTTGTCAAAAACAGCGCTTCCTACCTTATTCATAATCATGAGAAGATAGTGGAGAATGGTTCCATCTCCCAGAATTTTTGTTAATCCATAAGTTTCAATAGTGGTTGCGTTCGTAAACGAACTTCCGATACCCAGCAGAAGGCCTGCTACCGGAAGGATGGCGATAGGGAGCATAAAGCTTCGTCCTATACGCTGAAGAACACTGAAAATTTTGTCTTTCATTCTTACTTTACTCCTTCTTATTTTTATTATCATCTAAGAAGTGAGTATACGCAGCTGTATCCTGTTTCAACCGGTTTTTTGTATAAAAAAAGACACTACTACACATAAACACTTCTTGTTATGTATAGTTAATGCCTCCCAAAGAGTAACACACTATAGCTTTTATAACCATAAAAACTATAGCATGTTTTTCTCGCATTTGTCAAGCTATATTTCTTCATTCAGAAATTCGAACGGTTCTTCATCTTTCAAAAAATGCATCAGCATATAAGCGCACATGATGGCTACACGCTCTTCCTTCAGGATGCGTCTTACTTCATTCCGATCTGCCAGAACCACCTCAATCTCCTCGCTGTCCTCCTGGGCTGCCTTACTGATCTCACCGGAAGCATAACCATAAACGGTGGCGCAAGATTCATCCGTAAGCCCTACGGTAGTAAAATAAGGCTTTTCAAAGGCCGGATCCACATGAAGCGGAGTAAAGGTAAGACCTGTCTCTTCATACATTTCACGGACTGCCCCTTCGTGAAAATCTTCCCCTGCTTCCACCAGTCCCGCAGGAAATTCGTATACATATCCGCCAAGGGTATAGCGATACTGGCGGATCAGAACCACCCTGTCTTTTTTCTCTCCGTACAGGCTGTAGATGATAACGCCGTCCGGATCGTTTTTTCCTGTTTTCAGCTTCATTTCACTAACTGTTTTCGCTCTGGACGCCACAAAGTAAGATACCGGCGTATTATGTACACTGGTTGCATCCACATGATACAGGTTGACAAAACGATTGTCGGTAAGTTTTTCTACATTATGTATCTTTCCCATTGTTAATTTTCTCCTTTAAAATAAATCCAGCATGTTATCTAAAATATATCTTTTCTCTTATATGAATATGATACTCCGGTTTTGTCATATAATAAAGCAAAAATTCCAGAATCAAAGCGCTGCCAAGTCCCCGTCCTTCTATCTTAAAATTAGAAAATCCCATTGGCATGTAAACATTTTTTATATCGTCGATACTGATAAATCCGGGATTTTCCATTGCCTTTGAAAAACGGTAGCCATAACTGGCGTCAGGAGCCGCACAGTGATGCTCCGGACAGTCCTCTCCAAGGTTTTTACGGCTCACAGTCTCATAACAGCTTTTTCTGTCTGTACAGCCAAACCAGCAGCATTCATTACATAAAAATTCCACCTTGTCTTTCTGGCTCTGGGACAGAATTTTCCATTTATCAAAAGACTTATTGAGACGAAAATCCGGTACGGCATAAAGAAAATCCTCCCGGTTGACTTCCTTCATAAATAATTGAAAATCTGTCAGTACCTTTGTGGTAGACGAAACAAAATAAAGTTCCGGATAATTTATTTTTAAATATTCCAGAAGCAGGTCTGAATGAACAATCACACCATTTTGTCCCTTTTTTGCAAACACTTCACAAAGAGCATTACACTTTTTATCCAAAAGATGTTCCTGCCTGAGCAGAGAATTACTGAATGTCAGTCGGGCTGAAATCCCATATTCCTGCATCAGGGCTAAAACCTCCTGCGGATCATGATTTCCCTCTCCTACACGGCCGCCGCCCCAGATACAATCTGCCGGAGCTCCGTATACAGAGCCTATCTCACACCAGTCATAAAAATATTCTCTGTGCCTGCGGTATAACGGAAAAAATATCTGATACAGTTCGTAAAATTCAAACAATCCTGGAAGATGAAAATATACCTTAATAGCAAACCCTCCTTCTTTCTTCCCAAAAGGAAAACAACCAAAGCCTCAGCCCTGATTGTTTTCTTTTTATTTCAATATTATTTTCAGTCGCCTTTTAAAATAACACGGATCCTTTTATAAATAAAAAACACGATCACGGAAGTCAGTGTATACTTAAACAGATTAAAAGGAACAATGATCATTGCCACAAATCCAAGCAGACTGTTTACAGAAGGATTTACAGCTGTCCCCATTTCAATAAATGCCTCCACAGGCATTCCAAAAGCTTTTCCATATGCCGGGAGAAGTACAAAAGCGTTCATCAGACAAGCGGCCGCAGTTGTAAGAACTGTTCCTGCAGCCATTCCCTCTACAGCATGTTTTCTGCTTTTGATATGGTGGAAACGGTAGATCAGGCCTGCCGGAATCACAAAAGCACATCCCAGAATAAAGTTTGCCACATCACCCACACCTGCAGTCATGGTTCCCTTTGTCACAAGATGTACCAGAATCTTCACCAGCTCGATCACCACACCTGCCAGAGGTCCCATGGCAAAGCTTCCTATCAGTACCGGAATCTCCGAAAAATCAAGCTGGTAAAAAGACGGCGCCAGAAACGGAATCGGAAACTCAAAGTTCATCAGTACTCCTGCCACAGCTCCCAGCATAGCAATCTGTGTCAGTGTCCTTGTCCGACTTCTCTCCATTACATTCCCACCTCTTAAAACCTGTTCACTCATACTTTATCTCTCCTTTTCTTTTTTGAAGGTCCTGAATAACAGCCTTCTTCTTAAAGAAAATTCCTCTCAGGTTGCGTACTGATTTCCTGCTGCGCAAAAAACCCCGGGAAATATTCCCGGGGCACTGAGCACGTAAAAACAAGCGTGTTCTTCTCTCATCCAGACTTTACTGTCGGTTCTGGAATTCCGGATGCTTCCGGTCACCAGATCAACCGCTCATAGCGGGTCGCGGACTATACCGCCGGTAGGGAATTCCGCTTTCTGCATCATGCAGATCACAGTCACCCTGCCCCGAAGAATTTCCTTTTATATGCTTTATTATACTGCCGTATAAATGTATTTGCAATACTTTTTTAGCGTTCTTCCCTGAAGTACGGAAGTCCCAGACCTGCCGGAGGCTGGTGTTCCTTCTTTTTACGGAAGCTGGTAAACACAAGAACAATAATCGTAACCACATAAGGCAGAGCCTTAAATACTTCCTGCATACTTCTTCCCAGTCCCGGGATATAAAGATACAGGATGTAGAGTGCTCCAAACAGAAACGCACCCCAGATGGCATTAAGCGGTTTCCACAGGGCAAAGATAACAAGGGCAACTGCTAGCCATCCTCTGTCTCCAAAACCGTTGTCTGTCCAGGTTCCGCCTGAATACTCCATAACGAAATACAGTCCGCCCAGACCTGCAAGTCCTGCTCCGATACAGGTAGAAAGATATTTATACTTGGTAACATTGATTCCCGCCGCATCTGCAGTTCCCGGGTTCTCTCCGATGGCACGGAGATTCAGTCCATATCTTGTTTTAAACAAAAATACAGAAAGGACTACTGCCGCAATGATACACAGATACGTCATAAATCCATAGCTGAAGAAAAGATCTCCGATCACCGGAATTTCAGATAATCCCGGAATCTTGGCTGTATAGGCGCTTCCTGTAACCTTTACGGAAATCTGTCCTACACCGCCTGCAAGCTTGGAAATAGAACCGCCGAAAAAGTTTCCGAAGCCGGTACCGAAAATAGTAAGGGCAAGACCGGTTACGTTCTGGTTTACTCTGAGCGTAATCGTCAGGACACTGTAGATCAGTCCGCCAAGGGATGCAACCACAAACGCACACAAAAGTGAGATCAGAACTCCCACCAGAGCATTGGGATTGGGGTTATCCTTTTCGTAGAAAAATGCTCCCATAAGGCCGGAAATACCGCCCATGTACATAATTCCCGGAATTCCCAGATTCAGGTTTCCGGATTTTTCCGTCATAATCTCGCCAAGCGCACCATACAGAATACAGATGCCCTGGACAATGGCTTTTTGAATAAAAATAATAAGAACACTCATTGCATCTTCCTCCTATTTCTTTGCGCGCTCAACCTTATAGTTAATAAAGAACTCTGCTCCGATCAGGAAAAACAGAATAATTCCAAGGATTACATCGGAAGCATTTTCATTTAATCCGTACTGAGTTGCGATCTGCACTGCACCCTGCTGCATAAACACGATGCCAAAGGATACTGCCAGCATGATAAATGTATTAAACTTGGAAAGCCATGCAACAATAATCGCTGTAAAGCCTCTGCCGTCTGCTGTTGCAGTGGAAATTGTATGACTTGCGCCGCTGACAATAATAAAGCCTGCCACACCGCAGATAGCGCCGGAAATGGCCATGGTACGGATAATTACTCTTTTTACACGGATTCCCGCATATCTTGCTGTATTCTCACTTTCACCTACGACTGCAATCTCATAGCCCTGCTTGCTGTATTTCAGGTAAATAAACATCACAACTGTAAATACAAGAACGATCAGGACATTCCATCCGTATTTCTGTCCGAAAAGTTCCGGAAGCCAGCCTGCCTGAGTGGTCTGATTAATAATTCCCACCGTATTGGAGCCCTTGGGATTCTCCCAGAACACAATGCAGAACGTAACGATCTGCATAGCAACATAATTCAGCATCAGAGTAAACAGTGTTTCGTTTGTATTCCAGTATGCTTTGAACACTCCGGGAATCATTCCCCAGATCATTCCGCCAAGCGCGCTGCATACAAACATTATAATAAGAAGGAGTACCGGAGACATGCTGTCCCCTGCATAGATCATCACAGCTGCCGCACAGGCTCCGCCTACCAGAATCTGACCTTCTGCACCGATATTCCAGAAACGCATTTTAAATGCCGGAGCCAGACCGATTGCAATACACAGAAGAACCATCGTATCACGAAGAGTAATCCATACACGGCGTTCAGAACCTAAAGCGCCGTCCCAGATCGCTTTATATACATCCATGGGGTTCATTCTTACCAGTAAAAAAATCACGCCCGCGCACACGATCAGAGACAGAAGAAGGGCAATAAAACGAATCAGAAGCCGTTTCTGCCAGCTGATCTTTTCACGCTTGGCCATTTTTAAGAAAGGTTCTCTTTTCATGACTGCTCCCCTCCTTTTTCATGTTTTGTCATCAGAAGGCCAATTCCCTCTTTTGTAGCAGTTCTTCCATTTACAACTCCGCTTATTTTTCCGCCGCAGAGCACAGCGATCCTGTCGCTGAGAGCAAGAAGTACGTCCAGATCCTCGATAACGCAGATCACTGCTACTCCGTGCTTTTTCTGCTCATTTAAAAGTTTGTAAATGGTATGGGAAGAATTAATATCAATTCCCCTTGTAGGATATGCTACCATAAGAATCTTCGGATTCTGTGCGATTTCGCGTCCTACCAGTACTTTCTGTACATTTCCGCCTGACATCTGACGTACAGGCGCTGAAATACTTGGCGTCATGACTTCAAGCTGATCCTTGATCTCTGAGGCAAGCTGCCTTGGCCCTCTTCTGTCCAGAAGACCGCCTTTGCCATTGTGATAGCTTCGCAGCATCATATTATCTGTCATATCCATATCGCCTACCAGACCCATACCGATACGGTCCTCAGGCACAAAGGCAAGACTTACGCCAAGCTCCTGGATCTCCACAGAATTCATTTTTGCCAGATCTTTCACATTTCCGTCGCTGTCTGTAAACCGGATACTTCCGCTTTCAGTAGGCTGCAGTCCTGCAATAGCTTCCAGAAGTTCCTTCTGTCCGCTTCCGGAAATTCCGGCAATACCCAGGATTTCTCCACTGTTGACCGTAAGATCTACATCATCCAGTGTTTTGACGCCTTCTTTATCTTTGCAGGTCAGCCCCTTAATCTCCAGGCGTTTCTCCGGATTTACCGGATCCGGACGGTCGATATCCAGGTCCACCTTGGCGCCTACCATCATCTCTGACAGACTCTGAACACTTGCGCCGGAAGTCTCTACCGTATCTATGTAGCAGCCTTTTCTGAGGATCGCCACACGGTCAGAAAGAGCCAGAACCTCCTGAAGCTTATGAGTGATAATGATAATGGAGCATCCGTCGTCCCTCATATTTCTGAGAATATCAAACAGTCTGTCCGCCTCCTGAGGAGTCAGAACAGCAGTAGGCTCATCCAGGATCAGTATCCTGGCTCCCCTGTAAAGCATTTTGACAATTTCTACCGTCTGCTTCTGGGAAACAGACATTTCATAGATCTTCTGGGACAGATCCAGGTCAAATCCATATTTATTAACAAGAACCTGAATCTCCTCTGTGATCTTTTTCATATTCAGCATTGCTTTTCCCGGAAGACCGAGAACAATATTTTCTGCCGCTGTAAGAACATCCACCAGTTTAAAATGCTGGTGCACCATACCGATTCCCAAAGCATGAGAATCCTTTGGCGAGCGGATCGTAACTTCTTTTCCATCTACCAGAATATGTCCCTCATCCGGATAGTAAATTCCATAGATCATATTCATCAGCGTGGTTTTTCCGCTTCCGTTCTCTCCCAGGATCGCAAGGATCTCGGATTTTCTGAGAGTGAGATCCACATGGTCATTTGCCAGAACGGAACCGAAACGCTTGGTGATCTGTTTCAGTTCAAGAGCATAATTCTCTCCCACTTCTATTCCCTCCTTTGATGCATTGAACAGTAAATTTATACTATATACAGATTGCTCTGCTTTTTTATACAATCGAATCCTGCTGTTAAAAGTATTCCATCATATAAAAAAGCAGAGCTGCTGACAAGCAGCTCCGCCGTGTATCTGCCTTATTCCACGATAGAGGTGATTCCGTCGATCGCAAGATCGAATGCCGGAGCAGATCCGAATTCAGACTCATGGAAATATCCGTCAGATACGTACTCTGTTCCATCTTTCTCATATGTGGTAACTTCTTTGCCGTCAACTGTAAATGTAGAAGTATCAAATACATGAAGAGAACCGTCAATGATTGCATCCTCTACTTCTTTTACCTTTTCTTCTGTTCCTTCTGCTACAGTCTTCTCATTGAGTGGTGTCAGTCTATCTGCGCCATCTGCGAAGCCCTTGCACCAGTCAACATCGATCTCTGTTCCGTCCAACATGCACTGCACTGCATAGGTGTAATATACGCCCCAGTTAATGGATGCAGATGTAAGAGCTGTGTTCGGAGCAACAGAAGTCATATCAATGTTATAGCCTACACATGGAACGCCTGCTGCCTCACATGCTGTAGGAGCGCCTGTTGTATCTGCGTGCTGACTGATCAGAACACATCCGTCAGAGATCAGAGCGTCTGCACACTCTTTTTCCAGGTCAAAGCTTGCCCAGCTGTTTGTATATTTTACTTCCATAGTAACTGCAGGGCATACGCTCTTTGCGCCAAGATAGAAAGAAGTATATCCGGAAATAACCTCTGCATACGGGAATGCGCCTACATATCCCATTTTTGCCTGATCTTCTGTGATCTCTCCGGCTTCGATCATCTCGTTCAGCTTAAGTCCGGCAACAACACCGGATACATAACGGGATTCATAAATGTTTGTAAAATAGTTGTGCATGTTTGCAAGTCCGCTTGCCTTTGCCTGAGTTCCTGTTGCATGGCAGAACTGAACCTCCGGATATTCTCCTGCAGCCTGCAGAACATAAGTCTCATGACCAAAGCTGTTTGCGAACACGATCTGGCATCCCTGGTCTGCCAGGTCTGCTGCTGCGTCATAAGCCGCCTCGTTTTCTCCGATCAGAGTTTTTTCGATCACCTGGTCTTCTTCCAGTCCCAGATTCTCAACCATCTCATCAATTCCTGCCATATGAGCAGCACTGTAACCTTCGTTTTCGTCACCAATGTAAATAATTCCCACTTTCAGGTCTTCTTTTGCAACACCGTCTCCCTCTGCATACACCGGCGCTGTCATGGAAACTGCCATAGCCGCTGCCAGACCTACTGCTAATGCTTTTTTCATCCTCTTTTCCTCCATTCTTACCCATAGGTATTCCTGCCTGCGCAGGAACACAGTGAATATGTTTTATGAAACATAAAGAGGCACAACACCGTCTGCGTTCCGCCTCTCTGCAAGTACTTTAATCATACCGAAAATGGCGTAAATTGTCAATACAATCAGAAAATTCAAACTGTTTTTTCGGCTAACTAAATTTTTTTAAGCTACTATTTTCTTTATTGTTCATCCGCTTGACTTCTTAGCGTTAAAGCGTTATACTTTAGAAGTTAAAAGCAGAGAAGTAAATCTTCTCTCTGTACAGTTAAACACAAATGGAATAAAAGGAGGATATATATTATGAAAAAAGAAATTTTTGCCTTAACACTTTCCGCTGTAATGGCTGCCGGTACCTGCAGCATACCTGTAATGGCTGCTGATGACACCTATAATGTGGGCATCTGTCAGCTGGTTCAGCATGAGGCTCTTGACGCTGCCACACAGGGCTTTAAAGACGCTCTCACAGAAGAATTCGGTGACAAGGTTACTTTTGACGAACAGAACGCACAGGGCGACTCCAATACCTGTTCTACTATTATCAATAATTTTGTTTCTAATGATGTGGATCTGATTCTGGCTAATGCAACTGCCGCTCTTCAGGCAGCAGCCGCAGGAACTGAAGATATTCCGGTACTGGGCACTGCTGTTACAGAATACGGCGTTGCTCTGGATCTTGATGATTTCGACGGTACGGTAGGAACAAACATTTCCGGCACTTCCGACCTTGCACCTCTTGATCAGCAGGCTGCTATGCTTAACGAGCTGTTCCCGGATGCAAAAATGTAGGACTTCTCTACTGCTCTGCTGAACCCAACTCCCAGTATCAGGTGGACACTGTGAAGGAAGAACTTGAAAAGCTGGGATATACCTGTGAATATTATGCATTTTCTGATTCCAACGATCTTTCTTCCGTTGTCACCACAGCGGCTTCCGAAAGCGATGTGATCTATGTTCCCACAGACAACACAGCAGCTTCCAATGCTGAGATCATTAACAATATCTGCCTTCCGGAAAAGGTTCCGGTAATCGCAGGGGAAGAAGGTATCTGCAGCGGATGCGGCGTTGCCACACTTTCTATCAGCTACTATGATCTCGGTACTGCCACAGGAAAAATGGCTGTAAAAATTCTGAAGGGCGAAGAAGATGTTGCTGAAATGCCTGTGGAATACGCACCGAATTTCACCAAAAAATATAACCCGGAAATCTGCGAAGAGCTTGGACTGGAAATTCCGGATGACTACGAAGCCATCGCTGCTGAAGAATAAGCCAGGAGGTTTCCCATGGATATTATGAGTTTAATAAACGCCCTTCCCGGAGCCGCTGCCCAGGGACTGATCTGGGGCATTATGGCCATCGGCGTATATCTCACCTTCCGTATTCTGGATGTTGCCGATCTGACAGTTGACGGTACCATGTGTACCGGAGGCGCAGTGTGCATCATGATGCTGATGAGCGGCCAGAACATCTGGGTTTCCATGCTGGCTGCCACAGGAGCCGGAATGCTGGCCGGACTTGCCACTGGAATCTTCCATACAGTTATGGGGATTCCCGCAATCCTTGCCGGAATCCTGACTCAGCTTGGACTTTATTCCGTAAACCTCAAGATCATGGGAAAAGCCAATCAGGCAGTCAATTCCAGTAAGTATGATCTTCTGGTATCTCTGAGAAATATAAAGGACGTACCTTTTTATCAGAACACCATTCTGATCGTAGCTGTTTTTATTGTGATCCTGATAGCTGTTCTCTACTGGTTTTTCGGAACGGAAATCGGCTGCTCTCTCCGCGCCACAGGCTGTAATCCAAATATGTCCAGAGCTCAGGGCATCAACACGGATTTCGCCAAGGTTCTGGGACTTATGATCTCCAATGGTCTTGTAGCTCTCTCCAGCGCATTTCTTGCCCAGTATCAGGGCTTTGCAGATGTGAATATGGGCCGCGGCGCTATTGTGATCGGTCTGGCAGCCGTCATCATCGGAGAGGCTGTTTTCGGAAAAAATATTCCGCAACTTTGCGCTCCGTCTTTTCAGTGTGGCTCTTGGTTCCATTTTGTACTACCTGGTTCTTCAGGCAGTGATCTGGATGGGAATCGACACAGATCTTCTGAAGCTTCTGTCCGCACTTGTGGTTGCTGTTTTTCTTGCAGTTCCTTACTGGAAAGCAAAGTATTTTGCAAAACCAATGAAACGCGGAGGTAATACAAATGCTTGAGCTGAAAAATTTATATAAAACCTTCAACCCCGGCACCATAAATGAAAAACTGGCCCTTAACGGACTTTCCCTTACCTTAAAGGAGGGAGATTTCGTTACCGTGATCGGAGGCAACGGAGCCGGAAAATCCACCATGCTGAATGCAGTAGCCGGAACCTGGATGGTAGACGAAGGCCAGATCCTTATTGACGGCACTGATGTTACCAGGCTTTCCGAACATAAACGAGCCGCATATCTCGGCCGCGTTTTCCAGGATCCCATGACGGGAACCGCTGCAACCATGGGAATTGAAGAAAATCTGGCGCTGGCAAAGCGCCGGGGCAAAACACGTTTTCTCCGTCCGGGAATCACCCGAAAAGAACGGGATGAATACCGGGAGCTTCTGAAAGTTCTCGGTCTCGGTCTTGAAGACAGACTTACCTCCAAGGTCGGTCTGCTGTCAGGAGGTCAGAGACAGGCTCTTACCCTTCTGATGGCAACTCTGAAAAAGCCAAAGCTTCTTCTTCTGGACGAGCACACTGCTGCTCTGGATCCCAAAACCGCAGCAAAGGTTCTGGAGATCACAGATATGATCGTCAACCGTGATCACCTGACCACAATGATGATCACCCACAATATGCAGGATGCCATCAATCACGGAAACCGACTGATCATGATGATGGAAGGAAAGATCATTCTGGATATTGAAGGAGAAGAAAAGAAAAAACTGACTGTAAGAAATCTTCTGGATCAGTTTGAAAAAGCAAGCGGTCAGGAATTTTCCAACGATTCCGCACTGTTAAGCTGACAAAAAAACGCCTGCATTTCAATTTGAAGTGCAGGCATTTTTTATCTCAATCCATGTTATCTTTTTATTTAATTCCTCTCATGGAAAGGCTGATACGTTTTTTTCTTCATATCAACCCCCAGTACGCGGACGTCAACTACATCACCAACGCTGACAGCTTCCAGAGGATGCTTGATATACTTTTCACTAATCTCTGAAATATGCACAAGACCGTCCTGATGAACTCCGATATCTACAAAGGCTCCGAAGTCAATCACATTTCTTACGGTTCCCTTCAGGATCATTCCCTCTTTCAGATCTTTCAGATCAAGAACATCGGTACGAAGAACCGGTTTCGGCATCTCCTCACGGGGATCTCTTGCCGGTTTTTCCAGTTCTTTCACAATATCTCTCAGTGTGATCTCACCCACTCCAAGCTCTTCTGAAAGTTTTTTATAATCGCTGATCTTACGGGAAATTCCGCTGAGCTTTCCTCCGGCAATGTCCTCAGTGGTAAATCCCATTTTTTCCAGAAGCTTCTGAGCCGCCTCATAGCTTTCCGGATGTACGCTTGTAGAATCAAGAAGATTTTTGCCGCCTGTGATCCTGGTAAAGCCGGCGCACTGTTCAAATGCTTTCGGTCCGAGCTTCGCCACCTTCAAAAGCTCCCGTCTGCTGTTAAAACGACCGTTTTCTTCTCTGTATGCCACGATATTTTTTGCAATGGCCTTACTGATTCCGGAAATATACTCCAGAAGGGAGGCGGAAGCCGTGTTCAGATCCACGCCCACTTTATTTACACAGTCCTCTACCACTCCGCCAAGAGCTTCTCCCAGCTTCTTCTGGTTCATATCATGCTGATACTGTCCCACGCCAATGGATTTCGGATCGATCTTCACAAGCTCTGCAAGAGGATCCTGAAGCCTTCTTGCAATAGAAGCCGCGCTTCTCTGCCCTACATCAAAATTTAGGAAATTCCTCTGTGGCAAGCTTACTTGCAGAATATACAGAAGCTCCTGCCTCGTTGGTGATCACATAGGAAACCTGCTCCGGGATCTCCTTCAGAAGCTCCACAATGATCTGTTCTGACTCTCTGGATGCTGTTCCGTGCCCAGAGAGATAAGAGAAATATTATATTTTCTGATCAGCTTTGTCAGTGTGTCCTTTGCTGCACGGATCTTGGCCTCAGAAGTAGGAGCTGTAGGATAGATCACTGTTGTATCCAGGACCTTTCCCGTAGCGTCCACTACTGCCAGCTTACATCCGGTACGGAAGGCAGGATCCCATCCCAGAACCACCTTGCCCATGATCGGCGGCTGCATAAGAAGCTGCTCCAGATTTTTTCCAAATACATGAATGGCTCCGTCTTCTGCTTTTTCTGTAAGCTCACTTCTGATCTCACGTTCAATGGCCGGAGCGATCAGACGCTTGTAGCTGTCCTCCACAACCTCTTTCAGAACAGGAGTCGTCTTGGGATTGTCCTTTTTGATCACCTGACGGGTAAGCCATCCCAGGATCTCTTCCTCAGGCGCATTGATCTTTACGGTAAGGATCTTTTCTTTTTCTCCACGGTTCAGCGCAAGAACTCTGTGACCTGCAAGCTTTTTCACCGGCTCCTCAAACTCATAGTACATCTCGTATACAGAGCTTTCCTCAGGCTTTCTGGCAGAAGAAACAACGGTTCCCTTCTGTGCGGTCAGCTTACGGATATAGATTCTGTAATCTGCCTCATCAGAAATATGCTCTGCCAGAATATCTTTTGCTCCGTCAAGGGCAGCCTTTACATCTGCAACGCCTTTTTCTTCGGATACAAAAGCTTCAGCCTCTTTTTCAGGCGCTTTATCTGTCATCTGAAGCATCAGGATATTTGCCAGCGGCTCCAGTCCTTTTTCTCTTGCAATAATAGCCCGGGTACGCCGTTTCGGCCTGTACGGACGGTACAGGTCTTCTACAACCACAAGTGTCCGGGCTTCAAGAATCTGTTTTTTCAGCTCCGGCGTCAGTTTTCCCTGCTCCTCAATACTTCCGATCACCTGATTTTTCTTATCTTCCAGGTTTCTCAGATACAGAAGTCTCTCATGGAGAGAACGAAGCTGCTCGTCATTTAAGGAACCTGTTGCTTCCTTACGGTAACGGGAAATAAACGGAATGGTGCAGCCCTCATCGATCAGCTTCACCGCAGCTTCCACCTGCCACTTTTCTACACTCAGCTCCTTTGTAATTATCTGAATAATATCCATATTTTCCTCCAGTTGTTTTGTTCGCATCTATTTCTCACGAAAATATTTTTATCAGAATCTACGCCTCTGAATTATAATCATCTCCTGTGCGCTGTTCCTGTAACTCTTTATCTGCAGCAGTATCTTCCAGTTCTTTCGGAATCCAGTCTGCCACCTCATGCATATGTTTTTTATGAGTTTCTTTCAGCTCTCCGGTCACATCCATATAGAATATAGTATTTGTGGCGTATATATATGGCATTACCCACAATAAGCCCACATATAGAAACAGTATGGAAAAAAACATCAGAGGAATAAAGCTGATCTGCAGCACAAGATACTGCATCATATGTCCCTTCATCAGAGACGCGCTTTTTTTCAGAGCCTCTCTCCCCTTCATCTGCGGATTATCTGCAAGGATATAAAATGCCATGGCAAAGGGAAGTTTAATCACAACTCCCAGAACTGTTGCTGCCAGCGCACTGTACATAATCGGCTGACTCCATTCCAGCACTGCTTCCATTGTCTCTGCTGCCGGAGCAGTCATGTTTACCATATAATAAAAGGGAATCATAAGAGCCGTATCGATCAGCGCCATGATCAGGGCAGCCGACAATACTCCGTCTGATCCTTTTTTAAACATATAGATCAGATTTCCGAATCTGTACTCCCGTCCACGGGCCATGTTCAGAAGCATAAAATTATATCCTGTACTGATCACCATGGAAAGCAGAGAAACAATAAACAGAAAAGCTTCTCCCAGAAGCCATGCCAGAAAGGAATCTCCGGGAAAAAGTTTAATTGCAGCCATTGTTCCTATTGTATTTAATGCCGGTGCCGCCATCATTGCCAGAATGGCAATTCCCCATTTTCCACTTAAAAACTGCTTTGCACAGGCTTTCCAGTAACGTCTGTTTCCAATCATTTTCAACCCTCTCTTTCTTCTGCTATTTAGATACTTTAGCACGAATTAATAAAAGTGTCGATATTTTTTTACGATTTGCGAAAGTTTTGTCCCGGTCCCATGAAAGCTGCAGTTCTTCTTCACCACAGGAAAACCGCTTATCCGATCAGATCAGATAAGCGGCCAGATATACTATTCTTCGTCCATTTCGTGATGAACCGTAATACTTGCAACCTTTGTGGTACTTTCCTCCTCGTTAAACCAGAACTGTACCGAATGTTCCAGTTTCGAATCCTTATCAGGATAAATGGTAAGATAGTTGTCTTCGTCTTCGTAAAGGTATCCTCTCTCTCCGGCCTTTGCAATCAGTTCACTCTTATCAGCGCCAAGAGTAATATTCTCTGAAAGCTTCAGCGCAAGAACATCCGGGTCATAGGAGCCAAAATCAAGTTCTGTCACAAAGCAGTTTTCAACAGAGGTTGCATTTTCTGTCAGATTATAAACGGAAAAACTCACGGTCTGGTTATCTTTCATCATATCAATAAATTCCAGGCCGCCTCCCTCTACAAAGGCATCCTCTGCCACATCCTTCATTTCCCAGCCGTTATCCAGAAAGGCGGAAACGGGAGCCGGAAGCCGATAAAGATTTCCCATGAACTCTACTTCCGGATCCATAAAATCACTTCCCAGAGCTGCCGGAGTCTGATAATTTGTCACAATCTCCGGTACTTCTGTACTGACACTGCCTTTATCGAAACCTTCCGGTTCTTTAAAGTTCCTGATATCAGCCTGAAGAAGTGTATTGGTTTCTTTATAAACATAAAGCTCCACACGTTCATAGGTATCCTTCTGGTAAGTCATTTTTGTATAGAGATCTGAATCATAGATATCGCTTGGTTCTCCATATGCTGCTTTAATATCGTCCACATTGGAAACTCCCATGGAAATACCGCCCGGAAGCTTCACCGGATTGGCAGTCAGATCAATGTCACCCCAGCTCATGTCAAACTTGATGCCGGCTACCAGGCAGTCGGAAACAGCCGCCTCATTAATGCCGAAATTCATCATATCTGCATAAACGCTTGCTTCACCGTTGTTAAATGTCACCATTGTATATGATCCTGGGGGAACCATGGTATCCGGACTGTCATTTTTACTGAGCGTCCATCCAAGAACTGTAAAATCTTCATATTTCACAGGAAGCTGTATGAGATTACCTGCATATTCTGCCTGAAAACTGTAAACATCTGTACCAAGCGCTGTCTGAACCGCTGCTGTTTCCTCTGACGGAGCAGCCTCCCCGCCTGATGTTTCTTCCGCAGCCGCTTCTGTTGTCTGTTCTGCCGCCCAAGCCATTGAGGGAACACCGGCAGTCATGCATCCGGCAAGCAGAAATGCTAGATACTTTTTCCTCATAGATTGATCCTCCATTGGTCATTTTCCCCATTATATCTGAATCCAGAAGTTTTTTCCAGTATTTTTTCACAATTTTATCTGTGTTTGATGTATGTTTTTGTCCTTTATATCAAAATATACTGTAACAGGATCGGAAGATTTTTCTTCTATGCAGATTAGACAGTTCCTGCTCTTTCAGTCTGCCAGATTAAAGGCATCGTGTACTGCATTCATTGCCCGGATGCCGTCTTTTTCATTAATGAGAACGGTCACACGAATCTCTGAAGTGGAGATCATGTTAATATTTACCCCTTCATTATACAGGCTTTCAAACATTTTTGCCGCCACGCCCGGATTGCTCATCATACCGGCTCCTACGATGGAAAGCTTTGCAACATTTCTCTCTGAATGGATTTCTTTATATCCCAGTCTTGCCTGGTGTTCTTCCAGAGTTGCCACAGCCTCATCCAGATCCTTTCCGTCCACTGTAAAGGAAATGTCCTTTGTTCCTGCACGTCCAATGGACTGCAGAATCACATCAACGTTAATATTTTTCTTTGCAAGAACATCAAAAAGCTTAAACGCCACGCCCGGCACATCTTTCAGACCAATTACTGCAATTCTCACTGCCTCTGTATCAAGGGCAACTCCACTGATCAGCATTCTCTCCACTGTTACTTCCTCCTTTACAACAGTTCCTTCACTTGTATTCAGACTTGAACGTACCACAAGAGGTACACCGTATTTTTTAGCCATTTCCACAGAACGGTTGTGAAGCACTCCCGCTCCCAGTGTTGCCAGATCAAGCATTTCATCATAGGTGATTTCTTTCAGCTTTCTTGCTGACGGCACTTTACGGGGATCAGCTGTATAAACTCCGTCCACGTCTGTATATATCTCACAGGCATCTGCATGCAGAGCTGCCGCAAGGGCAACTGCCGTGGTATCAGAGCCTCCTCTTCCCAGAGTTGTATAATCATCATATTTATCAATCCCCTGGAATCCGGTTACCACAACGATCTTACGGCTGTCCAGCTCTCTTCTGATACGCTCTGTATCAATTCGTTTCAGTCTGGCATTGCCATATACGCTTGTGGTATGCATAGCTACCTGAAAAGCATTCAGGGATACCGCCGGAACGCCCAGGCTGTCCATTGCCATGCTCATAAGAGCTACAGACATCTGTTCTCCGATAGTAAAAAGCATATCCATTTCTCTCTTTGGCGGCTTTTCACTGATATCCTGCGCCATGGTGATCAGCTCATCTGTGTACTTTCCCATTGCAGAAAGCACCACTACTACATCATTTCCATTTTTATAATCCTCGATACACCTGCGGGCAACATTAAAAATACGTTCTTTATTTGCCACCGAGGTGCCTCCGAATTTTTTTACAATTAACATAATTTTCCTCCGAAAAGATATTTCATCATATCCCAGCCGTGTTCTACTTTGATTCCGCTTTCCAGTGCTTCCTTTTCATTATAATGCCAGTTGTGGCTCCGGGGAGCTGTGCTGTCATAAAGAAGATACGGTACCGGCTCTGCCACATGTGTCCGCACCTTCACAGGCGTAGGATGATCCGGAAGGATCAGCATCCGGTAATCCTCTCCCGATGCGTCCAGTCCCTCTTTCACCAGGCGTATCAGCCTCTGATCAAGATATTCTATGGATTGGATCTTGCGTTCAACGCTTCCCTGATGCCCCATTTCATCCGGCGCTTCCACATGAATATACGCAAAATCGTAACCTTCCTCTGTCAGAGCCTTTACCGCAGCCCGGGCTTTCCCTTCATAGTTGGTATGAAGCCCGCCGTTTGCTCCTTCCACGATCCTGCAGTCCATTTCTGCTCCCGCTGCAATTCCCTTCAGAAGATCCACAGCAGAGATCATCACTCCCTTTTTGTGATAGATCTTCTCAAAGGATGTAAGGATGGGCTTTGTGCCTGCGCCCCAGAACCAGAAGCTGTTTGCCGGGTTCAGTCCCTGCTCTTTCCGTTTCCGGTTCAGCGGATGAGCCTTCAGGATCTCATAGCTTTTTTTCTGCATGGACAAAAGCATTTCATCCTCCGGCAGATAATTTCCGACCCTCTGTGTCAGCACATCATGAGGCGGTGTAAGCTCCAGATTTTTTCCATTTTCCCACACAAGACAGTGACGATAGCTGGTTCCCACATAAAAACTGCAGTTTTCATTTTTCAGCTCCTGGCACACATCTCTGAGAAGAATTGCCGCGTCCTCTGTACTGATCTCTCCGGAGCTGTGATCCAGAATTCTCTGTTCCTCATAAGGAACATCCTCCTCTGTCAAAGTCACAAGATTGCAGCGATAAACCACATCGCTTTCCTTCATATCCACTCCGATGCTCAGAGCCTCCAGAGGAGATCTCCCTGTGTAATATTTCCTGGGATCATAGCCCATCACCGAGAGATTTGCCGTATCACTTCCCGGCGCCATTCCTTCAGGTATGGTGGAAACAGTTCCGATTTCGGACATTCCCGCCAGTTCATCCATACATGGGGTAACGGCGCAGGAAAGGGGTGTTCCGCCATTCAGACTTTCCATTGGCCAGTCCGCCATTCCGTCTCCCAAAACCACAACATATTTCATAATTACCTCCTCGCTGCCTGTTATTTCCAGACATTCAGGTACACTTCTGAGTACTGTCTCCCGGCTGCCCGTTGTCTCAGGTGCACTTCAGCTCAGTCTTTTACACGAATCATGGAAACCACTTTTCCATTCAGACGGGCTGCTTTTTCTTTATATTCAGCCTGCTTCATCACAGAAGTCACAAATGCAAACTCTCCCGGAAGCTTTTTCAGATTAACGATCTCGACCTTTCCGAATACTTCCTCCACCTGCTCTACAGTAGCTCCTTTTACCCGTACAAAAAATCTTCCCGCAACCTGATCCAGCTCCATCAGATGAAGCGGTCTGCTGGTCCAGTTTGTCATAATATTTCTGTGAAGATGTTTTGCCTCGTCCACAACGTCAGCCACAACAGCGCTTGCTGTTGGCAGCTTGCCTGCGCCGCTTCCATAAAACATGGCGTCGCCAAGAACATTTCCATGTACAAACACACTGTTGAATACTCCGTTGACGCTGTACAGCGGACTGTTTTTGCCCAGAAGGAACGGAGCTACCATCGCATAAAAAGAATCATTTCCTACCTTACGGCTGGTTGCCAGAAGCTTGACTGTCATTCCCAGCTCTGCCGCATACTCCATATCTTCCGGTGTAACCTTTGTAATGCCCTCCGTATAAATTTCTTCATAATTAAGGAATTTTCCATAGGCAAGTGAAGAAAGAATGGCGATTTTACGGCATGCATCATAGCCTTCCACATCCGCTGTGGGATCCGCCTCTGCATATCCCTTTTCCTGAGCCTCTTTGAGAACCGCATCAAACTCAGAGCCTTCTGTGCTCATTTTATAAAGCATATAGTTTGTTGTTCCATTGAGGATTCCGGTGATCTCATCGATCTCATCTGCTGTAAGAGAGGAATTCAGAGCACGTATAATGGGAATACCGCCTCCGCAGCTTGCCTCAAACAGGAAATTAATATCTTTTTGACGGGCAATTTCCATAAGCTCCGGACCGTGTTTTGCAACAAGAGCCTTGTTAGAGGTACATACACTCTTCCCGGCCTCCAGCGCACGCTTCACAAAGGTATATGCAGGTTCAATGCCTCCCATAACCTCAACAACGATATCTACCTCCGGATCATTGGCAATGATCTCATAATCATGAACCAGAATCTCCTGAACAGGATCTCCCGGGAAGTCTCTGAGGTCCAGTACATATTTGATATTGATCTCTGCGCCGGCCCTTTTATTAATGCTCTTATGGTTTGTGTTGATAACCTCAACGACACCGCTGCCTACTGTGCCGTATCCTAATACTGCTATATTTACCATATCTTCCTCCCATATAAGTTTCTTCCGGCTGTTTTCTGCTTTTACGCTGCTTCGCAACAGCCTTTTCTGTTCGATGGTCCGGCTATTCTCCTCCCTGAAGCTTCAGATAATGAATACCTTCAGTTCTCTCAATATCCTCCACCATAGCCTCTGCATCTCCCCTTCCCGGTAGGATATCCACACTTAAAGTCAGCGTGGCCACTCCGTTAATGGGAATACTCTGGTGAATGGTAAGAATATTTCCGTGAAACTTTGCTATAGTCTGAAGAACTGCGGACAAAAGTCCGGGCTCGTCGTCCATCTGTATAATAAAGGTAATTGTTTTTCCCCTTGCCTGTTCATGAAAAGGAAAAATATCATCCTTATATTTATAAAAAGAACTGCGGCTGATTCCTGTCTGCTCTGCCGCCTCCTGAACCGTACTGACCTTTTCCGAATCAAGGAGGCGCTTTGCCTGTACTACCTTCAAAAGTACTTCAGGAACCGCCCTTTCTTTTACTACATAATATTTATTTTTTTCTGTTGTTTTTTCCATGTCCTTTCTCCTGTATGTGATAAAAAGATATCCCCCGAAGGGATGTCCGTTTCAAAAAGACACCTGTTTTCCTACGAGGGATATGTTATCACACCTGAGTACAGTCTGCAAGTATTTTTTGCAGGGCACTCATAAAGAGAGGAGCATAAGCTACTGTGAACGTTACTATATTACTCCGCTTTCTTTGACAGAGCGATCCATTTCAGATATGCATTGATAAACAGATCAATGCCTCCGTCCATCACTGCATCCACATTTCCGGTTTCTTCGTTTGTACGGTGATCCTTCACCATAGTATATGGCTGCATAACATAGGAACGGATCTGATTACCCCAGCCAATCTCCGTTACCTCTCCCCGGATACCGGAAAGCTTTTCCTCCGCCTCCTGCTGCTTCAGAAGATAGAGTTTTGCTTTCAGCATCTGCATCGCTTTATCCTTGTTCATATGCTGAGAACGCTCGTTCTGACACTGTACCACGATTCCTGTAGGAAAATGTGTGATACGGATGGCAGAAGAGGTCTTATTGATATGCTGTCCGCCGGCGCCGCTGCTTCGGTAGGTATCAATACGGATATCTTCATCATTGATCTCCACATCCAGGTCTTTTTTGATATCCGGCATAACGTCACAGGATACAAAAGAAGTCTGACGCTTACCTGCTGCATTAAACGGAGAGATCCGCACAAGACGGTGTACGCCTTTCTCAGATTTCAGATAGCCATAGGCATTCTCTCCGTTTACCTGGAAAGTAACAGATTTTACACCTGCCTCATCGCCGTCAAGATAATCAAGCACCTCCATAGTAAAACCTTTGCGGTCCACCCAGCGGCTGTACATACGGTACAGCATTCCGCACCAGTCGCAGGCCTCCGTTCCTCCTGCTCCGGCATTCAGCTTGATAATGGCATTTTCACTGTCATACTCTCCTGAGAGAAGTGTTTTTACTCTGATGTTATCAAAATCAGTACGGAACTCATCCAGCATCTCCTGAATTTCAGGGATCAGATCCGGATCGTTTTCTTCGTACCCCATCTCGATCATGGTTTCCATATCATCCATCTGCGTCACCAGATTATGATAGGTTTCCATGTCGTCCTTCATGCTTTTTAATTCTTTCATTTTTTCTGAGATTGTTTCTGCATCATCCCAGAAATCCGGCGCTTCCATCTCGCGCTCTAATTCTTCAACCCGCTTTTCTTTATTAGCCAGGTCAAAGTGAATCCCTCACTTCCACTAATGGTTCTGTGTATGTTGCAAGAATACTCTTGAACTGATCTAACTCAACCACAGCTTCACCTTCTTTCTTTATATTTGTCAAGACAGTGCCGGTTCCGAAAAACCGGTACGTATCAAGTGTTCCTAGCATACCATATCCTGCCCCAAACTTCAAGAGAAGCCGGAAATGACAGTCTTTATATTTCCTGCCTGCAGACCTTAATTCCGCAGGGACCGGCGGAATGTTCCTGTTGCTGTGATCTGCAGATCAATGGTCTACAGATCAATGGTTTCCAGATCCTCCGGAACAAAAATATTTCCCCGGAAGTATTTTTTTCCTTCAGAAGTGTACAGTTCCTTTCTTCTGGAAATATTTTTATCCTCTGTGTGGTACAGAATAAGATTTTTCACCCTCAGACTTTCTGCCAGCTCACAGGCATCTTTCGCCGTGGAGTGATGCTTTTCATAAGGATGAAACTCCTCTGCCTGGTCATAAAGACAAAAAGCCTCATGAAGGAGCCATTTGCTGTTTTCTGCATAGTTTCTTTCACACTCATTGTAGGGCTCGTCCCCACAGCAGGTAAGCTTTTCTCCATCTCCCATATCCATGCAGAATCCGTACTGCTTCGCTTTGGTGGAGCCAATATCAAAAAAAGTCACCTTTTTCCCTATAAGAGTGCGCTCTTCCCCGTCTCCGACCACTTCCATATGCAGCCTGTTCCCTATAAAACACGTCTCTTTTCCGGAAAGAAGCCTGTCTGCCATTTCTTTCAGAATCGCTATTACCTCGTCATGTCCGTAGATCCATGCCTCACCCTGATACTGCCCCTGGCGCATATACTGACAGATCATGCGGATCATCCACACAATTCCCATAAGATGATCCACATGCTTATGGGTTACGAAAATCTCTCTCATATCCATCCAGTCAAATCCGGCATGCTTCAGCTGAGCCAGCAGAGTATTTCCTCCGCCGCCATCCACAAGCAGATGTTTTTTTCCATTCTGAACAACAAAACAGGTATTGTAACACTCTGTCACAAGTGCGTTGCCTGTACCAAGCATTGTAAGCTTCATGAGCTCTCCTCCGTTTCTCTGTAATCTTCCCATATACCGGATGATAATTATGTATATTTTAACATGGACCCTGAAAATCTTCAACGAAAAACGCCGGTTTCTGCTCTGAAGAAACCGGCGCTCTGCAGCACTTGTTTTTTATTGTTTTGTCTTATCGTTTTACCCTGGCTCCTGCGCCGCCCATAACTGCTTCCACTTCTTTTTTATTTACCATAGTGGTATCGCCCGGTGTTGTCATTGCCAGGGCTCCGTGAGCAGCACCGTAATTCACCGCAGTTTCTGCATTTCCTGTAGTCATAAGACCGTAGATCAGTCCGGAAGCAAAGGAATCACCGCCGCCTACACGGTCCATGATCTCCAGTCCCTTATATTCTCTGGACTGATAAATCTGTCCGTCTGCCCAGCAGATGGCGCTCCAGTCGTTGACGGTAGCTGTTTTTACCTCACGAAGTGTAGTTGCCACTGCCTTGAAGTTTGGATAAATTTCTGCCGCATGATTGATCATCTTACGGTAACCGTCCAGATTCAGTTCTTTCAGCTCCGCGTCATTGCCCTCTACCTCAAGTCCGAGACATGCGGTAAAGTCCTCCTCGTTACCGATCATTACGTCCACATATTTTGCAATTTCACGGTTGACCTCCCTGGTTTTTTCCAGACCGCCGATGGCGCTCCACATAGAAGGACGGTAATTCAGATCATAAGAAACAATGGTGCCGTATTTTTTTGCAGTCTTGATAGCTGCCAGAACAGTTTCACAGGACTGTTCAGACAGCGCTGCGTAAATACCACCTGTATGAAGCCAGCGTACGCCCAGCTCACCGAAAATATACTCAAAATCAAAATCCTCAGGTGTTGCCTTGGAAATAGCTGTGTTGGCACGGTCAGAGCAGCCGATGGCTCCACGGATACCAAAGCCTCTTTCTGTAAAGTTCAGACCGTTGCGGCAGGTTCTTCCGATCCCGTCCGTCTCCATCCATTTAATAAGTGAGGTATCCACACCGCCCTGCAGGATAAAATCTTCCATAAGCATTCCCACTTCGTTGTCTGCAAATGCTGTGATCACTGCTGTTTTGAGACCGAAGCAGCGGCGCAGGCCACGGACAACATTATACTCTCCGCCGCCTTCCCATGCGCGGAAGCTTCTTGCTGTGCGAATTCTTCCCTCGCCCGGATCCAGTCTCAGCATAACCTCTCCCAGAGATACTGCGTCAAATGTACATTCTTCTTTTGGTCTTAAATTCAGGTTCATCTTCTCTTCCTCCATTATGATCTGCGTGCCGCTGCAGCAAGTTCTGTTGCTTCTCTTGTCATTTCTGTGATTTTGTCAAATTCTTTATTTTTAATCATATCGCCTTTTACCATCCAACTTCCGCCACAGCAGAGAATTTTGGAAAAACCAAGATACTCCTTCAGATTCTTTGTATTTATCCCGCCGGTAGGCATGAACTTCAGCATGGTATAGGGCGCTGCCATAGCTTTCAGCATAGCAAGTCCTCCGGCCTGCTCTGCCGGGAAGAATTTTACCACCTTCAGCCCACGTTTTACTGCCTGCGCCACCTCGGAAGGAGAAACGCATCCGGGAAAAACAGGAATATTTTTTTCCATACAGTAATCTACAATCTCCGGATCAAAGCCTGGGCTTACAATAAATTTTGCGCCTGCTGCCACTGCCCGGTCCACCTGCTCTGTGGTCAGAACAGTTCCTGCGCCAACCAGCATTTCCGGATATTTTTCGCTCATAATACGAATAGACTCTTCTGCCGCCTCTGTGCGGAAGGTCACCTCTGCACAGGGAATACCGCCTTTTACCAGAGCTTCTGCCAGAGGAGCCGCATCCTCTGCATCATCCAGAACTACTACGGGAACTACTGCATAATCATAAAACTGCTCTTCAAGTGTTTTCATTATTATCCATTCCTTTCTGTTATCTTTTTATATCAAAGCTCATATCCATCAGACTTCGGATAGTATCTGCATCATCGGTAATATTTCCATCTCCGTGAATGGTATGTTTGATGGCACTGCTAGCAACCGCAAAGTTTACCATATCCGTTGGCTCATAATCTTTCATCATGGCATAGATCAGACCACTGGCAAAAGCGTCGCCTCCACCTACACGATCCAGGATCTGAAAGGTAAACATCCGGCTCTCATAAGTGCGTCCCTGATACCACATATAGGCCTTTAAGCTGTTTTCGCTTCCATTATGGGCATAACGCACATGTCGGGCAATACATTTCAGGTTGGGATATCTGCGGACAAATTCCTCAAACACTCTCTCCTGCTGTTCAAAATCCGGCTGCATGGGCAAACCGTCTTTCACATCTCCCAGACTGTGATCCTTTTCATCTTTCCAGAGATGATAGGGTTCAATTCCCAGAAGCACATCCACATAGGGCACACACCGGGTACAGAAATCCCTGGCCTCCTCCCAGGTCCACAGGGTACTGCGGAAATTTCCGTCAAAGCTGACTGTCAGCCCTTTTTTACGGGCAATTTTCAGACAGGTAAGGATCATTTCACGACAGCCTTCGCCAAGAGCCGGAGTAATCCCGCTTAAATGCAGCCATGTATACCCTTCCAGAAGTCTTTCAAAATCATAATGACTGAAATCATATTCTGTAATGGCACTGTGCTTTCTGTCGTAGGTAACCTTGCTTGCCTGGATCCCGTACCCGGTTTCCAGGTAATAGCAGCCCATACGGTGAGTGGGCGTCTCCTCAGGTGTACTGAAGATCACCGGAGCACAGTGCACATCATTGCTTCTCAGCATCCGGACAGCGCTTTTTCCCAGGCTGTTATTGGGAACAACGTAAAAAAGTGCTGTCTATGCCAAAGGTTCGCAAGCGCCAGCGCAATGTTTTGCTTCACTTCCGCCGTAGCTTTGCCTTCAAAACTGGAGGCCATTCGGACTTTTTTCAATGGTTGGGAGGGGTCTAGGCGAAGCATGATTTCTCCTATGGTAATGAATATGTGCGTATTTTGACCAGAATTTTTTACTTCCATAATTGCCTCCTGTAAAAATCTATTCCAGATAAGCTGCCCTTCATGGGGCTTACCGCATGCTGACTGAATAACGAAGCACGCCTTTTTTGTATTTGGGTTCACGGGGCTGCCAGTTTTTGCGGCGTTCTTCCAGAATCTCATCAATTTCTTCCATAGATCTGCGCTGACCTTTGACTCCGATAATGTTCAGCTTACGGGCCGGAACATCAATCTCGATCAGATCTCCTTCCTCTACCAGAGCAATGGGACCGCCTTCAACAGCCTCAGGGCTGCAGTGTCCAATAACCGGTCCTGTGGATGCCCCGGAAAAGCGACCATCTGTGATCAGGGCAATGCTTCTTCCAAGTTCTTTATCGCTGCTGATCGCCTCAGAGGTATAAAACATCTCCGGCATTCCGCTTCCTTTCGGACCCTCGTAGCGGATAAATACTGCATCGCCTTTCTGTACCCTGTGATGAAGCACTGCATCCAAACACTCTTCCTCACTGTCAAAGGGTCTTGCGTTCAGAACTGCCCGGAACATTTCCTTTGGGCATGCAGTGTGCTTGATCACTGCTCCCTCCGGAGCCAGATTTCCTCTGAGAACGGCAATGCTTCCGTCCGTTCCGATGGCATTATCATAAGAACGGATAATATCCTCTCTGGTAAGATTTACATTGTAGCGTCTGTTAAATTCGTGAAGCCCTCTCTCACATTTTTCATAGAAACCGTTTCTTCGGAGTTCCTCCAGGTTTTCACCAAGGGTTTTGCCTGTAACAGTCATAACGTCCAGATGCAGATGCTCCTTAATTTCTTCCATAATTGCAGGAACACCTCCTGCATAGTAGAAGCACTCTGCCGGCCACCGACCGGCCGGACGTACATCCAGAAGATAACGGGCATTTCTGTGCAGCCGGTCAAAGGTATCTCCTGTGATCTCAATGCCAAACTCATGGGCAATGGCCGGAATATGAAGAAGGCAGTTGGTGCTTCCGGATACAGCCGCATGAACCAGAATGGCATTTTCAAAACTTTTTTCTGTGACGATCTCGCTTGGACGCATCCCCGGCATAGTTGCAAGCTTTACTGCCTGCTCTCCTGCCTGCCTTGCATATTCCAGAAGATCAGGACTTGTTGCAGGCATCAGAGCACTTCCCGGAAGAGCAAGTCCCAAAGCCTCTGCCATAATCTGCATGGTGGACGCAGTTCCGATAAAAGAACATGCGCCGCAGCTTGGACAGGCGTTGCACTTGGCCCACTCCAGCTTTTCCTCATCAATTTCTCCCCGTTCATATTTTGCGCTGTACATGCCAAGCTGCTCCAGAGTAAGCATCTCCGGTCCGGCATTCATGGTTCCGCCCGGAACCACTACCGACGGTACATCTGCTCTTGCCAGACCCATCAGATTTCCCGGCATCCCCTTGTCACAGCTTGCCAGATAAACGCCTGCATCGAAAGGAGTTGCATTCGCATGAATTTCAATCATATTGGCGATCATTTCCCGACTTGCCAGACTATAATTGATTCCGTCTGTTCCCTGGCTTTCTCCGTCGCAGATATCAGTACAGAAATAACGTGCGCCATGACCTCCGGCCTTTTCAATTCCTTTACGGACTTCCTCCACCAGAATATTCAGATGTCCGCTTCCCGGATGGCTGTCTCCAAAAGTACTTTCAATAATCACCTGGGGCTTGGAAAGATCTTCCGGCTTCCAGCCTGTTCCAATACGAAGAGGATCCAGCTCAGGAGCTATTTTTCTCATTTCCTGACTTACTAATTTCATCACAATCTTCCTTTCTTTTTCCCTGACAGAAAATCTGTGTTCAAACAGTTTCCGTCACTTTATTATGCAAACATAGAAATAATCAACGCTACGATAAATCCGGTCACACCTACCAGGGTTTCCATAATAGTCCATGTTTTCAGGGTTGTCTTTTCATCCATTCCCACCAGCGATTTTACCAGCCAGAAACCGGAATCATTAAAGTGGGAGCAGACAGTTGCACCGCCTGCTACTGCCGCTGTAGTACATGCAAGATACAGCAGGGAAAGCTCTGCAATTCCCGGAAGGGCTGCTACGATCCCTGCTGCCATTGTCATGGCAACTGTAGAAGAACCAACGCTGATCCTTACAAGAGCCGCTACCACAAAGGCTACTACTACGATCGGAAGGTTTGCAGAAGAAACTGCGTCTCCGATTACTTCGCCAAGTCCGGAATACTGCAGCATATAGCGGAGCACACCGCCGCAGGCAGTTACCAGAAGGATAAGACCTGTAGGCTCCAGAGATTTTGTCATAACCTTTTCCAGCTCTTCAGTTGTATAGCCGTGTCTGATTCCAAGAATAAACATTGCTGCCACTGTTGCGATCAGAAGGGCTACAAACGGCTCTCCCAGAAAAGAGAACACCGGTGCCAGCGCGCTGAGCGCCGGAACAACTCCACAGACAGAGTCCATAATAATCAGTACAAGAGGAATCAGAATGATTCCGACAATAGTCCAGAAATTCGGCAGCTTTGATTCATCAATATCGTTCTGCTCTGCCACATGTTCCGGAACAGGGATCATATATTTCTTTCCGCAAATGGAACCCCACACAGGACCTGCTACGATCATTGCAAAAACTCCGCAGAAAATGCCTACTATAATAACCCATCCAAGGTCTACGTTCAGCATGGTTGCCACCAGGACCGGCCCCGGTGTAGGCGGAATAAAGGCATGACCAACTGCAAGTCCGGCAAGAAGGGGAATTGCATAAAACAGAGAAGAACGACTGGTTCTTTTTGCAAGTGAAAATGCCAGCGGAATCAGTATAATAAGACCGGCGTCAAAAAATACCGGCATTGCGATGACCAGACCTGTAATTCCAAGCGCCCAGGCAGCCTTTTTATCGCCAAAACATCTGACCATTGTAACTGCCAGCGTCTGGGCTCCGCCCGAGACTTCCAGTATTGCGCCAAACATAGATCCAAGACCTACCAGCAGCGCAATTCCTTTTAATGTGTTTCCGATACCATCATTGACAGCTGTAACAATATCCTCAAACGGCATTCCGGCAATAAGGCCTATGGAGATCGCGCCAATGAGAATGGCTACCATTGCCTGGATTTTAAACTTAATGATGAGTACGAGTAAAATTACCAGTCCAATCAGTGCCGCTGCAACCAGCCGTACAGGGTTCAGTGCAGTACCTTCTATAGACATAAATAAAATCCTCCTTTGTTGATATAACGCATTTTTCTCGCTCAACATCTGACGTCTTATGTTGTTTGCCCTCATTATAGGATTCCCCATTTTTCCCGTCAATATATGTGATGTATTTAAATTCTTTTCTGTTTTTTACACAAAAAAAGCGATTATTTCCAAGAATAATCGCTTTGTTTTTTGTACATTATGTCCATATACTTTTTTAAGTCGTCTTTCCGTCCTTTTAAACGTCAGATGTTTTTTCCATATCCTTACTGTTCCGCTCACAGATGATCTTCATGATCGTCTGCCGGTTATAGGTCAGATGAGTGATCATTGCACATCTGGCCCCTACAGAATCCCGGGCAAGAATCGCTTCCGTAATGGCTCTGTGGCTACGGATTGTTTCATCTCTCAAAAGTCTGTGTGTAACATTCGCAAAGGTAAGCACTGCTGTATGAATCACCGGAAGAAGAAGCTCCACTACCTGATTTTTGCTACATTTAGCAATAAAAGTATGAAATTCAATATCCTTTTTTATGTGGTTATGCCCGCCCAGATACAATTCTTCCGTCTCATCACAGAGCTTTTTCAGCTGAAGGAGGTCCTCTTCTGAGGCGTTTTTGCAGGCAATAGAGGCAATTTCCGGCTCAATCATGAGTCTTACCTCAAACAACTGCAATGCCAGCTCATATTTGTCTTCTATTTTCCCAAATCCTAAAGGATCCTCCGCCAGAGAATTGGTGTTGATCACATAGGTTCCGGAGCCTCTGCGCACCTCCAGGATCCCTCTGGATACAAGTCCTTTTACTGCTTCCCGGACAGTACTCCGTCCCACACCGAATTTCTCTGCCAGCTCAAATTCATTTGGAATTTTCTGTCCTGGTTTTATAGGTTCCTGAAGGATGTATTTCATCAACTCATCCTCTGTCTGAGCGCCTAATGATTTTCTGTCCTTTTTCTCATAGTGATACATTGTTTCTCCAATCCCTTATACATATCTTTCATCTGTTTGTCTGATAACAGTATAGCATAAACGATCAGGAGAAAAAACTCTCCGCAACCCTCATGTCAGCAATATATCCAACACTTCCGGTCATATAAATGTCCCCGTTATCAGTAATATCGATCTGGATCATTCCGCCGGGCTGGTTCACATTCACACGACTCTCCACCATTCCCAGACGATAGGCGGTCACTGCTGCGGCGCAGCTTCCGGTACCGGAGGCTTTTGTATAACCGGAACCTCTTTCCCATATCTCAATATCCAGATTTCCTGTGTCAATCTTACGGCAGATCTGGAGATTCATTCTTTCCGGAAATTCGTCTGCATTTTCCACATAAGGACCCAGATCCTTTACCAAATCCTTGCTGACCTTATCCATAAAGATAATGCAGTGAGGATTTCCTACTGTCAGACAGGTTGCTTTATAATCCTTTCCATGGAAAGAGAAATCCTCATTGATAACTTCACGAACCTCTCCTGTTACAGGAATTTCCTTTGACAAAAAGGAGGCCTTCCCCATGTTTACACGAAATTCTGTCGCGCGGCTGTTCAGACATTCTACCTCGATGGGACCGGCCAAAGTTTCAATGGAAAACTTCTTTTCTTTTACATATCCCTGATCCATAAGATATTTTGCAAAAATCCTTACGCCGTTTCCACTGATCGCAGCCTCGCTTCCGTCTGCATTAAAAATATGCACGCCTGTTTTGCCATTGATTTCTACAGGTCCGTACAAAACACCGTCTGCCCCCAGACCAAATCCTCTCTGACACATCAGGGCAATCTTTTTCCCCTGAAGCTGTACACGATTTTTATTAGGATCCAGAACCAGATAATCATTGCCAAGTCCCTGATATTTCACCATTGTAATGCAGCCTGCCATCTTAAAACCCTCCATTGAATCTTATGTTCACCTTTATTCTGTTATTATTATATCTGATATTTTTTTCTATGTATATAGGATAAAATGCCTGTTGCATTGCAAAAACTGCTTTTATATTCCTGCCCCCTGCCCCTGTCAGTGTGATTGATGCTTACTACCTTCACAGTAACTCAGTCTGATCCTCATCTGGTTTTTTCTCTTGCAGTCATTCTTCATCTGCGATAAACTGACTGTAAATAACACTAGGAGCTGAAATATATGAAAACCTCTTCATACCATCCGGATACCCTTCCCGTTTCCCGGGACTCAGAGCAGGAAAACAATTATTCCATACCTGTCCAGAAAGAAAAAACAGGATATTTAAAAGAGGATTTCCGGTTGTTTCATATTAAAGACCAAACTGAAAAAGAATATTTTTACCATTATCATGATTTTCATAAAATCATTGTTTTTCTCTCCGGAAAAGTCACCTATCATATAGAAGGAAAAGCCTATCATCTGAAGCCCTGGGATATTATCCTTGTAAGCCGGGGGGCTATTCATATGCCTGAAATTGACTTTTCTCTTCCTTATGAACGGTTTATTCTGTGGATCAGAAACGATCTTCAGACATCCGAACTGAATACCTGCTTCCAGAAAGCAAATGACCGCAGCTTCAGCCTGATCCGTCTGGACACCCGGCTTATGGAGCAGATAAAATCCATTCTCTATGAACTGGAAACTGCGATCTCCGGCACTCAATTCGGAGATCAGCTTCTGAAACAGGCTCTTTTCACTGAGTTCATGGTTCATGTAAACCGCATTTTTCTGCAAAAACAGTACATTACTGATCAGAGATCCTATTCCTCTGATTCCCATGTGGAACAGCTTGTGGCATATATCAACCAGAATCTTGAGCAGGATCTTTCCATTGACGCTCTGGCAGCCCGGTTCTTTTTCAGCAAATATCATATGATGCGGAAATTCAAAGAAGAAACCGGCTGCACCATCCACAGCTATGTTACAAGCAAACGGCTTCTCCTTGCCCGTTCCCTCATCGCCCGGGGAACACCTGTTATGAAAGCCGCTCTTCAGAGCGGCTTCAGGGATTACACCACTTTTTCCCGGGCCTATAAAAAGCAGTTCCGCCAGCCTCCTGCCCGGAATCAGTAGCCTATAACAGCTTGCGTGAAATAGCCTGGGAAGTTGCATCTCTTGCTGCTGAATTTTCATCTGTATTCTGGCTGCAGTATGCATTAAATAAGCAGTCGATCAAAAACATCTGACCGATTTTTGCCGCTATGGAGCCGGACTGCAGAGGATTTTCATTATAGCCGCAGATAAGAGAAACGTTTGCATAACTGGCAACCAGTGATTTACGAAAATGCGTAATAAGAACAATGGGAATATGGCGTTCTTTTGCCAGATCCAGTACTTCCTGCATATCTCTGGCAGAACCGGAATAAGAGAAAAACAAAATCACATCTCCGGGAGTGAGAAGCGCAGTCGCAATGGTCTGCATATGGGAATCCTCAATATGAATAAACTTTGGAGTTACTGTTGCAAACAGCGCCCAGGCTTCCTTTGCAGTTACCATACTTCCCCCCTGTCCAAAACAATACACATGTCTTGCCTGCACAAGCAGATCCACTGCCAGTTTCAGAGAAAGAGTATCCAGTTGAAAAATCGTCTCATTAATAGACGAAAGATAAGAGTCTCTCAGGTTACGGCACATCTTTTCCAGAGACCCACTGTCGCTGACAGCCAGAAGCGCATCTTCAGAATCAGCGGCCGTATTCGCCCGTTCTGATTTTGCAAGAGCCAGTTTCAGCTCATGATATCCATTTAATCCCAGCATACGGCAAAACCGGGTAATAGTCGCTTCCGATACACCGGAATTTTCAGCCAGCGATGTAATAGATAAATATTGAGTTTCTGAAGTATTAGACAAAATATAATTTGCCAGCTTCTTTCCGGAACGGGTCATAGAATTATACTGTTCTGTCATTGCGTCTAAAATAGAATCCGTCATGAGTCTGCCTCCTGATTTCTTTATAATAAATCTCCAAAACCTTATTTTCCTAACAAAAAGTATAATATAAATTATTTTCCTCCGCAACTGATAAAGAAAAGTATTTTCAGAAATCATAAAATTAATTATAATATTGATAAACAATATTATTGGAGGGTATGACTATGAAAAAACATGTAGTTTGTTTTGGTGATTCCAACACTCACGGCTATTGTGCCAAAACCGGAGGACGATTTGATGAAAACCAGCGCTGGACCTGTCTTCTGCAAAAAAAGCTGGGAGACCAGTGGCTGATCCTGGAAGAAGGTTTAAGCGGCCGTACTACCACCTTTGACGATCCGATCCACGAGGCGCTCAGCGGTCTGGACTATATTTATCCATGCCTTATGAGCCATGAGCCTGTAGATCTGCTGATCATTATGCTTGGTACAAATGATACCAAAGAACGTTTCGGCGCTTCTGCCGAATGTATTGCGCTTGGCCTGAAGCGTCTGATCTCCAAAGCAGTTTCCACAACTGACTGCTGGAAAAACGGCAGGCCTTCTATCCTCATTGTAACGCCTCAGAATATTGACAAACGCTATGAAACTTCCGAGGTAGGAGGAACCATGGGAAAAGGCTGATATAAAAAAGGAGGACAATATGAGAGACTTAGAAAAATACAGAGGAATTATTCCGGCATTTTATGCCTGCTACGAGGATGACGGAAGTGTCAGCGCAGAAAGAACACAGGCTCTTACCCAACACCTGATCGACAAAAATGTAAAAGGCGTTTATGTATGCGGTTCCTCCGGAGAGTGTATCTATCAGAGCAAAGAGGAACGCAAGCTCATTCTGGAAAATGTGATGAAGATTGCAAAAGGCAAAATTACCGTAATCGCCCATGTAGCCTGCAACAATACGGCAGACAGCCAGGAGCTTGCAGCTCACGCAGAAAGCCTTGGAGTTGATGCCATCGCTTCTATCCCGCCTATTTATTTCCATCTTCCGGATCATGCGATCGCGCAGTACTGGAATGATATCAGCAGCGCAGCTCCAAATACAGACTTTATTATTTACAATATCCCGCAGCTTGCAGGTGTGGCGCTGAGCATCCCACTTTATAAAGAAATGCTGAAAAATCCAAATGTGATCGGTGTAAAAAATTCTTCTATGCCGGTACAGGATATTCAGATGTTCAAGGATGTAAAAGGAGACGACTCTGTTGTATTCAACGGTCCGGATGAACAGTTCATTTCCGGACGTCTCATCGGCGCAGACGGCGGGATCGGCGGTACCTATGCCGTTATGCCTGAGCTGTTCCTTGCAGCAGACGCGGCTTTAAAAGCCGGCAATATTGCACGGGCCAAAGAGATCCAGTATAAAATTGACCGCATCATCTATGCAATGTGCTCCTGTCACGGCAACCTGTATGCAGTCGTGAAGGAAATCCTTAAAATGAACGGGCTGAATATCGGAGGCGTACGCAAACCGCTGGCGTCCATCATTCCTGAAGACATGCCGCAGATTGAAAAGTGCAGAGAAATGATAAGCACTGCAATCGCCCGGTTATAAAAATATTTAATCCCTGCAAAAACACCGTATACCGGGCATATTTTTACCTGGTATACGGTGTTTTTTCTGACAGCCTCTGCGGTCTGACGCTGTTTACTCTTATATTGGCAGTCATCCCCCGGCTGGCCGGCTTCTCAGTACTGCATATCATCTTATCTGGCTGTTTTTCTCATGGCCTGATATCCGATCATTACTGTCCATACATAAGCGCAGGTTTTAGGAATCATCAGCATTCCAACTGCCGGTACGGTATCTGCCCACAGAACGACAGGAATATAAAATCCAAAGCTCAGCACAATGGTAAGCCACATCCAGCGGAAATCTCTGTCCTTGTGCTCTTTCGCACTTCTGTAAAACAAAACGATCACGATCAGTCCCAGAATGGCAAACGGAATGTTTCTGTAGATTCCCCAGGACAGCGGCGCATCAGCTCTTGTCCAGGCATTCTGCGGAAACAGGCAGAGAATAATACGAAGAGCTGCCATCAGATATACAGCTATTGTAATTTCTTTTTTTCCTTCGATCTTATAGCGGTTTCTCCATACATAATAGAGAAGAATATAAAACACTGTCATTGTAATCGAGGTAATAAATTTACCGATGCCAAGAGCCGCTGTATAATTTTCCAGCCCTGTTGTACATAATGCATATGCCCGGGGAACCAGATGAAAAGCATCTCCGCACCCCAGAGTGACTGCCATAATTCCAAACAGACGATACTGCCTGTCCCCTTTGCTTTGTCTGATCATTTTGATTCCTACGGTAATAACCAGAACAAGATAAACCACGTCAAATAAAGTTTCTCCAAAAGCCTGCATAATATTTGTCTCCTTTTCTATAATTTAACAGCATCTCTGTGCTGTTTTTTTCTGTAAGCTGATCTCTCTGAAATAATTTCTGCCAAAAAGAATCCCTGCCAGCAAAAGTGATGCGCCAAGTCCAGAATAAAATACTGCAATGAATATCTCCGGTCCAAGGCCGGACTCTCTGATATAGATTCCTCCTGTCATCATAACCGCCATGATCACAAAAGATTTCACATCAAAGAATTTCAGGAAAAACTGCTTTTCTTCCTTGTATGTCCGTATTCTCTGTGTATGCTTTTTACCAGCTTTCCAAAAATAAAATACTGAAAAACAGAAAACACCGCAACAGAAAGAATGATGTTTCCCACTGTAACGTATGCAGGATATGCCAACAGTCCTATACGCAGAATGTTGATCCCTGCAATTCCCCATACCAGACATGCGATCATAAGTAAGCTGTTCTTTTTTACTTTGAGCATTTATCTGCCTCCTTTCTGAACATTGTTCATTTTATTCCCAAATAAGGTGCAGAAAAGTCTGCTTCTGCAGTCTGTTCTGCACACAGTTATCAGTAAATCAGTCTTCTGACCATTTCCAGAATAGAACTACTGTCATATTTTTTCTGCAGCATGTTGGCAAGAATCAGAGAAAATACAAGTTCTGCCAGCATTTCTCTGGTAAAACTCTCATCAAAGGCATCCTTACGGATCTTTTTGTCCTGAGCCATCACCATACAAAAGCCCCTGCGCATATGTT
>ENA-OQAB01000169-OQAB01000169.1-human-gut-metagenome-genome-assembly--contig:-NODE-169-length-38050-cov-5.311368_pt1 | contig 38050 bp, 44 predicted proteins | sample MGYA00242490_ERZ504517 | MGnify/ENA primary metagenome ERZ504517 (study PRJEB26092, sample SAMD00036298) | human gut metagenome | host: Homo sapiens | study: EMG produced TPA metagenomics assembly of...
ATGAAGCCCACCCTTGACGCAGACGGGCGGCTCATACCGAGGGTAGACTACCGCATATCCTCTCTGAATTGTGGCGGGGAGGATTTTGCCGTTGCCTGTATGCGCTCCAATCTCCGCTACGGCAAGAGAGAGAGTTAGAAACGGGACACCCCGCCCCCGCCGCCTATGGCAGATACCACAATGTCATTCTTTCCGATACGGAGCTTGACGGGCTGAAAACAGAGCTTCCCGGCAAGTGGGAGTATTACATTGACCGCCTATCCTGCCATATCGCTTCCAGCGGGAGGAAATACAAGAGCCATGCAGCCACGATTTTCAAGTGGGCGCAGGAGGACGCAGCCAAGAAAGCCCCGAAAAAGGGCATACCCGATTATACCTGTAAGGAGGGCGAGAGCTTATGACGAATGGATTTGATGAAATGATTTTGAATATGACCGACACCACGCCGGAGCCGGAGGACTACACCGGCGAGGACGGGCTTTTATACTGCGGGAAGTGCCACAAGCCCAAAGAGGGCTATTTCCCCAAAGAAACCGCCGCATGGCTGGGGCGTGACCGCCACCCGGCAGAATGTGACTGCCAGCGGGCAGAGCGTGAGGAACGGGAAGCCGCAGAGAAACAGCGCAGTCACCTTGAAACTGTCGAGCGGTTGAAGCGGCGGGGCTTTACAGACCCGGCTATGCAGGGCTGGACGTTTGAGAACGACAACGGCAAGTGCCCGCAAATGGAACACGCCCATTTCTATGTGGAGAACTGGGAAACCATGAAAGAGCGCAACATTGGCTATCTGCTATGGGGCGGCGTTGGCACAGGCAAGAGCTATTTTGCGGGCTGTATCGCAAATGCCCTTATGGAGCGTGAAATCCCCGTGTGCATGACAAACTTTGCATTGATATTGGGTGACCTTGCCGCCAGCTTTGAGGGCAGGAATGAATATATCTCCCGACTTTGCAGCTTCCCGCTGCTTATCCTTGACGATTTTGGAATGGAACGGGGAACGGAATACGGCTTAGAGCAGGTCTACAACGTGATTGACAGCCGTTACCGCAGCGGCAGGCCGCTGATCGTCACGACTAATCTCACGCTGGAGGACTTGCAGCACCCGGAGGACACCGCCCACGCCCGCATTTATGACCGTCTGATTGAAATGTGTTCTCCTGTCCGCTTTACCGGGAGCAACTTCCGAAAAGCCACGGCGCAGGAGAAAATGGGACAACTGAAAAAGCTGATGAACAGAAAGGAGAGCCGCCTATGACCAACACCCCAAAGAATGACCGCAGCACCCGCCGCCCGGATTGCGTGACGGAAATCCGCATAGGTAATTCTGTCCTTGTCGTTTCCGGCTATTTCAAGCAGGACACCACCGCCACCGCCGCCGATAAAATGCTGAAAGTGCTGGAAGCGGAAGCTGCTACACAAAAATCGGCAATTTGACGGGACGTAAAGAAGCAGAAAGGACTGTACAGCCAGCCCCGGCGTGTGGTATGATAGTCATACGGAATAGTGGGGCTGGCTGTCGGAAATGGAGGACACTATGTTAAGACAGACCACCCGAAACCTTATTACCGCCCTTTATCCGAGATTATCCCACGAGGACGAGCTGCAAGGTGAGAGCAATTCTATTTCAAACCAGAAGCGTATTCTTGAAACCTATGCGAAGCAGAACGGCTTTTCCAATCTGCAATGGTACACAGATGACGGTTATTCTGGGGCGAACTTCCAAAGACCCGGTTTTCAAGCCATGCTTGCGGACATTGAAGCCGGAAAAGTCGGCACCGTTATCGTCAAGGATATGTCACGGTTAGGGCGAAACTATCTGCAAGTGGGAATGTATACGGAAATGATTTTCCCACAGAAAGGCGTCCGCTTTATCGCTATCAATGACGGAGTGGACAGCGCACAGGGCGACAATGATTTTGCCCCTCTGCGGAACATTTTTAACGAATGGCTGGTGAGAGATACGAGCAAGAAAATCAAAGCAGTAAAACGGTCTAAGGGTATGAGCGGGAAGCCCGTCACGAGCAAACCCGTATACGGCTACTTTATGGACGAGGACGAAAATTTTATCATTGACGGGGAAGCCGCCCCTGTTGTGCGGCAGATTTACAGCTTGTGCCTTGCCGGGAACGGGCCGACCAAGATAGCCCGTATGCTCACAGAGCAGGAGATCCCCACGCCGGGAACGCTGGAATACCGTCGGACGGGAAGCACCCGCCGCTACCACCCCGGCTATGAGTGCAAGTGGGCGACCAATACCGTGGTACATATCCTTGAAAACAGGGAGTACACGGGCTGTCTGGTAAACTTCAAGACGGAGAAGCCGTCCTACAAGACCAAGCACAGCGTAGAGAACCCCATTGAGAAACAGGCGATTTTCGAGAACCACCATGAGCCTATCATTGACACCCAGATGTGGGAGCGTGTGCAGGAGTTACGCAAGCAGCGCAAACGCCCGAACCGCTATGATGAAGTGGGCTTATTCTCCGGCATACTCTTTTGTGCCGACTGCGGCAGCGTCCTTTACCAGCAGCGTTACCAGAACGCCACCCGCAAGCAGGATTGTTATATCTGCGGGAGCTACAAGAAGCGTACCCGTGACTGTACGGCGCACTTTATCCGCACCGACCTGTTGACCGCCGGAGTGACCGACAATCTGCGGAAAGTCACCAGCTATGCAGCGAAGCACGAAGCCCGGTTTATGAAGCTGCTGATCGAGCAGAACGAGGACGGGGGCAAGCGCAGGAACGCCGCAAGGAAAAAGGAGCTGGAAGCCGCCGAGAAGCGTATCAGCGAGTTATCCGCTATCTTCAAGCGGCTGTATGAGGACAGCGTGACCGGGCGCATTTCAGACGAGCGTTTCACGGAGCTGTCGGCAGACTATGAAGCCGAGCAGAAAGAACTGAAAGAGAGAGCCGCCGCTATCCGGGCAGAGCTTTCCAAAGCGCAGGAAGCCACGGTAAACGCAGAAAAGTTTATGAATGTTGTCCGCAAGTACACCAGCTTTGAAGAACTTACCCCTACCCTTTTGCGTGAGTTTGTGGAGAAAATCGTTGTGCATGAGTGCAGCTATGACGAGAACGGCACACGCAGACAGGACATTGATATTTATTACTCTTTCGTTGGCAAGGTAGACCTGCCCGAATGACCGCCCGACCTATCCGGCGCAATGCGCAAACGCCGGATAGGAACGGCAAAATTTTTTTACACTTCTACTACTTCTTTATCACACATCAGCAAAATCGGCAGGCATATATTCCAAAAGAAAAGCCACTGTCCATTTTGCAGAAACAGTGACTTTTTCTCTGATAGAATTATAAATTTGTCTCAACCCGGTTCATCTGATTTTAATAGCTGAATACAGTTTCTACTGTTCCTGTGTCCAGATCTTTGCTCAGCATTGCGCTGTTTACCCGGGCATATCCGGTTCTCCAGCCTACACGGCTTGTCTCATCGATTACTCCATGATCCAGAAGCATGTAAACCTTATTTCCGATTTTTTCAGCAAATTGGATAGTAACTGCCTCATTATCATTGAACTGTCCGCAGGCCACATTTCCCACCGATGCGTAGTCTGCCTGAGTAACCAGCTCCGCTGGTTCTCCGTTTTCATTCATAAAATAAATACTTCCGTTACGTGTAAAATATTTATCCATAGAGTTAATATAATCATACATTTCGTCTATACTCTGGCTCACAACCGTTCCATCTTCACTGACAGAAAAAGCAGGTGCCCGAAGTCCGTCCATTCCTGCAACAACCTCTGCTTCCGTTCCGTCTTTTTTTACCTTCATAATCTTTCCGCCTGCGTATACTGACCCGGTTCCTGCATAGGAACCATAGGAAAAGTAAATATATTCATCTTTAAAAACCATGGACACAATTGAAGCTGTTCCCTGAAAATCATCTGCATATAAATCCGGTTCTGTGGTACACAGCGTTTTCTGCTGTCCTCCCTGTGCGTCCACTACAGCAAAAGATACCTTTCCTTTTGTAGCTGCCCCTGAATCGGCTTCTACAGGCTGATAATAGATCAGTCCGTCATGACTGGCAAGAAAGCTGCCGTCAACAAGCTTCGTTCTCTCTCCTGTTTCTGCGTCAATACTGTCAATGCAATAATTTGTACTATCTGAACAGATAATCTTCTTTCCATCTGATGCTTCAATCCGCCCCAGACCATATGTCTGTGTCTGTCCACTGTTCTGATCAATACTGCAGATTTCGTATCCTCCGATCTGATCTACAGGCTTTTCATAAAAGATCAGGCTGCCATCTGTCAGCGCCAGAGAACCGCCCCCTTCCATATCCCCAATCATGACTTTTTCTCCGGAAAGGCTTTGCATCATAAGCTTATTTGTTTCTCCGACAATCGGCTTATAATATCCTAATGCTGCACTTCCCTCAAAACTGGCGCTGTCATACTCCCAGTAATAAACAGTTCCATCTTCTTTTTGTGCAACATTACCAGCCTCATATACAGAAGCAGTTTCTCCCCCGGTTTCCTGATTTTCTGCTGCCTGGACGATCGTTCCGCTGTATTCTCCTGCCGACACTGCCATAAGCATTGCCATACATACACCGACTGCCTGTTTCACATACTTTTTCATCTGATTTCCTCCAGTTTTGTAAATATCAGTTATAGCAATAACGTCCTAATGCTTTTAGTATCAAATCATCAATAAGTTTACAAATAATATCACGATTAAAAAAATATTTTTTCGCTCTGATACATTCCTTCTCAACATCATCCAATGATTTTACTGCATTTCTTTTCATTTCCTCTTGTACCTGTTTAATATTTTGACGTAATTCACTCTGTTTTACTCTCAGTTTTCTTTCTTTACGGTATCTTTTTATATTCAAACACAACTCTACAGCCATAATCAATGCAGGCACTCCTATTATCAGATATACAAAATTACCATCAATTTTAACATTAAACTGAGCCGATAACCAAGCTCCTCCAAACACTATAGCACCAAGCAATAACAGTGGAGACAGAAAAAACATAATTACCCTGGTAATATCCTCAGAATAGCTCATACGATTCACAGAAATGTCTATGCCAAAGCATACAAGTTCAACGAGCATAGCTATTCCCACTGTCGTGTTATAGTTCGAATTGCTGAGCAATGTCAGTGCTGCAACAATCAGTGCTATTAACGCACTACGATACCAGTACGTCCGCCTTCTACTTCCAGATCTCACTCTTCAATGTATTTTCCTGAGTTACTAATTTATCTAGTTTCTTATAAAAAGTATCTGACTGTGTCCTCTTACTGTAAGTCCAATCCCTATATGTAAGCCACAGATTATTAAATACTGTTCTATATTTCACCAGATCCATATACTCTTCTCTAATATCTGCTTTTCCCTCTTCATAGGTGCTGTTCTGAATTTTTTTATAAATCTTTTCATACTCCCCCATGCTCTTCTGCAGGTCATTCTCTGACATATTCCTCTTCCCAGAAGACAATATGTTTTTTTCTTGCGTATAATGTTGTTCCAACTCTGCACGATATTTAGGTGTAACTAAATTGCTAACACCCTTTTCATAATTGATAAGAACTTTTCTATATGTAGCAACTTCTGCAGGAGATGCGTATTTAATCACCTGTGCTTTACTTTCTAATACCTCTGGCGTATACATAGGCTCCCAGGGTCCAACTTTAAAATTCCCTGTTTGTACCTTCAATTTTCCCCACCATGCCTGAGCACAGGTGTGATCTACCGCAATGGCATTATTATACATTTCCATTGCCCCTGCGTTATCTCCCTCCTGAAATCTTGCATCACCCTGGGCAACATATCTCATTGCCTCGCTTCTCGCTGCACCTGTATCAACCTGATATACCTCAGCTTTTCCATTTTCCTTCCGTCCGATAATTTTTCTAACAGCATCTGAGATATCCTGAATATAACCCATTGTTTCCAAATTATATGCCTGAAGCCTTTTTAAATCCGGTGGAATATCTATTGCAGGATTAAGATGCTTATATAAAACAATCAATGTTTTGTTTTCTCCAGCATGGATAAATTCTAAATATCTTGACCATTCATTTTTTACCCATGTGGCCTCCATATATTCCTGCTTTGTTCCAATTACAAACATTAATTTCGCACTTCTCAGAGCTGCAAAGATCACCGGCTCATAAGCCTGTCCTAATTCAATGGATTTTGGGGCAAAAAACACCTTATACCCTTGTCTTTCCAGTTCATTATAAACCTCATAAGCTAATACACTATCTTCTGTCCGTCTCCCTCTCTGATCAGTTTCTTTATAGCATATAAAAACATCAAAATCATTCTGTTTTCTGGCTTCAATAAGTACTTCATTAAGAATCTGATCTAGGTTCTTCGCTTCTTCCTCCCATATCTCCTTTTTAGAAGAAGTGGCGAATTTAATTGCTTGTTTATAATCTGTATCTTCCAAGATAGATCTATTATCTGCTCTATGGCAGGTTGGAATTTTTTTCCCAGTTTTTGGATCTGTTACATACTCAATTCCATATTTGCACAAAAGGATTCCCCAATATGCATCTGCTTCTTTTTCATTTTCCATTCGAAGATTTTCATAAATACTTCTGGCCCTTTCAAATTCACAATTTTGTCTGAGCTCATTTGCCTCGTTATACCATCTTATTTTTTTCGATTCAATCGTAGGAACAGAAACTTTCTTACCACAATATAAGCATTGTCCAATACTTTGCCCTTTAAATAATTCGACTGCACCGCCGCATGCCGGGCACTTTAATGTCTCCATAACTATTCTCCTTCTTCTGACGATTTTATTTTAATTTTTTTGCTTTCTCATTTCTCTTTTCTATTAATTGAAATATTTGTTTTATTACAATTTTCGTTTCTGCAATATTTCCCGTTTTTATATTTTTTTCTAAGTCATCCAGCCCTTGTAATATTTCTTTGTTAATATCCGAAATTCTTATATCTGAAGATGGAATACTAAACCGTATTTCCTCTGAAAGTTTTATTAACTTTTTTTTGTACTTCTGAGTCATCTGATAAATTCACCATTGTTTTTACACGATATTCCATATCCCGTAAATACCCTGTCATTCTTTCAATTTGTTCATCCTGTTGTTTTAAAAGAATTCCTTTGTAAAATCCCGGATATAAATAAAATGATAAAAATAGTCAGGAGAATACTCTGAATAACAAAACATACTGTTTCTGTTGCTCCAATCCCCATAAGAACTGATGCTGCTATCATCTCCACTAATAAATAAAAAGCACTAATATAAATAACCGGAAAATCAAAAAAATAGTCCTTTAAATTCATCTGATGTATCAATAATTTGTAATCTATACTCCACTGTATTACAGTTGCAATACTTACAAATCCACAACATATCCAAAAAGTTATATCATGATTTTGTTTTAGCAAAGTGGCTACGACTATATATGTACTCCAAATAACCCCCAGCACAACCGATATCCCTATTAATTCTTTTTTATCTCTCATATACTACCTATTCCTTTATACGCATTCCACACATCGGGCAATATTTTCCTGCTCCTACTTTTTGCCCACAATTAGGACACTCTGCAATCTTTTGTATAGGCTGCCCGCACTGTTCACAAAATTTCGCTCCTTCTCTAACTTTTGCGCCGCAATTATCACATTGTCTCTCAGCCTGTGGGCTCTCCTGAAATGATTCTGATTTTTGTAAAAGTTTGCATATTTTTTTGCACCATTCCTTCCTACTGAGTCCAAAACCCCGAATCCTGCACCAAGTCTTACAAGTTCTCCTGTTAAACTTCCCATTCCTGAATTTTCATTTTCTACTGCAGCCTTTAATATATCGTATTTGCGTTCTTCCTGATAATTATATCCTTCTATCTTTCTTTTATAGGCCTCTGCTTCTGCTAAAATTTTAGTTTTTTCTGCTTCTGTCTGCTGACGTATTATTTCTGCCTGTTGTTCAAGAGTCAACTCACTTCTCATCATGGACTGATCTGCCCGTAACTTTTTCAGACGAATATATTGCTCATCTTCTTCTGGAACTTGAATTCCTAAAATTCTAAACTGCGCCGCCTGAAAACCATAATCTTTAAAAATTTCAGAATTCTCTCTTGTAATATTTCAGATAAGGTTCTTAAATGTCTAGTCACACATGTAATAGAAATATTATTTTCCGTCATTGTGTTTACCAGTGAATGCATAACCTCTGAAGTAATAATTCCTCGGAATTTATCTACAAGTTGCGTTTTCGTCAGGATTTTTTCTATGCCAGAAAGTTTTTCTACCAGCATTCGGGAATTCGTAACAGAAATATTCACTTCTCCATGTACCCCAAATTGAAACACAGGACCTGCCGGATCTTCATAGACTATATCTCCAACTCCCCAGTTTATTGGAGTTTCCACCTTGTTTACATAATATATATCCGCATGAAAGATATACTTATATCTTGTTATCCAATTTATCAGTCTGCCAAGCCATGGAAGTGTATCTGTTTCAAGAATATGTCGCCCTGCTCCTAAACTCCCAACACATTCTCCATTTAAGTAGAACAATGCCTCCTGAGTCTCTCCCACTGTTACCACAGATCCCGTACCGAAATCCGAGCAATCACTTTTCCACACAAGAATATCATTTGTATTAATATGCACTACTATTTCCATCTAAAAATGTAATATCTTCTATCTGTTTTCTCATATGTCACCTCTAATTTTAAGTTTATCCTGATTATTTAAATATGAAATATATTTTCTCATTCTCTTTTAAAAGCACTTCTCTGAAAATTTTTATTTGATAATTCATGTCATTTTTTGTCTATATGTAATAATTTAATTAATATCCCGCAGTACCTCAATATGTGGCAGTTTCTGTGGTTCTCATTTTTATATACATGACCGGAATCTGTATGCTATTTTATGTCATTCCCCTCCCCTGCTTTTCTCCGCCAAAAACCCGCCAGGTTCCTGCCCAAAAGAGCAGGAGCCGACGGGTTCCATTTTTCTTCTTTATTTATTGTTTTATATTATTTTACGATCACACCATCTTCATCCCAGAGGTCATGCCAGTCGTTTGCGCCCTCCCAGAGGAATACCTGACCTTTTACAAGGCGATTGTTCTTTTCCAGAGTAGCAATTTTTTTCATCTCTTCCTCTGTAAGCGGATCTTCTGTCATGCATTTCAGGTTGCTTACATATTCCATCTCATGTACAGAGAACGGAATCGGGATCTGTCCTCTCTGATGAGCCCATTTCAGAGCGATCAAAGCAGGATGAACACCGTGAGCCGCTGCAATTTCTTTCATTTCCGGTGTCTGAAGATCAGCCACATCCTCCGGACACATATCTCTCTCCGGTCTCTGCGGAGAACCAAGAGGCATAAATCCTACCGGCTGAATATCATGTGCTACCAGATAATCAAACAGTTCCTGCTGCTGGAAGCATACATGAAGTTCCAGTTCACAGGCTGCTGGTTTGATCTTCATAAGAGGAAGAACAGCCTCAAGCTTCGGAATTGTCATATTGGAAATACCAATGTAACGGATTACACCTTTTTCCACAAGCTCCTCACACTGACGGTATGTGTCCATAAATTCTTCTACACTGAACGGTCTGGAATCAGGATTTCTGGAATCTACGTCGCATCCCGGTGCATGATAGTTTGGGAATGGCCAGTGGATAAAGTACAGGTCCACATAATCGCACTGAAGATCCTGGATGCTCTTTCTGCAGGCTTTTTCTACTTCTCTGTGCATATCGTTCCATACCTTTGTCATGATAAAGAGATCTTTTCTCTCCACAACACCCTCATCAAAAGCAGCTTTGAAAACCTCTCCGATCTGATCCTCGTTCTGATAGCATGCAGCGCAGTCGAACATACGATATCCGCAGCGGATAGCGCCTGCTACGGCATTGGAAACCTGCTCTGCTGTAAAGCGGTCAGAACCGAAGGTTCCCATTCCCACGCAGGGAATCTCTTCACCTGAGGAAAGTTTGATTTTTGGAATTAATGTCTGATTAATTACTTCTGCCATTTTCTTTTCTCCTTTTTTATATTTTCCCGCATTGCGCGGAATTTTTATAATTTAGTGACTGTAATCTGAGGAAGAATTTTTTCCATATCTTCCATACAGAAAAATCCTGTTTCCTCCCGCATAGCTGCCGCCGCAGAAATGGCGCTTGCCTTTTTCAGGGTTTCCGGAAGGGACAGCCCCTCCTTCAGTCCGATGGCGAAGCCTGCGATCATGGAATCGCCGCAGCCTACTGTATTGACAGCATCGATTTTCGGTACTTCCGCCCGGAAGATTCCCTCGTCACTTACTGCAAGGGAGCCGTCTGCTCCAAGGGAAACAGCTACGATCTCCACGCCGTTTCTGTGAATTTCCTTTGCCGCCTCAATGATATCATTAATATCATCGCAGTTCTTTCCGGTAAGCATCCGGATCTCGTCAATATTGGGCTTGATCAGCGTGGGAGCTGCCTGAATCCCCATTTCCAGAAGCTTTCCGCTTGTGTCAAGGATCACCTTTTTTCCGGCGTCCTTTACAATTTTTACAAGACGCTGATATGCGGTTCCGTCTAAGCCTTTTGGAACGCTTCCGGACATTGCCACAACCTCTGCGTCAGCAACCAGCGTGCGGAATTTTTCTTCAAAGCCTTCAAAATCCTTTTCTGTAAGAGTAAAGCCCGGCTCCAGAAATTCTGTCTGCACATGGTTTGTCTCGTCCCAGATATTAATGCAGGAGCGGCTTTCCGCATCCACATGATAAAATTCACTTTTGATGCCAAAGGGCTTCAGAGCATCCTCGATGTAATTTCCCGCATGGCCGCCTACAAATCCGGTTGCCACAACCTCTGCCCCGTAAATAGAAGCCGGCTTGGAAACGTTCAGTCCTTTTCCCCCCAGGAACATAACTGCATTCCTTTACACGATTGACTTCTCCCACCTGAAAGTTTTCTACTACATACCGCTTGTCAATAGCGGCGTTTAAAGTTACTGTCAGTATCATTTTAGTTTTCCTCGTTTGATAAAAGAATCTTTCCTTTTACAAGGCCCGGTGTCTTAAAGAGCTGGAAGGCTTCCTGAGCCTGGCTCATAGGAATTTTCTTATAAATGAAGCCCGGATCAAATTTCAGCTGTCCGGTTGCAAAATAATGAGCGGTAAGCTCCCAATTCTTTTCCCGGGAACGGAGCGCTGTAGGACATCCAGGAGCCTGTCAGTTTAAACTCCTTACGGTTCATGTTTTCCCACTGGGCGGTGTAAAGGAAAGGTCTACATGAGGAGTACCGATAAAAGGCAATACATGAGCCTTATTTGCAGCCAGCTCAAAGGCCATATGCATGGTTGGAACCTGTCCTGCTGTCTCAAATACATAGCCGTAGCCCTTATTTCCGGTAAGCTCCATAGCTGTTTTCATGTAATCCTCTTTTGTGGTGTTTACCACCTCGTCTGCCCCAAGGCGATTTTGCCAGCTCCAGACGCTCATCGCTGATATCAAAAACCACAACCTTTTTGGAGCCGAAGATCTTTGCCCACTGCATGGTAAACATACCAATGGTTCCGCCGCCAAGGATTGCCACGCACTGACCTCCCTGATAATCATTCTGCAGAAGTCCGTGAAGGGCTACTGTAGAGGGCTCGAACATTGCGCCCTGCTCATAGGGAACTGATGCGTCAAAAGGAACTGCGTTCTGCTCCGGAACCACCACATAATCTGCATTGCTTCCCTGCTCTCTGGAGCCGATAAAGCTGTAATGCTTACAAAGGGAATAATTGCCTTTCTGGCAGTCCTCACATTTCATGCAGGGTACAAGAGGAGCGCCGGAAACACGGTCGCCTGCCTTTACCTTTGTAACACCCTCTCCGATTTCCACCACATCGCCGGAGAACTCATGTCCCAGAACGATCGGATAAAAGTGTACGCCATTATGAAGTACACGTGGAATATCAGAGCCGCAGATACCGGAATAGTGAACCTTGATCTTTACATACCCCGGTTTTACCTCCGGCTCCGGAATTTCCAGATACTGCACGTCCTCATTTGCTACAACTACTGCTGCTTTCATAATAAGAATACTCCTCCTTTTATTCATGTTTTGTCATCATACCGGCCAGAGACCGGTACAATTCCAAATAGGTTTCATAAGTTTTGTCGTAAATCTCTTTCACCCTGAGATCAGGCTCATGGGTTCTTGTTACACTGACGGTTTCCTTTACTGCCTCCTCATAGTCCTGATAGAAGCCTGTTCCTACTCCGGCCAGAAGGGCTGCTCCCAGAGTAGTGGCTGTATCAGAAGCCGGAACTACGATCTTTTTGCCTGTAATATCTGCCTTGATCTGGGTCCAGAGAAGTGAGTTTGCAGATCCGCCCATAGCGCGGAGAACGTTTGCCCGGGCACCTGCACTTTCCGCCACTTCCAGATTATGGCGGAGAGAAAGAGCCACACCTTCCATACAGGCACGGACCATATGTCCCTTTGTTTTGGAAAAATCAAGTCCGTAAAATACACCCTTTGCATAAGGATTCCAGACAGGTGACCGCTCGCCGGCCATGTACGGAAGAAATACCAGTCCATCGCTTCCGGCAGCTATTTTTTCTGCGATCTCATTAAGCTGATTCAAAGACGAAACTCCTGTTTCCTTTTTCATCATCCGCTCATAGTCCGCAAATTCCCGCTCAAACCAGCGCATAACACCGCCGCCTCCGGTAGTACCTCCCTGGAGAAGCCATTTACCCGGAACTACATGGAAGCCAAGGATCAGACGGGGATCAGCCTTATACTCGTCAAGACAGATACTCATACCGCCTGCCTGTCCGCCCTGCTCCTGAGTCTCGCCGGGATTGATCACCCCGCCCCCAGAGTTCCGCAGGCTGCATCCAGACCTCCTGCCACAACAGGAGTCCCCTCTGCAAGTCCGCATTCCTCTGCAGCTTTTTTTGTTACTGTTCCCACAACATGGTCACATGGGACGATTTCCGGCAAAAATTCTACAGGGATCCCCAGCTTTTCACACATAGCCTCATTCCACTTGCCTGTCCGCATATCAAAGCAGTGAAGTCCGTACCCCTGGGAAAGATCCTGGCTTACCGCTCCTGTAAGCTTAAAAGCAATAAAGCTGTTGGACTGAAGGATTTTGTCAATTTTGGCATACACCTCCGGAAGGTTTTCTTTATACCAGAGAATCTTCGCTGTAGCATAAGATGGCTGAAGGGAGTTTCCTGACACCTCAAAGATTGCCTCTGCACCGATTTCCTCGTTGAGACGGTCGCAGATAGACTGCGCTCTTGTGTCCATCCAGATCGGTGTATTGGTCAGTACATGTCCGTTCCGGTCAATGGCAATGGCTGACCAGCTCTGACCGTCAATCCCCACTCCCGCAATCTCTTCCGGAGCAACAGACGCCTCTTCGATCACCTGACGGACAGCCCCGCATACAGCACTCCACCATTCTTCCGGGTTCTGCTCTGCCCAGCCCTCCTTTGGGTAATACACCGGATAATCCCCGTTGGCTGCTGCCAGCACACAGCCGCTCCGGTCAAAAAGGGCAACCTTACAGGCGCTTGTTCCAATATCAATTCCAATTAAATATGACTGGGTTCATCTTTTTTTTCCTCTTATTTTATAGTGTTCTGCTTTCCCATGATTCTGTATCCTTAAAGCTGTGCAATGGATTTTCCATGGATAATGGTTGTCCCCAGCTTTTCTGTACGGCATCCGGATTCATTTCCTGCATGTTCCAGACGTTCCAGCATAATCCCTGCCGTAGCCTCTGCGATTTTTTCTGTGGGCTGAGAAACAATGGTCAGCTTGGGATTACAGGCTCTGGCAAAGGGAAGATTGTCAAAGCCCACCAGAGAGATTTCCTCCGGAATCCGGATTCCCAGCTCATTAAGCCCGATCACAGCTCCCATAGTCATCTCGTAGTTGGTGATAAAAACCGCTGTCATATCCGGGTTTTTCTGCACCAGTGTTTCCATTGCCTTAACGCCGCCCTGAATAGTGTAATCACCGTGGACGATCAGCGACTCCCGCACAGGAAAGTTCAACTCCTCCATGGTTTTGCAATAGCCTTTCATTCGTTCCTGCGCTGTGGAGATTTCCTCCGGACCGCCGATGATCCCGATATTCCGATGGCCTTTTTCATAAAGAAGCTTTAAGGCATCCGAAGCAGCCTGCTCATTGTCTACCAGAACACTGTCACAGACAACACCCTGGATTTTTCGGTCAATAAGAACAATCGGCTTTCCTGTTTTCTGAAAAGCTTTCAGATGACCACCCTCGGTGTCTACCGGCATATTGATGATGCCGTCAACCCTTTTCCGGCATAAAAACTCCACAGCCTCCTGCTCCAGCTTCTTATCTGTACGGCAGTCACAGATCATTGTCGCATATCCGTGATTTCTTAAAATATCTTCCATACCGGTAATGATCTCAGCACAAAAGGTATTGTTCAGCTCCGGGATTACCACGCCAATGGTTTTTGTTGCATTTGTCTTAAGATTCCTGGCAACCTCGTTGACCTCATAGTGAAGTTCTTCAATAGCTTCCTCGATTTTTTTTCTGTTTTTTTCTCTGACATTTCCTCCGTTGAAATAAGAAGAAATGGTTGCAAGGCCCAGTCCTGTTCGCTTTGCAAGATCTTTCATGGTTGCTGCCATATGAATCCCCCTGTCAGCTATTTGTCAATATTTCAGTTTCAGGCTTTTCCGTCGCATCCGCAGACCTTCATGCGATACATAACAAGCTCCTTGACTGCCTTGATCGCAGCTTTACCGTAAGCTTTCGGATCAATGGTGTTTTCATTTTCTGCAAAGGTTTCTTTTACTGCTTTGGAATAAGCGTCACGTAGCTCTGTAGCAAAGTTTACTTTACACATACCGCGTTTTACACACTCTCTTACCTGATCGTCGCTTAATCCGGATGCTCCGTGAAGTACAAGCGGAACCTCTACCATCTGACGGATCTCGCTGACGCGCTCAGTGTCAAGAACCGGTGTGCCTGCATAGAAACCATGGGCTGTTCCGATAGCTACTGCAAGAGAGGTAACGCCTGTACGCTCTGCAAATTCTTTTGCTTCCTGAGGATCTGTATTTGTATCTGCCTCTGCTTCCAGGTCATCTTCTTTGCCGCCAACCTTGCCAAGCTCTGCCTCGCAGGGAATATCAAGGGCGCGGGCTACGTCTGCAACTTTTTTTGTCAAAGCTATGTTTTTCCTCAAATCAAACTTGGAGCCGTCGATCATCACAGAGGTATAGCCTGCGTGGATTGCCTGCATTGCAAGTTCAAAGCTGCTGCCATGATCCAGGTGAAGGCATACCGGCACACTGGCTTTTTTTGCTTCCGCCGCAACAAGAGCTGCATAGGTCTCAACTGTTCCATATTTTACTGTAGATGGTGTCGTCTGAATCATAACCGGAGCCTTCAGCTCTTCCGCAGCTTCTATGATTGCTTTTACCATCTCCATATTTTCCGCATTAAAAGCGCCTACTGCGTATCCTTCCTTCTGAGCCTTTAACAGCATTTCCTTTGATGTAACAAGTGGCATGATAATTTCCTCCTTAGGGTAAAATGTAATGTATAACCTGCAGTTTTTCAGTATTTGTGTGTTTCAGTTTTTAAAACCGAAACGTTTCTGTTTGAGCTTATCATACATCACCGAAACGTTTCTGTCAACAGTAAAATATTCATCTTTTACAGGAAAATATTCTATTGTCAACAACGAAAGATACAGGTAAATTTTATATTAGAAAAATCTTATTCTTAATAAATGGAGGTATTATTATGTTAAAAGGAATTCCTGAAATCTTATCACCAGAATTATTAAAAGTATTATGCGAAATGGGACACAGCGACCGTCTCGTTATTGCTGACGGAAACTTTCCTGTAGAATCCATGGGAAAAAATGCAATTACGATTCGCTGTGACGGACATGGCGTACCGGAAATTCTGGAAGCTATCCTGAAAGTTTTCCCACTGGATACTTATGTAGAGCATCCTGTAAATCTTATGGAAGTTATGCCGGGAGATACTGTAGAAACTCCGATCTGGGATACATACAAAGAAATCATCCGTAAATACGATGACAGAGGAGATGCTGTTGTAGGAAATATTGAGCGTTTTGCTTTTTATGATGAGGCAAAAACTGCTTACTGCATTATTTCCACAAGTGAAAAAGCTCTGTATGCAAATGTTATGCTTCAGAAAGGCGTTGTGATCAACGACTGATTCTGTAATCATTCTGCAAAATCCAGTAAAACATAAGAAAATCCCATAAATTCGGGATTTCCTATAAAGTGAAAATCAAATTTTCCTGATTATATAAAAAGTACAGGTTCCTTTCTCCTGATATCCCCTTCTGCCTCATATCTGGTAAAGGGGGAACATATCACTTCAAGGTTCCTGTACTTTTATTTTTTATCGCTTTTTAAAATGATAGATCAGAACTCCGGCAGCTGCGCCTACTGCTATGGCTGCAATCCAGAGAAAAGGTGCGGGAATTCCGGAAGACGTTTTTACAGTCTGAGCCGATGTTTCCTGCGCATTTTCCCCTGCGCTGTTTTCCGTTTTTTTTGACCGAAGACTCTTCTTTCTTCTTTGCTTTTTTCGGTTTCTTTATTGCCTGTCCCCCGGTTACTTCCGCAGATTCAGACTTTTCGGAAACTGCAGGGGTACCCTCGGCTTCCTTTTTCCCGGAAACGGTATCGGCTGTCCCGGAAGCCTTTTCTGGTACAGCGTTCGATGCGGAAGCCTCTTCAGAACTCTCTGCTGCATCCGGAGTTATGGAAAGAGCCGCAACTGATATTTCCGGCTTCTCTTCTGTCTCCGATATTGCAGAAGGTGTTGTTCCCGGTTCTCCGGCGGTTTTTGAAACTTCTGCAGAAGGTGTTTCCGGTTTCTCTGTACTTACAGAAACAGCTGTATCAGAAGTTTCCGCATCTTCTGATGACAAGGCGCTGTCTGTCTTTCCAGGAGTCTTTCCATTTTCTGTGCTATCTGACATTTCTCCTGATTCAGTACCTTCCTGTTGGTCAGGATTGTTCACTTCATCCAGATTGACCCATCCCTGTTTTCCGTCTATGGTGGTCACACCCCAATAGCTTCCGTCATTCATATGGGCATCCTGAGTAATATGTAATGTTTCGCCGCTTTTGATATCACGGACTCCCGGAACTGTCCCGTATTTTTCGCCCGGACCCTGATATAGTTTCATATCATCCTCTTCCGATACAGTAATATCATAGTCCGCCTGATAGTTTACATTATCTCTTCCTGCCAGATACAGTTCTGAATCAATAGCCTCCTGTCGGGATGCTGCCGGGCGGCAGTCATCCAACGGTACAAAACCATTCATTCCGTGATACTGTACATATCCCCAGGTACGTTTATGAGTCTCGTCTTCCACCTCACCCTCAATATGCAAAGCTGTGCCATTGGGAATCATTTCCTCGCTCAGCTTCGCAGCTTCCAGATCCGGGTTTGCATAGATATCAATGCCTCCGGCTTTTGATTCCACAATCATATAGTAATCTGTCTTATAATCCGGTTCGGTTTGTTTGTTCTGGACGTCTGCTGAAACTGTCACTGAAATAATCATACACAATATCGCCGCAAACCAGATTCCTGTTGTTTTCTTCATCTTTCTTTTCCCCTTGCCTTATGCATTTCCCCGAATCACATGCCTTTGTGCTGTTTCCCTGCAGACTCATGGATTCTTCTGTTACTATAAACAATCATAGCACAGTTTTTGTGGTTTGATAATCCCTTTTCGTTCTCATTTTTCTGATAAATAACGACAAAAATGCCGTCCGATTCATTCACATCAACATGCCCGGAGCACAGCTGCTGACAAAAATATATTATCAATATGCCACTGCCCTGCCAATGCTTTTTACTTAACCTCAAATCATTCTTTCTGATCTGGGATTCTTTCTGGCCTGGTTCTCGGGAAGAAAACCTCAAAAAATCATACCCCCGGATTCCACCAGGGAAATCTGCGGTTCAGCCATTTTTCACAAAGCGAACTCCATTCTTCACAGCCACGGATAATTCCTCTTCCGTCTTCATTTGCTGTCAGCTCGTTTCCAAGTCCGATTCCATGATACCCCTCCGGAAACAGATGATATTCTGCCGGTATCCCATATTTTGCCAGAGCCTGAACAAAACATATGGAATTATATGGAAGAACTGTCGTATCCTCCATGGTATGCCAGATAAAGGTTTCCGGTGTGTCTCTGCTTACCTGATTTTCCAGCGACATTTGATCCCTCAGTTCCTCATACCTGTCTCCCAGCAGGTTTCGGAAGCTTTCCTCGTGCCCCTCTTTCCCTGAGGTGATCACCGGATAGCTGAGGATCAGGCCATTTGGACGGATATCCTCTGCCTCCAGGCCCAGAAGTTCTGCAAGCTCTCCATTATTCCAGAGGGTTCCGAGTGACGCCGCCAGATGTCCTCCTGCGGAAAATCCCATTACAAGTATCTTGTCCTGGTCGATCAGCCATTCCCCGCTTCTTTTTCTCAGAATATTTACTGCCTTTGCAAGCTGGCAGAGAGCTGTTGGATAAACAGCCGGAGCCACACTGTATCTGAGAACCGCTGTATGGTATCCCATGCTCATAAAACGAATGGCAATGGCTTCCGCTTCCCTGTCTGAGGTCATTCTGTAAGCTCCTCCCGGACAGATCAGAATCACCGGGCGAACCTGTCCCGGATACAGTTCTTTAGACTCTTCCCAGAAATAAGTAGTCATCCAGGCTTCATAATCTTCATAACAGATTCTTATTTTTTTCATGTAACATTTGCATTCCCCTTCACTTATCCAAAATTTCTCATGGTTCCCTGATTTTACCACACTGACAGAAAAATGGACAGAAGTACCGCAGATTTTACTCCAGGTAATAATGGATGTTCTGCACATTTTATTGCTTTCCGGACAAAAAAATCCTCCGGAGAGCTCCGGAGGATTTTTCATCTGGCATTTAACTGCCGATATAAGTCTTATTTGTAAAGAGGTCCGTAGTTCTTGCAAGCGCGGAAGTCTGCGCCCTCTTTGTCCATTCCAAATGCATTCCATGCAGCCGGACGGAAGATCTTTTCTTCCGGAACGTTGTGCATGCAAACCGGGATTCTCAGCATAGAAGCCATTGTGATAAGGTCTGCGCCGATATGTCCATAGGAGATTGCACCATGGTTAGCGCCCCAGTTATTCATTACATTGTAAGCATCCTTGAATGCGCCTTCTTTTCCGTCGCATCTTGGAGCAAACCATGTGCATGGCCATGTGTAGTCTGTACGTTTCCAGAGAGTATCAGATACTTCCTCCGGAAGAGCTACAGTCCAGCCCTCTGCGATCTGAAGAACCGGTCCAAGTCCTTTTACAAGGTTCAGACGGATCATAGTTGCAGGCATCTGATCCTTTGTTTCAAATCTGGAGGAGAATCCGCCTCCACGGAAGTATCCATTGTCTGCTGCATTCCATGTAGTGGCATCCATAATTGCCTTCTGATCTTCTTCTGTTACATTCCACCATTCTTTCATAACAGCATTGCCATTTTCGTCTTTAGCACCGCCGTTAGCATCAAGGCAGCATGCGCCGGAGTTGATCAGATGAATGATACCGCCGTTCTCTTTCGCAACACCTTCAATATCATATCCTGTTACTCTCTTAACTGCATCCGGGCTCCAGTATGTACGAACATCTGCGAACATCTGTGCACGGTTGGTAAGAAGTTTCATAAACAGCATTCCAAGACCGTTGAGAACGTCGTTCTCTGTAGCAAGGATATACGGCTCTCTTGCTCCTTCCCAGTCAAAGGAAGTATTCAGAACTGCCTCTGCAAAGTCGCCGTTCGGATAGAAGTCTGTCCACTGTCTCTGTCCCTGGAAACCTGCTGCAATAGCATTGTGGCCGATTGCTTCCTCTGAGAATTTCGGATCAAGATTATCACAGCCGTTCATCAACTCTTTGATGATAACTGCCATCTTAACAACAAACTCAAACTGCTCTTCTTTCTTCTCTTCGGACATCTGAAGCTCTTCCGGGTTCTTGTCAAATCCGATCGTGCATGTTTTCTTTGCCCATGCAAGAGCTCTCTCAAATTCATCATGATCATAGATGCCCTCTGTCATACGACGGATGATCTCTACCTCGTCAACAGATTCTACGCGCATTCCAAGATAAGACTCAATAAAGTCGGAGTCAACGATGGATCCGCCGATACCCATGCAGATGGAACCGATCTGCAGCCAGGATTTTCCTCTCATGGAAGCTGCTGCAACTGCTGCACGGCCGAATCTTAAGATTTTTTCTTTTACATCTTCCGGAATTGTTGTGTCGTCAGCGTCCTGAACCTCATGTCCGTAGATACCGAATGCCGGAAGTCCTTTCTGTGCATGTGTAGCCAGAACGGATGCAAGGTAAACTGCACCAGGTCTTTCTGTAGCGTTGAAGCCCCATACAGCCTTGATTGTCTGAGGATCCATATCCATGGTCTCAGATCCGTAGCACCAGCATGGTGTAACAGTCAGAGTGATATCAACACCCTCTCTTCTGAATTTATCCGCACATGCAGCAGTCTCTCCAACACGTCCGATTGTTGTATCTGCAATAACAACCTTAACCGGCTCTCCGTTGGAATATCTTAAATTCTCTTCCAGTAATTTTGCTGCAGACTTAGCCATGTTCATTGTCTGCTCTTCCAGAGATCCTCTTACGTCAAGAGCGCCTCTGCGGCCATCAATTGTAGGTCTGATTCCGATTACAGGATAGCTTCCGATTAATCTGCTTTTAGCCATAATGTTTATTACCTCCATATTTAAGTTCGTTTGTTCCGGAAAAATCTGCTGCTGTTCCTTCCATTCACGGTAGTAAACTAAATTTCACTGTAACTTGCCCTTGGCAGCAAAATTCAGTTTTGTATATCTCAGGATTTTTGTATGTTCATATCAAAACATCCCGGACAACGGTACCATGTAAACATCAGACAGAATTTCTCCCGTGTTTATATGCTTATTATACAATTGCAATATTATAATTACTTGTGTTATAATGGCAAAAAATAGTATAATATTCACCTTTTTAGAATTATGTATAAAATTTCTATAAACTGTCGGAAGGAGGCTCACCGTCTTGCATGATCTTGACCGGAATGAAAACAGAAAACGAGGGACTTATGAGTTCCCATTTGAATTTCATCACATTGATTCCACTCATCCCCGCTATGTAATGTCTTACCACTGGCATGTAGAATATGAACTGATGCGGATACTCAAAGGAACTCTTACCGTCACTTTAGACGAAAAAAGTTTCACAGCCACAGCCGGAGATATCATTTTTGTACACAGCGGAATCCTTCACAGCGGAATGCCTGATGATTGTGTCTATCAGTGTCTTGTTTTTGACGGAAACGCATTTTTAAAGCACAACTCTGTATGTGCCGGTTATATGCAGAAAATCATCCATCAGGAAATCCTGGTATATCATCATTTTACAGATGAATCAAAAGATATCTGTGAAACTGTAAACAGTATTTTTGACTCCATGTGGCAGAATCAGCCTGGTTATGAACTTACTGTTCTTGGACAATTTTACCACTTTTTTGGTATCGTTTTTGGTAAACATTACTATTTGGAAAATGTGCAAAAGGCACGAAAAGACTATAAGAGGATTCTCCAGCTGAAACAGGTACTGGAATTTATTGAACATAATTATGCATCGCCGCTGACTCTTCAGGAGCTTTCTGCCTCTGTGTCCATGTCACCCAAATATTTCTGCAGATTCTTTTCGGAAATGACACACCAGACGCCTATGGATTATCTGAACAGGCAGCGAATCGAACAGTCCTGCTACGAGCTTTCAACCACCGATGACTCTATTACGGAAATTGCCTACAGGAATGGTTTCAATGATCTCAGCTATTTTATCCGTACTTTTAAAAAATATAAGGGAATCACTCCGGGAAAATATAAAAGATCTTAAATTACTCTGCTGCAAATACAAAGGAGCGCCAAAGCGCTCCTTTTCCATCCATCTCTTTTTCCTATAAAACCTCATTGAGAACTGACAGTCCGTATTCTGCCAGACTGTGGTCTTCCTCACCGGTTCCTCCGCTGACGCCAAGGCCTCCGATGATGGTATCGCCCACCTTCAGCGGTACGCCGCCTCCAAAGATTACAATCTTGCCATTGTCCATTTTATCCACACCGTAGAAGGTTCCCCCCGGCTGAGCAAGAACGCTCAGCTCCTTTGTGGACATTTTCACCGCAACAGAAGTATATGCTTTCTTGGTCGCCACATCAAAGCTTACCAGAAAAGCGCCGTCCATTACGTGAACTGCAATGGGATTTCCTTCCGGTCCGCAGACTGCGATCACTGCTTTTTTGCCCCGGCGTTCTGCTTCTTTTTCAATTTTTTCAATCAGACGCTTGGCGCTGTCCAGAGTAATTCTGCCCTGGATTCCCATTCTTTTTAATACTTCCTGGATTACAGCTTCGCTTGGCTGAGTTCCCTGATTTTCTGCCATGGGTCTCTCCTTTTTATCACCGGATACCTGTGTGTTTTCGGATTTTTCCACCTTGTCTGCCTGAATGGCATCGATATATCTGGCAAGAACATAAAGGTAATCTGCCAGGCGGTTCATATATTTTTTTGTTCCGTTATCTGCTCCGAACTTTACACTGACCGCAGCCAGCGCACGCTCTGCCCTTCTTGCCACTGTCCGGGCAATATCAAGCTCTGCCGATAATCTGTTGGCTCCGGGAAGAATAAATTCCTTCGGTCTCTGAAACAACCCCTCCAGACGATCGATTTCCTGTTCCAGCGTTTCCACCGGAGCATCTTCTATTTTATAATCTCTGTTATAAGGATCTGCCACACCTGCCATAATTGTAATCAGCCTGCGCTGAATCTTTTCCAGAACAGCAATTGCGTCTTCGTCCTCCATCATTGTCTTTACCAGCCCCAGATGGCTTGTCAGCTCATCAATCGTTCCCACAAGCTGAATACGGTCGTCTGACTTGGATACATTTTTTGTGCGTACAAGGTCTGTTGTTCCCTTATCACCGCTTTTTGTATAAATGTTCATAACGACATCTCCCTGTTTTCCCCGTAAATAGCCTTAAACGGCATTTTTTTTACCGCTCTCGCGCTGTTTGCCCCAAGATTTCTGCACTGCCAGAAACGTGGATCATTTAACTCAAATACATTTTTTCCTTTGGGAAGCTTTGCCATCTGCATGGCAATCCTGCGCTCTGCAATACCAATTCCTGAACCAAGCATGGAATCTTTTGCAGCTTCAAATGCAAGCTCATCCATGTCGGCATCTCTGGAATGTATCTCATAAAGAACGCCCTCTTCTTCAATTCCCGCACAGATCTCCCTTAAAAAATCTTCATCCGGATCTCTGGTGTATATAATAACAGTTGGTTTTCTGACGATCATGCTTCCTCCTGAAACTCTGCCGTCTGTCTGACCGGTACGGTCAGCTGCTTAAATATGACATTAACAAACCTGTGGCCACTGCGTTTCTCGGCCCCTCTGTTCCCCGGATATTTCCACGTCCACAGAACGATCCGGTATTCTGCAAGGGCTTCTGTAAGCAATTTCCGGAATCTCAAAGTCCTCAGCGGAACCGCCAACCAGCACCACGTTTGATATTTTTCGTAAATCATGTTCAGGAGCCACGATTTTCAGCGCACGAACAGCATTTCTTACACAAATACCTTCCGCTTTGCCTCTCTTCTGACCTCAAGAATCTTTTCCATGGGAATGTCTTCTTCCACCTTCAGCATTTCGCCGGGTGCCAGAAGTACCACATGTCCATAATATCCCGGGTCTATAGACTCCTCAAAAAACTGCATGGAACCATTTTCCAGTCTCATATGAAAAAGGCTTTCCACCTTTCCCATAGGATATTTTTTTATCTGCTCCGCCGTAGTGCGGCTTCCCAATCCGAGTTCTGTCTGTATCAGCATGGTAACAAGCTCTCCCGCTCCTGCCTGATGGGTCGTCCGGACTGTGCCGTTTTCTTCCAGCACCGCCGCATCTGTGGACCCGCCCCCCATATCAAGAATTGCAAGGGGAAGTCTTGTTCCCGGTGTGGTCAGCGCTCCAAGAGATGCCATAACTGCTTCCACGCCTGCAACTACAGCCTTCACTTTAAGTTCCTGTTCCAGTTTTTCTGCAATTTTCTGCATGGGAAGGTGCTTTGTCTTCACCATGGCAGCGATTCCCACTGCCTTTTCCATGCAGGTTTCTCCGGCAAGTGAGCCGGATATCTCAACAGGGGCCAGAGTATCTACTGCAAGAATGTCTGTGATCCTTACCTCCTGATCCCGGTCTGAAGCAACATCCGTCATACTTTTTTTGATACGGTCCAGCATATTTCCCACGTTGGTATTCTGCTGCCCGCTGATATCACGGATCTGGCCTGCTTTTGGAGCGTTTCCATAATAGAATCTGCTCCTGTATCAATATTTACACTTAATTCTCTGCTTCCGTGGAAGTGGATCTCACCTGCAGGAAGAACATTCTCTCTGATGTTTCCGTTTGGGGTGCGGATCACAACCGCGCTCCTTTTTCCGATCAGGCTCTTTGCAATAGGAGTGACTGCTCTTGTTTCCTCCGGATTCAGTCCCAGGAGAGTGGCAATGCCGTAAGGATTGCTCAGCATCCTTATTCCGGTTCCCGGCAGAGCTACCTCAATAGCGGCCAGCTTATCTTCCGGAACCCGGCTGATATGCCTGACTTCATCAATAATGGGAATCTGCTTGTTCAGACGGTTTTCCACAAGTACTGCCTCATCAGCCTGAAGGATCAGCCCCCGGATATCAAGTTCCGGAATAGCTGGTTCAGCCTTGCCGCAACCTCCTCATAGGAGAACTTATTTGCTGCCACTACAATATAGGGAACTCCCGTTTTCCCCTTCCAGATATTTTCCAGATGAAGAAGATAACCGGATGCCTCACCTGCTCCTGCCGGAGTGGAAGGATTGTGCCCGATCATGGAAGATTCGGTAATAATGGTTTCTGTAATGGTCTCCATTGCCGTATCTCCGATCACAGGGGCTGCCTCATTAAGGCGCACAAGATCAAGGGCGCTTAAAGGCTGCCTGATTTTATCCAGAGCCTCAAGAAGCGCGGACTTTATCCCGTGAACATTTGGCAGTGTCCCTTTTGTTCCGGTTGTCATCCTGGAAGCCCCGGAGAGGAAATGGAAACTTCCATCCTCTCCCACACTTCCAATGCATACTTCAGTTGTGGAATTTCCTATATCAACACCCGCAATCAGTTTCAAAGAAGAATTCCCCTTTTTTTCATAAATCTCTGCTGCTTCCAGAACCAGCTTTGCACAGTGCGGCGCACTGTATTTTTCCAGAAGCTCCTGTGCCATAAGTACAAGCTCTGTTTTAGTAGAACGGTTCGGACGCAGTTTGTTGTACATGTTCAGTATTACCTCGTCAGGTACGTTGGCAAGCTCAGAAGCTCTCTGAAAATTTGCTTCCATCTGAGGATTGTCCGCTTCCTTTGCCACCTGTCCCTGGCGTTTCAGCATTTCCGGAGATATCTTAATATCCTCCGCCTGTACATTACCTCTTTTTACTTCGTCCAGAGTAATGTCAGAAAGCTTTTTTCCTGTTTTGGAGGTAATGGTATCTGCTTCATTCTGTCCTAACGGATAGCTGCTCATCTTATTCCCTCCCATTCGATCATTCCTTTTTCCGGATCCAGCTGCTCTGTTTCCACAATGTGCATCAGCGCTGCCTTTACCTGGTATTTCGCACGTACCATAGGGTCGTTGGTACACTCAACAGGCGTAACCTTTTCTCCCTTTACATACTTTGCGGCATTCTGTCCGATCTTACGGTAGGTTTCCAGATCCATAAGAGGCGCCTGTGGAAAAAGCTCCAGATTGGAAAGAGGATACAGATCCTTCTGATGAATGACTGTAGTTCCCTTTGACTGGATTCCGATGCCAATGCCGGAGCCGGAAAGCTTAGCAGCCTGAAGCGCCATAAAGCATACGTCCGAAGTATCCAGAACCTTTACCACACGGGAGGTCATTCCCTCTTCCTCAATTCCTGCTTTTACGTTACGGAGAACCTCATCAAGAGGAATTCCGCCCATAGTCTTATGGATTTCTGTCTGAAAGGCTGCCCCAACACCGATCACAATCTCTCGGGGATCTGTTCCCTGAGCCGCCCTGGCTGCATTGTCATAAGAATGTTTCGGACGCATCCGTGTTCTTCCGGCAAGGCTTCCGGATCCGGATGTTTCCGGTGTCTGAACTTCTTTTTCCGGCTGTGCGCCATTCTGATGAAGCTGCTCCACAACCGCCTGAGTGATCGCACGGATCAGTTGTTCATTTACTTCCATAGCGCACCTCCTAAAATTCGTTTACATTGATTCTGTGAGGAATTGCCTTGATCTCCTCCCAGCGTTTTCCGGAAACACGATATCCGGTTCCCGGCCCCATATAATCATTCGGAGTATTTACACCGGACATTACCTGGAAATGTTCATCCAGAATAGCTGCCGTATGCATATAATCTCCGATAACTCTCTGTTTCAGCATGTTCAGGATATTTTCTGCAAGTTCCGTATAACCGCTTTCAGCAAGAGCCTTTACCACATCAACGCCTGTAATGCCGCGCTTCATCATTTCATCCGCAGACATCAGGTCTGCCGCAGCGTCACGCTTCAGAGTATCCCTGCTTCCATGAGCATAGGTAACTGCTTCCACCTGCTCGTCTGTTATCTCAGTTAAACCAAGATATTTGAACACGGCCTGAACCGCCTTGCCTGCAGTGCGGCGCACACGGATCACATCTTCCTCTGTAACAGGGCGAAGACCTCCGTCCACCTGCATATCTCTCTGCATTACGTTATAATCGTCAAAATCCTCGGCGTCAAAATTGGAGCCTGCGAACATATTGTCATAATTTGGCTCTGCAGCATATCCGGAAAAAATAAAATCTGTTCCCGGCATAAACTGAAGCATGGTTCTTGCTGTTCTTCTCATGTCAGAATTGGAAAAACTCTGATCATTGGAGGATGCACATTCCAGTCCTAGAAGGGCTGCAACAAGGTTCTCGCCAATGACCTCACGGATTCCTGCCGGAACGCCTGCAGCAACACCAATGCAGCTTACAGAACCATTCTGGATTCCCTGGCTTCCTGCTCCCTTTGTCACATAAAGGCAGCGGCACTCCAGATACAGCATGGACTTCATCTCGCTGCTTCCCATCAGCACTTCGCTTCCGGCGCCGGAAGTAAAGCGGACTTTCAGTCCTCTGGATGCATAAGCTGAATTCAGAAACGCCTTGGAATACGGAGTATCGTCTCCGTCAATAAATACCTTTTCCGTGCCATAAACAGAAAGGGTCTCCGCATAAGTGGTAAGCCCGCGGATCCCAAGTTCCAGTTCTGTAGCTTCCTCAGCCGAACACTGAGTCAGTACTCCCGGACGTCCTGCCTGGGAACCGATCAGAAGAGCCATTGCGCTGAACGGCGCATAACGTGCCACACCCATGGTAGTCTCTTCTTCACTGAAACCTCTCAGGGCGCCTTCTGCAGCGTCTGCTGCGATCTGAACCGGATCATCCTTCAGGTTTGTAATGTGAGCCTGATTTCCCGGAATTTTTCTGGCGCGCATTTTCTGCATTCCCATCATCATTTCCACCACATTCAGGCAGTTGATAACTTCCGCCATCTTTGCAGGAGTAATACCGGATACGATCTCCAGTATCTCCTTACGGGAAACATTGATATCTACGATCTTTCTGGCAATTTCCAGAGAGGGAACCGCCATAGACGCCTCTGCTCTGTCTGTGCGGATCGCGTAATCCGCAATGAACTGATCCAGGAAGTCAAAGTCTTCTCTCTTCTTTCCGTCCAGTTCTGTAATTATATTATTTTCTATTTTTACAGAAGGCTTCGGATCATAGGGACTGTGCATTGCCACAAATCCCATTTCCGGCCATTCGTCAATAAATCCGTCTTTATTTACTGCCCGGCGATCCAAAGCCTCGATTCTTTTCGATCTTTTCATATCGTCTACCTTTTCAGAAAAGTCTGTCTCAGATTATATCTGCCTTCCCTTTTAAAAGGACCACAGCTTTGTATAAATTTTTATAATATCTTCTTTTGTCGGCACTCGTGGATTGGTAGGTGTGCAGGCATCTGCAAGAGCCGCCTCTGCCATCTTGTCTATTGCCGCAAAGTAAGCATCCGGTGTAATGGTTCCGATTTCCTGAATGGTAAGCGGGATGTTCATTTCTTTCAGCATGAACTGGATCCAGTTTACAAGTGAACGGACACTCATTACTTTATTATAATTGCTCAGCCCCAGAATATGGGCAATATTTGCATAACGCTTCACTGCCGGAAGGTATTCTTTCTGGCTTCTGCTGTGCTTATTGATGTTTGCATTAAATTCCACAATATGAGGAAGCAGCATTGCATTGGCTCTTCCGTGGGGAATATGGAACATTGCTCCCAGCTGATGCGCCATACTGTGAGTGATTCCCAGACCTGCAGTGTTAAAGGAAAGGCCTGCAAGACAGGAAGCCACATGCATTTTCTGACGGGCATGCATATCACTGCCGTCCAGATAGGCTCTGAGAAGAAATACGCCGCAGATCTCAATAGATTTTTCTGCCAGAGCAGAAGAAAATTCATTATGATCTATGCTGACATAGGATTCCAGCGCATGTGTAAATACATCCATTCCCGTGTCTGCCGTAATAGACGGAGGAACACTTTTTACCAGCTCTGCATCCAGAATCGCCTCGTCTGCTGTCAGGCTGTCTGAAACAAGCGGATATTTTACTTTTGCCTCTGTATCGTTGACAACTGCAAAAGAAGTTACTTCTGATCCTGTCCCGCTTGTTGTTGGAATTGCGATCAGCCCCACTTCTGCATAGTGGTTGATCTTTAATGCAAACTCACGGATGGCTTTTGAGGAATCAATAGCGGAACCTCCGCCTACTGCCACAACAACCTCCGGCTGGAAACTCAGGAATTTCTTTACGCCGTCTGCAATTTTATCTACAGGCGCATCCGGTACTACATTGTGGAAAATATCATATTCTTTTCCGCCTCTTGTAAGCGGCTCTGTTATCAGGTCGATCATTTTGCTCTGAACAACAAAGGGATCTGTAATGATCAGGACTCTTTTATAAGGAATATCCTTCAGTCTTTCCAGCGCGTTCTCCCCAAAATGGATCACTGTTTTCATCTCAAAAGTATTCATGTCTGATGCTCCTTTTTTTATGGCTGCTTCGGATACCGGCATTCAATTTCGGCATTGGTAAAACGTGCAAGCCATTTTTCAGACGGCCTTTTGTCTGTTACCACTACGTCTAAATCACGCAGCTTTCCTGCCACAGAAAAAGCAGTCTGATCAAATTTGGTACTGTCAACTACCAGAATTTTTTTTGCGTCCGGAAGCGATCATGGCTTTTTTCGTTGTGCCAAAAGACTCCTGGGATTCCATGATTCCCCATTCCTGATCAAGTGCCTTACAGGAAAAAAAACACCTTGTCCACATAATAGGAACGGATAACTTCCTCTGTCCTGGATCCCAGAAACGCAAGATATCCTTCTTTCATGACACCGCCTGTGGAAATGATATTCCATCCGGATACATCCGAAAGCTCTATCAGGATTTCCATGGAATTGGTAATCACTGTAAGTCTTTCTTTATCCTTTAATGCCTTTGCAATAAAAACTGCGGTGGTGCTTGCATCCAGAAAAATGTGATCCCCGTCCTGCACCATTTCTGCCACAATCTCCGCCATTTTCTGCTTTCCGCCTACATTCTGGTTTTTGCGAATATTAAAGGGCAGGTCAATACTTACATTTTCATTAATAACGGCTCCGCCATAACTTTTTGTGGCAAGCCCTTCCTTTTCAAGCTTGTCAAGATCCCGGCGTATTGTTTCTTCTGAGACTTCATAGAGCTGGCTGAGTTCACTTACTACAACCCGTCTTTCTGTCTGAAGTTTCTCGAGGATCAGATTCCGTCTTTCTAATGCCAGCATTTTCCTTGCCCCCTTTTTGAGAACTTTTTATAAAATAGAATCAATCATGCGTCTGTCCGGATGAGCAATTACAGAAGAGTCAAGGTACATGCCTTTTTCGGCAACAAGCTCTTTCGCTCTCTGAATGGACGCTTCTACTGCGGATACCTCTCCGGTAATCATCATATAAGATTTTCCGCACATACCCTTTGCAATACGAAGCTCGATCACATCTACAATGGCTGTTTTGGCAGCCTGGTCAGCTGCTTCGATAATAGATACCGCATCATAGGTTTCCAGAATTCCAAGCGCGCTGATATCCTCGATCACAGTGGTTCCGTACATAGCCGGAAAAAGTGATTCATGAGGATTTCCAAGCACAAAACTGTCAATACATTTATCTTCGTAAGTGGTAACTGCCGCGTCAACAGCCGCTTTTACCGCACTTAAATCACCGGTGATAATTGCAATATATTTTCCCGGACATACGGTCTGCGCCTCAACGATTTCTACGTCAGAGGTCTTTACCATGGCATCCGCTGCTGTGACACCTGTGGCAGTAGTTTTAAATTCAATCATTCCGATTGCTTTACTCATGTTCTGCACGTCCTTTCTACTTTGCTGCAATTATGATGTAGCGGTCTGTTACTTCAGTTACTTTTCCGCAGATACTTGCATGAATGCCGACGCTTAATCCGTCAGCAGGCTTTGCAATCATCTGACCTCTTGTTACTTCATCGCCTGCTTTCACAATTGCCTGTGCCGGAGCGCCGATATGCTGACTCAGAAGGATCTTAACCTTCGGAACAGCTACCAGAGTCTCATCCATCGGTGCATCCTTATCATATTTTGTCAGTCCAAGCCGTGCCATCAGACGTTCCTCAGGAACTTTGCGGTATTCTCTGGACTGCTGCACCGGTACCGGCTGTACACCCTGCGCAGGTCTGATTCCTGCTTTTCTGAGTCCGCCCTTCATATCCGCCAGCAGAGTTCTGGGAGCCAGGCTCTGAGGGCAGGCATACATCTCGCAGACACCGCAGGAACTGCAGAAATGAGAATCCAGATAAGGATTCAGATCTCTGAAATCGCCGTTTGCTGCCGCTCTCATGAAACGCGCCGGATCAATAGGATGTCCCAGATTGTTTCTCGGGCAGAGATCTGTACAGGTATTACACTGGCAGCAGATAGACGCTGCACGTTTTAAATCTATGGAAGAAGTTCTCTGCTTCTTCATAACGATCAGATGATCCTTCGGAAGGACCAGAATCGCATTCGTTGTCTTTGTTACCGGGTCGGAACCGCTGCCGATCCGCCCCATCATAGGTCCGCCTACAAAATATACGGCGTCCTTTGTTGTAATTTCACCGGCCTGCTCCACAACCTCATCCAGCGTACATCCGATAGGAACACGGACAGTTACAGGCCTGCTTACTTCTGCCACAACAGATACATATTTGTCTGTTACAGGCATCTGTTTTTCCAGTGCGCGGTATACGTTGTAGATCGTCTCAACATTAAAAACGATAACTCCCTGTTCAATAGGCAGTCCCCCGGGTCTTACCACGCGTCCGGTTGCTTCATAGATCAGAACAACTTCATCTCCCATAGGATAAACTTCCTCAAGAAGATGTATCCTGATTCTCGGGAATTCCTCAATATGCTGCTGAAGCGCTTTTACTGTCTGCACATAAGATTTTTTAATGCCGATGATCGCTTCTGATGCGCCGACTGTCTCTGCTACAAGATTGAAAGTTTTCATGATCTCATAGGCATGCTTTTTCCAGCAGCTGTCTGTGCAGTTTAAGCAACGGCTCGCACTCTGCACAGTTCATGAGAATGGTATCCGCCTTATCCGTAAGCTTGGCATAAGTCGGAAATCCGGCGCCGCCGGCGCCTGCCACACCGCTGTCCTGCATTATTTTCTGTAATTCTTTGATTTCCATGGCGTTACTCCAATCCCGCACCGTCATCAATGATTCCGACTATCGCCGCATCAATAGGTGCTGTTTCTTCGCCGCAGCCGATTCGTGCTGCGCTACCTTGTGCCACCAATACATACTCTCCGATTCCCGCGCCGATCATGTCGATCGCAACAATCTGGCTGAGTTCTGATTTCATATGATGCACCGGCTCTACAATCATAAATTTCTGTCCGATCAGCTTCTCACTTTTCCGGGTGGAAACCACGCTTCCAACTACTTTTCCTACAATCATGTGAGCCTCCGCATAAATATTCTTCTTAAATCCTCCTATGGGGATGCGGCGCATATATCCCAAAGGATCTTTTCCTGTGCTGCATCCCCTGCTTTTCGGAGGAACCTTATTTTATAATTGTAACGGTATTGCCTGTGGCGATCTTCGCCGCATTGGCCTCATCCGTATCAATATGCATTTCCAGTGTAAAGCTGTCGTCTACACGGATCTTTACCTGATTAAAGATTGTTCCGCGCTCGTTGTCTGCTTTTACAGAAACAATATCGCCGTCCTTTACACCTGCTGCCTGAGCATCTTTCGGTGACATATGAATGTGACGCATAGCCACAATACAGCCCTCGTTCAGATAAATAGCACCCTTTGGTCCCACAATGGCAATGGGAGCACTTCCCTCGACATCTCCTGATTCGCGAACCGGAACCTTCATTCCCAGTTTAATGGCATCTGTGGCTGATACTTCCACCTGTGATGCTTTGCGGACAGGTCCTAAAATCCTGACGTTCTCAATAGCACGAAGCTTGAGACCTACGATAGTAACCGTCTCATTTGATGCAAACTGTCCGCCCATCAGCTCTTTTTTCTTTGTAAGCTGATATCCCGGTCCGAACAAAGCCTCTACATGCTCCTGTGTCAGGTGGATATGCCTTGCGGAAACTCCAATGGGAACCATGAAGCCCTGGCCTCTGCTCTCATTTTTATTAATGGCGTCTATCACCATTTTGGTGATCAGCTCTATGTTCTTTGTTTCCAAGAATACACCTGCTTTCCGAATAAAAATTCAGCCATGAGCCAGACAGCCGGATCAGGGAACCCCTGTCTGCACAAAAGTCTCTGACCCTTTTACCCGGCCTGTAATAAGTCTGGATACATGACTGAACTGCTTACTCTGATTTATTTAAGAACCGGAAGAATCTTCTCAACGTCTGTATGAGGTCTTGGAATTACATGTGTAGCTACAAGCTCTCCAAGTCTGGATGCTGCTGCGCTTCCGCTTTCTACTGCTGATTTCACAGCGCCTACATCACCGCGAACCATAACTGTTACAAGTCCGGAACCGATTTTCTCTGTTCCTACAAGCGCAACGTTTGCTGCCTTGCACATCTGGTCAGCTGCTTCGATAGCTGCTGTAAGTCCTCTGGTTTCAACCATTCCTAATGCTTCCTGTGTCATGATTTTTCCTCCTTATCAATGATCCATTATCAGGAAAGTTTCCTGAATTATTTTTCCGGCTGTTCAGCCTCTTCTTCTGTCTGCTCTTCAGACTGTTTCTTCCATCGGCTTGCGCTGAGTTCCACAAGCTTGACAATTTTCCTCATGTGGCCGCGCGATCACTGCATAACTTGCCGGTTTCTTAATTGCCTTGGCTGCCGCTGTTTCAACAGCTTCGGTGACAGCCGATACATCACCCTGTACAATAAGAGTTACCAGGCGTCCGCCCAGCTTACGTTCCCATGACGCCAGCTCAACGTCTGCAGTTTTACACATAATGTCCAGCGCATCCATCGCCGCTACGACACCTGTGATTTCAATAAAACCATATGCTTTATTCACGAGCGAACTCCTTTACGCCTGTATGTTTGTATCTGTTATTTAAACAGTAGGCAGAATTTTTTCTACGTCTGTATGAGGTCTCGGAATTACGTGAGTTGCTACAAGCTCTCCAAGTCTGGATGCTGCTGCGCTTCCGCTTTCTACTGCTGCCTTAACAGCTCCAACATCACCGCGAACCATAACAGTTACAAGACCGGAACCGATTTTTTCTGTTCCCACAAGAGCAACCTCTGCCGCTTTTGTCATTGCATCTGCTGCCTCGATTGCAGCGGTAAGTCCTCTTGTTTCTACCATTCCTAATGCTTCCTGTGCCATTTTATTTCTCCTCCTGAATCAAGTTTATATATTTGGGGACTATGTTCTGTCAGCTTTTATCAAGTGCGCTGATCTTTAACATTTTTTCCGTTCCCTCTTCAGGGTTCGGAATAATATAGTGCTGTACCACACCAGTCATCCGGTTCGCTACTTCCATTCCTGTTTCAACGGCTGCTGTCACATCCGTCACACTTCCGCGGAATTTGATGCATACCAGAAGCGGTACTGGCAGGCTGTCTGCATTTGCAGGCTTATTCTTATCGAATACCTCCAGTCGGACATTTGCTGCCTTACATCCGGCATCTGCCGCTACAAAGGCTGTGGCCAGCCCAAACACTTCCAGAATTCCTACAGCTTCTGCCATTTTGCTTCTCCTCTATTCTCCGGATTATTCATTAACGATGGCGATCTTCAGACCTGTCATTGCAAGGTTGGTCTCAAGAGCCTCATTGATCTGCTCAAGCGGGAACTTATGAGTGATAAGTTCAGACATCGGAAGTCCGATCGCCTTTGCTCTCTTGAGGAAATCAAAGGTAGTTGCATAATCTCTCAGGTTGTATACCCAGGAGCCAACCAGATTGATCTCTTTGGAGCAGAGATCAAAATGAGGATTGATCACTGCGTCTCCGCCGTTGATAAAGAAGCCAAGCTCACAGAGGCCGCCGCCGTTGCGGATGAATTTATAAATGTTTGCATGTGCCTTCGGGTTTCCTGTGCACTGGAATGCAAAATCTGCAAGATGTCCGCCCTGAGCCTCTTCAACTGCTGCTGCAAGAGCTTCCACACCCTGATAATTCATAAAGTTTACAGTTGTGTTTGCGCCCATTCTCTTAGCAAACTCAAGACGCTGCTCATTTCCGTCTACTGCGCAGATGTTTTCAACACCCATGGTACGGAGAACGGCAATGCAGATCAGACCGATCGGTCCGCAGCCCTGAACAACAACTCTGCTGTTGAACTTCAGGATTCCTGTTGTTTTTGCTCTCTCAACTGCGTGAACAAGAACTGCACATGGCTCGATCAGAATACGGGAATCCAGATCCAGATCACTTACATTAAAGAAAGTAGAACCGAAATTTCCGCCTCTGATTAAGATGTAGTCCGCAAACCATCCATTGAATTTTACATCATCATCCGGAAGAAGTCCATATACATCTGCTCCGCCCACGTTTTTCTTATTCAGGTCAAACATTGTGATCTCCGGATCATCCTTGAAGATCATACAGGTAACAACCTTGTCTCCTACTTTCACAGCTTTTCCTGCTGTATCAACGGTTACGTTTTTACCCATGGCAACGATCTCGCCGGTTCCCTCATGTCCGAGAACTACCGGAATCAGGCCAAACGGGTCGTTTTTATATTCATGAGCATCAGTTCCGCATACACCGCATCCTTCAACTTTAACAAGGATATCGTCATCTCCCAGTTCCGGAATCGGATACTCCTGAAGCTCAAAATGCTTTTTTCTCGGTCATCATTGCAACTCTTGCAGTTTTCGGAATTCCGCCGTTTGCTGCCGGAGCTGCCGGTGCGGAAGCTGCTGCCGGAGCCGCTCCCTTTCCTGTCATACCGGAAAGAACCTGTTTTACAATTTCCTCAATATTTACATTGTTCATATCCATTGTTCTATTCCTCCTGATTAACGAATGCAAAGGCTGTCAGACATTACGCAGCGTCTTCTCTTTGTAAAAGTGCTTGCGCTTGTAAGTCCCTCTCCTGTACGGCTGGCAATAGTAAAGGTACAGAAACCTTCTCCTCCGAATCCCAGCGCAGAATAGGACGGGCCGTTCTTTACAAGGATTGCGGTATCGATCGCTCTTGCATATTTTGTGATATTGTCAACATTTTTGGAGTGGATATGTGCGGAGTGGCGGTTGCCGTGCTCCAGCCATACAGCCTGCTCTACTGCATCGTCAAAGTCTCTTGCTCTTACCATACCGAGAATCGGCATCATAAGCTCTTCGGCGATCAGCGGGTGTTCCTTCGGTCCTTCGAATACGATGCAGCGGATATTTGCCGGCGCATCCACTCCGATCATGGACAGAAGTGTTCTCGCATCACGACCAACACATTTACGATTCAGCTTGCCGCCTGCCAGAACAACCTCTGTAAGCTTGTCCTGTTCTTCCTTGGAAGCCAGGTAGCAGTCATTTTCTGTAATAAGATAATGCATCAGCTCATCTGCAATGGAAGACACTGCAACAATTTCTTTCTCTGCAATACAGGGAAGATTGTTGTCAAAGGTACATCCGTTTACAATATCCTGAGCTGCTTTGCGGATATCAGCAGTTTCATCAACAAGTGCCGGAGGATTTCCTGCGCCTGCTCCGATTCCTCGTTTTCCGGAGGAAAGAACTGCTGTTACCACACCAGGGCCGCCTGTTGCGGCGATCAGGTGAATGTCTTTATGTTTCATCATAATATCGCTGGTTTCCAGCGTCGGTTTCTCGACTGTTACAGCAATATTATCCGGTCCTCCGCTTTCCAGGGAAGCCTCATTTAAAAGATTGATTGCATAGATAGATGTTTTGATCGCTGCCGGATGAGGGTTGAATACAACTGTATTTCCGCCTGCCAGCATACCCATAGTATTACACAGAACTGTCTCACTTGGGTTTGTACACGGAGTGATCGCTCCGATCACACCAAACGGTCCCATTTCGATCAGAGTAAGTCCTCTGTCTCCTGACCATGCTGTTGTGGTAATATCTTCTGTACCCGGTGTCTTATCAGCTACAAGATGATGCTTCAGAATCTTGTCTCCGACATTTCCCATTCCGGTTTCTTCTACACCCATGCGGGCCAATACTTCTGCATTTTCTTTAATTTTTTTGCGAATGCAGGTAATGATCTTTTCTCTCTGGTCCATGGACATTCTCTTTACGATCAGTTCCGCCTTCTTGGCAGCCTCGATCGCATCATTCATATCCTTGAAAATCCCATGTTTTCCGGCCGGAGCTTCCGCAATCTGCATTTTTGCCATTACTTCCTGTACAATTTCCTGTACCATGTTCTCACTGATTGGCATGAGATTGTCCTCCTTACTTATTCCGTCAGAATTATTTCATTCCAAGCTGTGCCATTACCTGTTTTGTGATGTTTGCGATCAGTTCTGCATCTGCTTCCTGAGCTCCTGACTCCTGAGAATGAGCAACCATGCAGCCGCCGCAGTTATGACAGTTGATGCCGTCTTTGTTCTGACAGAGATCTGCCGGATGTTTGCCTGGAAGTCCCATTTTTCTTCTGATCTCATAAAGCTTTTCGATTGTCTCTTTATCGAATTCCTTCGGGCCACCCAGAAGTTTGCTCTGGTACAGAAGCTGTGCGTAGAATTCAACAGACTCCATTTTCATGTATGCAGCGTTCAGATCTGTGGACCATGTAAGTGCTCCGTGGCTCTCAAGAAGAACTGCGTCAAAATATGGAAGATATTTTTCCAGTCTGTCCGGAATCTCGTTTGTGGAAGGTGTGCCGTACTCAGCGATCGGAACACATCCAAGAGCGATAACTGCCTCAGGCATGATCGGCTGTGTCAGCGGAATACCTGCGATTGCAAAAGAAGTTGCATATACAGGATGAGCATGTACAACAGATCCAACGTCTGGTCTCTTCTTATATACTCTCATGTGCATTTTGATCTCAGAAGAAGGTTTGAATCCCGGGTTAGCCTGAATCACATTACCCTCTGCATCTACCTTACAGATGTACTCCGGTGTCATAAATCCTTTGGATACGCCAGTTGGTGTGCAGAGAAACTCATTGTCATTCAGTTTTACGGAAATATTTCCGTCGTTTGCTGCTACCATGTTGCGGTTGTAGATACGTCTTCCGATGTCACAAATCTGTTTTTTGATTTCAAACTCGTTTACCATGCTTTTTTCCTCCTTAAGCAATTAGGTGTCTTATTTTATTTCTAAGGAGATTTTACTCCTTAAAAACCAAAGTTGTCAAGGAATTCTTGTTGATTCCTGTTGTTTTT